>ERZ724503.658-NODE-658-length-15210-cov-3.589442_pt1 | contig 15210 bp, 11 predicted proteins | sample MGYA00376036_ERZ724503 | MGnify/ENA primary metagenome ERZ724503 (study PRJEB28724, sample SAMN07190885) | wastewater metagenome | isolation source: influent of sewage treatment plant in Hong Hong | place: Hong Kong | collected 2016-03-17 ...
CTTCTTCAAAGCCGCCGTTCACTAGAGATAGTCTCCACTTACTGCTGAAATTCACTCTCAGATCGTGGTTCCCCAGCACAAGTATGGTCTCAACATTTTTTGTCTTGGCTCTGAAGTCAAGGAAGAGCCGATCAAGTTCCTCATTGATTCCGTCTCTGCTGTGCACTAAGTCTCCTAGAATAATCAGGCGCTCGGCCCTATAGGCGGTGACAACCTGTAACAAGCGCTGCAAGTCGGCGGCACAAACACCGGCTGGAGCGAAGAACTGCCTGGCTCTAAATGCCTGGCCTTTTCCAAGATGAATATCAGAAACAAGCAAGGTCTTGCGACTGGGAAGGAAGACCGCTTTATCAGGCAAAACAGTTATTGTTTCACCCTGCCTCTTGAAATTGAGAAACTCAGCCATAATAGCGCCCGGCCTGCATTTCCCTGGCCATGTCCACTTCCATTCTTTCAATGCGGCTGCTCAGTTTTTCCGAAGACAGCTTACCCCGCAAACGATCAACCATCAGTGGTAAGGCGAAAGGGCTAGCCTTAGGTGTCTCTACCTCTACCACCTTGCCGCTCACTATACGCTCGATGGCAAGCTTCATCCTTTGCACTTCGAGATGCCTATCTAGAACTTCTTGATGCGCTTGTCTGACCAAAAGATTACCTGGGTCATAATCGACAAAAACATCATAAAGCAGGGAGGAAGAAATTTGAACTTGTTTGACTTTGCGAGGAGCGCCTGGATACCCCTGGAAGATAAGTCCCCCTACCCTGGCAATCTCTCTGAACTGGCGGCGCGCCATTTCGCCGGCATTGAGGCAAGCTAGTATGTCATCCGATAATTCTTCCTGCTTAAATGCCATGAAAAATTCGCTCGCCCCTCTCTCAAAGCGGAAGGGGCGATCTGATAGTATCTCAAAGCCCCAATCGTTAACGGCTATAGAGAAAGTAGCAGGCGATAGTCTTGATAATTTGAAGGCGCTCAGATAGGCTAAACCTTCATTTACCATTCTGCCTTCAAAAGTGTATATAAAGAGATGATAGCCGTCCCGTGACTTGTGCCATTCCACAAGCACTTCGTCTTGGGCGGGCAGTAAGGAGCGCTGCGACTGTAAAAGTAAGAGGGGTTTGATGAAGGTCATCTCGGGCTCTTCAAATTTGCCGTGCGAAGCCTGATCAATCAGATAACGAACATGGGCAGATAACTGACTGCTCATGGGTAAACGCCCGCCCATCCAGCGAGGCACCGGACCGCCACGTTTTGAAGAAAGCCGCACATAAGCCTTCATGCCGTTCACCTCGACCAACTCCAAATAGCGTCCGGCGAAAAGAAAAGTATCGCCGACTTTCAGTCGAGATATAAAAGACTCTTCCACATGACCAAGGGAGCCGCCTCGAAAGAATCGTACTTCCATCGATTGATCTGCAACTATGGTGCCAATCGACAGGCGGTGTTTAAGGGCCAGTTGTTTGCCCTCGGCAGTTTCGCAATCTACTTCATAATAACCTTCCTTAAGTTTAATGCGCTTGAACTCGGGATAAGCAGCTAGCGCACTACCACCGGTGGCAACGAAAGTTAGGGACCAGTTTAACTCGTCCTCACTAAGATGGCGGAAGGCTCTTGTACTTCGCATCTCTTTTAGAAACTGCTGCGGATAGAGGGGACCAGCCAGGCAAGTGGTGGTAATGTGTTGACACAGAACATCGATGGGCATGAGCACAGGATAGCGTTCTTCCAGGTGTCCGGAAGTAAGGGCTATGCGGGCTGCGGCCAACTCGACAAGTTCGAGAGCATGGCAGGGCACCATATAGAGCGTGCTCACCGCACCCGGTCTGTGACCGCTGCGCCCGGCTCGCTGAAGGGCGCGGGCGACGCTTTTCGGGCTGCCGATCTGTAGGACTCTTTCCACCGGCGAGAAGTCTACACCAAGATCTAAAGACGAAGTGGAAACGACTAAATTAATGCGCCCACTGCGTAGATTCTCTTCTACGAAGCGTCGAACATCAGTATCAAGTGAGCCGTGATGCAGTGCCGCCCGTCCGGCAAAGTCGGGCTCGATTTCAATCAACTCCTGGTACCACTGTTCGGTCTGAGAACGGGTGTTCGTGAAAATCAAGGTGGAACTGGCTTCACCAGCGAGCTTAGCTACTTCATCCACCATGGTTAAGCCGGTATGCCCGCTCCATGGTAAATTTGAAAGTCGCGGCGGCAAGACTGAGCGTGCCTCAATCACCTTCTTTTCCTTCCCTGTGATAATTATTCTGTCGCCTTTGGGCACAAGAGTCTCAAGCGCCAGGTCGGCATTACCTATGGTGGCAGAGAGAGCGAATACTACGGGGGAGCAATGGCGCCTTAATCTAGCCAGAAACAGTTCCACCAGGGTGCCGCGCTTACTGCCTAAAAGCTCATGCCATTCGTCGACAACGACCAGCTTCACATGCCTGAATTTGTCTGCAAAGCCGGCATAGGATATCTGAATTGATATAGACTCGGGCGTAGTAATAAGGCAGCTGGGCAAGACCTTCTTCTGTCTGGCTCGTGTACCGGCAGAGGTGTCTGAGGTGCGGGTTTCTACAGAGAATGGCAGTTTAAGATCTTGCACCGGCGCAAGCAAATTCAAATGTAAATCTTGAGCTAATGCGCGCAAAGGTGTGATCCACAAAACGGTCAAAGGTAAATTCCGACTGTCATTCGGAGCCCCAGTATCAAGCGGTTCTTGAGTTTGAGCAGTAACCGATCTCTGAAGGTGCTTATCACCCCAGGAATTCATATTTTCAATTAGCGGACCGAACCAAGCGGCATAAGTCTTTCCTGTACCGGTAGAGGCCGTGAGAAGAGCGCTCTGTTGATTCAAGTAGGCAGACCATAATTCTTCCTGAAAGGAGAAAGGCTCGAAGCCTCTCTCCTTAAACCAGCCTCTAGCTCTCTTCATTCCTTCCATTATGAGCCCATTTCTTCAGACGCTCTCTTCAGACCGAGGCGAGCCTCTGCCAGGGTGGCGAAATAAGCCTCTTCCATGGCTTGATTTGCGCCCCGCAACTGTTCTACCACTGCCGCTGTCCAGTCGAGATATTCCTTGCGCCTGGTAAGGCTCCAGTCGGGAGGCGGGCTCTGGTGAATGTCTTTGACATTGCTGGTTTTGTCGGCCAGTTTGATTAGCTTGGCAGCGGGGCTTATGTGGGCGGCGTGCTCGATTTGTAGCTCTTTGCGCCGCGCTTTCGGCAGACTCTTATCGTCCGTCACTTCTCTGACTAGATCGCAGATGGTCTTGCCGAATTCCGCTTCCAGTTCTTCAAAGGTTGCTTCAGTGTCTTCCACCGTATCATGCAGAATCGCTGCGCAAATAACGTCAGGGTCGTGACACTCGCCTGTATTCCAGATGCGCTCCGCCACCTCCAGGGGGTGGTTTATATAGGGTGACTTGAGGCTGTCCTTGCGTCTTTGATGACGGTGTTTGTCGGCCGCAAAACAAGCTGCCTTCAAAACTAGCCCGATACGGTCGGGCGGAATTGCTTGTTGAGTGTCGTCCTTGATCATAAGCCTACCTCCTGTTTGTGTTATATTTTGGCATAAATTTTCTCTTTGCTTATTGCCCGACTTTCCGGCAGATTCTCCGATCATTCTTAGCCACTCAAAGGTACTGTGGTCCGGTGTCCAAAAACAAACGTCTTGAATCACAGTCTCAATCTCAGCTCTTTACAGTGCAAGCGGGGGTGGTTGGCTTTGCCGATGTTAACCCGGCTGTGCCCTTTCTGGACAGCACATGTCAACAATTTGCTCCAGGTCATGTAATCGACGGCAAGTACCAAATTAGTGAAGTTCTGGGCGAAGGGGGAATGGGCAAGGTCTACCGTGCCCATCACTTGCTGCTCAAAAAAGATGTGGCCTTGAAGGTTCTTAAATCTAGTGTCAGTTCCGAATCATGGTTGCGGTTTCAGCGTGAGGCGCAACTGATGGGGAAATTGAAACATCCTTCGATAGTGCAGATCTACGACTTCGGCGTAGCTAACAATACTCATCCTTACTACGCAATGGAGCTTTTTGAAGGGAGTACTCTTGATCTTCTCATTGATGGCAGGAAGGAGTTACCGTTGCCGGTGCTTCTCAATATCTTCATTCAAATTTGCAAGGCACTGCAGATGGTGCACGATGCCGGTATCATACACCGCGATATCAAGCCTTCCAATTTCCTGCTGGTGAAAGTAGAGCGCCCACTTACCGAGGCCGCCGCCCAGAGCAGTCAGGTGCCAAGCCGTGATGTCTTTGTCATTAAGCTCATGGACTTCGGCATTGCCGGCGTCATATCTGATCACTCCAAGCAGTCTCTCACACAACCAGGCTGTATCTTCGGCAGTCCGCTTTATATGAGTCCCGAGCAGGCTATGGGCCAGGGACCTTCCCCGCAGTCCGACATATATTCTCTGGGCTGTACTCTTTTCCATGCTCTGGTGGGCGAGCCGCCTTATGTAGGGGAAAATGCCCTGGTTACTCTTGGTATGCACATGCAGGCGCCGGTGCCGACCTTGCGGGAGCGTATGCCTATGGCGCAGTACCCCAATCGGCTTGATGGCTTACTCAAGCGTATGCTGGCCAAAGATCTGTCGGACCGCATTGCTACCATGGCAGAGGTAAAGCTGGAACTGGAGACGGTTCTTCAGACTCTTGCCCGCAGCGGTACTTACAAAAGCACCGCCGGTGATGCCGGGTCCGCTTCCTACTTTTCCATTCTCGGGCAGGAGGATTTTAAGTCTCGATCCGGACTGCGAGCCACCCTGCTTTCCCTGCCGGCACTGGTGGCTTTTGGTGTGGCTTCCGTAATAGTGTTATGCGCACTTTTTGTGCTGGTTCCCAGTCTTGGGCGCAAGATGATAATTCCGGAATCTGATTCTAAGCGGGTGCATCTGGAGAACTCTTACGACGGAAGACTTCTGGAAGTGCATGGGACAAGCCCGCAATTTACGGGGAAAACGGTATTCAGCGCTAAGAATATTAACAGCGAGTTCCGCTTCCCGGCTGAGAGCATCGGAAAGATCTATCTGGAACGAAAACAGAAGGCAGGTACTGAAAGAGATGCCAGCGGTACCGTTACTATTAAACATACGGTGGATCAGCCTCTGGAGTTTCAACCCGGAGCGGCGGTTTTCAAAGACCCTTCCTTGCTTCGCTATCTTGTAGGTACCAATCTCAGTCGTATTCAGGTAAGTTCTCCTCCCCTGTTACCTGAGGCCACCTGGACAGACGAACATATGCAGTGGGTGAGCCGTCTGCCGGAATTATTGGTATTACGCCTGGAGTGCAAGCGCCTCGATTTGACTCACGCTTCCGCGCGGTATTTGGATACTTTGACCGACCTCAAGAGTTTGTCCCTTTGCCCGAAAGTGCCGCCCCGTGGAGATGGGACAGCCTTGTCTTGCGCCGATCTAGTTGGATTGAAATTTACCCGCTACCTGACGCATTTACGTCTCGTAGAACAACTGGGCGTGCCGGAGCTTCTGCAGTTTCTGGCGCAGGGGCGCTCTGATATGCGAATTATGGATATCAGCGGCTCCCCTCTAACTGATCGGGATATCGTCAATATAAGTAAGCTTAAGAACCTTGAAAATCTTACCTTGCAATCACCTTCAAGTATTAACGGCAGCTCTCTTGCCAGCCTGAAAGAGCTTACCAGGCTGCAAACACTCACTCTTAAAATGGGGGTGACTGATCCTGCCAGTCTCAATGCTCTACTCTTACCGCCACGCTTGCACTACGTTAACGTAAACAAAAATCAGTTGTCGGAAGATTTGAAGCGTCGCCTCTGGGCTCTGCCCCGGAAGGAGCCATTCGATATTTATGAAGATTGAGCTTCGGCGTCGTCACTTTTGAGTAAACGCCTGCGTGAGCCCACTTCCCCTCCATGAATAAGGAAGGTGGACTCACTCAGGCGGTGGGTTGGTGTTGGTCGTGGGAAACCTGGTTTGAAAGAAAATGACCACACCGGCGAATTTTTGATTTGCGTTGAATTATCTGAAATTCGCTCCCGTGGTTACAGAATAGATTCTCAGGCCGAGCGTGGCACTGTGCTATTGCACATGATTTCTCGGGGTTGCCTTCCTTTAGGTTGCGGTGAGAGGTGTTTCGCTATTTTCATGGCGGCATTTGGTCTACTCATGGCATGAGCTTTGAGTTTCAGCTCGGCCAGTCGCAAGGGATCTTCCAGCAGCTTTTTCAATTTGTAGCCAATAGTGGTCATGTTATTGCAGCGGATGGCTGCACCATTTTCCAGAAGGTGGGCAGAGTTTCGCTCCTCCTGTCCGGGAATGGGATTGACAATCACAAAGGCCAGCCCGCTAGCCAGGGCTTCTGCCGTGGTCAGCCCTCCAGGTTTGCCGACAATTACATCGGCAGCTTTCATGTAGTCTTGCACGTTATTCACATAGCCCAGTGTGAGCAGTCTGAGGCATTGTTCGCTGGCGTAAGTCTGCTCTAGCCGTTCCTTCAGCTCCTCATTTTTGCCGCACATGGCAATAACATTTACTTGTACCTTTGCCTTAACCAGCGCCTCAATCAGCTCTTCCACGGGGCCGACCCCCAGCCCTCCGGCTGAGACAATCAGCGTCGGCCTTGTCTTGTCCAGCACTCTGAGCTTCTTCAATGCCTCTATGCTCTGTGGGCTTTGTGCTGCCTCTGCCTGGCTGTTCTCTCCCACTTCTGCAAATATGGGATCAATTGGAATTCCGGATACGGTGATAAGAGAAGCGGCCACTCCCAGTTGAATAAGATGTTCCTTTGTCTCAGGTAGAGCCACAAAATATCTGTCTACATTTCTAGTCAGCCACATGCCGTGGGCATCGAAGTCGGTGACTACAACGGCATGGCGGGCTTTGATGCGCCGTTTGGCAAGCAACATTGAGACGATGTCGGCCGGTAGAAAGTGTGTACAGACCACCAGATCCGGTTTGAATGAGACAATCGCTTTAGCCAGAGGCAGGCTGTTTATACGGTTCATAAGCAGCCGACGCCGCTCGTCTTTGTACGGCGTATCCAGATGGTTGTAGAGCCAACCCAGCACTGTCGGCGCTTTGTTGACCATGCGAATATAAGCCCTTGAATAGACGGCGCGCATAGCCGGACTGACCAGGGTGAGGGCGTCCAGATGTTGTATCTCAGCCTGGGCATCTTGCAGCCTGAAAGCCTTTTCCAGAGCTTCCGCTGCCCGCACGTGCCCATTGCCGGAAGAAGCAGAGAGAATGAGTATGCGCCTGCCGCTTCCTTTCTTCTGGCAAGATGTGACTGCCATTCGCCAACTTCTGCTACTTCGACCATTTTCGCTATTGTCTTTCATCTATTTGGCCTCCAAGCCCTGGAGACAATATGTCATGGTCGAGCCGGCTTTTGAGCCCCTATCCATCACTTAAGCATCTGTTCGGGTGCGTTGGGCGCAATCACTTTCGTCTTTCCCAGGAGGTCTCTTATCAGCTCTCTCAGTAGTCTTCTGAAAAGTACCGACTGCACCACAAAAGGATTGGCCCCGAAATAGCCTTCCGTTACACCGTATTTAACAGTTTCCACCTCCGGCTCATAGGTGCCGAAAAGTCTGTCCCAGACCATAAGTAAGCCGCCAAAGTTTTTGTCTATGTACTGTTTGTTCTGACCATGATGCACCCGGTGGGCTGAGGGCGTATTGATGATACCTTCAAGAAAACCAAGCTTGCCGACCATTTCTGTGTGTAGGAAGAATTGATAGATGAGGTTGAGGGTAACGAAAAGCAAAATCTGTTCTACCCGGAAGCCTAGAAATACTGCCGGTGCAAAGAAGATGGGCGTGACGATGCGCCCGAGCCAGTGCAGGCGAAAGCTGGCGGTAAAGTTAAACCAGGGGCTGCTATGGTGCACCTGATGCAGGCACCACAGTAGCTTATTCGTATGCAGCGCCCTGTGCTCAATGTAATAAAGTAGGTCCACCACAATTACGGCAAGCAGGGCAAACAGGGGCGTATCCGGCAGCTTGTGCGGCTGAAACTGTTCCAGCCAGGCGATTGAATAATATGTATAGCCCACAAAAAGAAATTGCGTAGAGCGGTTTATAACCAGCATCGATAGATTGCAGAGGGTCTCTTTCAGGTTGTAAACCTGGCGTTTCTTGTGAAATGACCAGGCAAGTTCCGCCACAACGCAAACTGCCGCCACCGAAATAAAAGGTAAAAATAACGACTTGGCTGCTTCCATCATCTGACTATCCCTCAAACCTTATCTAGTGGGGCTTTTGCCTGTCTTGAACGCTCAGGCGCTCAGACCCATGAGCTGATTACGGGGGCGGCGCCAAAAAGTTTCAGCCTGCCGGGCTAATCCAGATTAAATCCATGGGTTATATTAAGCCGGTACGGAACACCCGAATTGAATTAAGCGGCTATTAACTAGCCATTAAGAGGCAAGCATGACCGAGACTGCAGCAGAACCCAGAAAGAGCTGGGCCGCCCTGGAAATTGAAGTGAAACGGACCGATGAAGACCTGGCCTGCTGGCTTTTGATGCAGTGCGGCGCCCAGGGCTGCGAGGTGGAAGGGCTGGACGGGCAGCCGGCAGAAGGCGGCAAAGTAAGAGTACGCGCTACTTTCGACAGTGCGGTCATTGCCCAGAGCGACTTCGACAGTATCATTGGTTCCTTTGAAGAATACGGTCTGGCTGAGAGTCTCAAGACCCTGAAGCGCAAGGATGTGCCGGAGGAAGACTGGCTGGCTCGCTGGAAGGAGGGCTTTGAACCTTTCCGCGTGGGTACCATGTTCATCGTGGCTCCCAGTTGGTACCACCCCCAGGCTGATAGCGAGTGTGCCGGTAAGCTTGATAGCGATCTGGTGGGCAATCGCAAAGTTATCTATATTGAGCCGGGTATGGCCTTCGGCACCGGTTTGCACGCCACCACCCAGTTTTGTCTCAGGGCCCTTGAGTCTTTCCCGCCCCGGAAACGCATCCTGGATGTGGGCACCGGCAGCGGCATCTTAGCCATCGCCGCAGCGCTTTTATGCAACGATTGTCAGATCTGTGCCGTAGACATCGACCCGGTGGCCGTTGATTTTGCCGCCAAAGACCTGGAACTAAATGATGTGGACGGCCGTATCGAGCTTCTGGTGGGCAGCACGGACGTGGCTCAGGGGCGGCTTTTCGACATGTTGCTCTCTAATTTGACCTGCGAAGACATTGTGGCTCTCTTGCCGGACTATGCAAGGCTTCTGGCAACAGGCGGCGTTGTTCTCTGTGCCGGAATTCTGGCCGAGAAGTTGCCCCTTCTGGAGAAAGCCGCTACCGAGAAGGGCTTCCAGATTGTGCAGTCTGAAACCATTGGTCACTGGGTGGGTGTGGTCCTGCAGAAGGGCTGATCGGTCGGCAGTGAATTAGCGGAAGATAAAGAGATTGGGGCATTGTTTGTGCGCCGCCTGTTCATGGTATAGACTGTATACAGGAAGGAAAACCAGACTCTGTTCCAAGGGATTCTCGAAGTTTTTGAGGTTTCCCCGGCGTCCTTTCTAAATTGCACCCTGAAAACTGAATAGATGTAGCAACCACCCTTGTTTTGACCGGTTCGGCCAGACCTGACCGTTTTATTCATGGGGGCGTTTAGATTCGACAGGGCTGTTGGGTCGTAGGTTGCAGGCCGGGGAGCTTGTGCCTCGTTAACAAATAAGCAAAAACAAAGATGCCAATAACGTCATCGATTTCACCGCCAAGCGTCAAGCTAAGCTTGCGCTTGCTGCCTAACTTAACTTAGGTGCGGTACTCGACCGCTTCTTGACTACCCGAAGCGGAAGGGTAAACCATGGTAGTTGCTCAGGTGCGAAGTTAGCGAATGATAGCGCCTGTTAAGACACAATCGCGAACCCGGTTGGCGGTTTGAGCCGACTTCAGCGGACCCAAAAGGTGACTGAGGAAATTTCAAGCTAAGCTTGTAGATACTTGCCTCTCGGCAACTTTGGACGCGAGTGCGATTCTCGCCGCCTCCACCATTTTATATTTTAAACAGGGATCAAAGTGCCATCAGAGTGCACTTTCGAGCATTCTCATTGAGGAGAATGTGCGAAAGTGTGGACCCTTCCGTGGCCAGGCAAAATATTTTTGGGGACTGTAGTAGGCATGCCAGAGATTTCGAATACTGAGATATGGAAATTCTTGCACGCTATTGAGTCCGGCGGCGTAGTTTTGACGCCGGATGGAGACCGGGAGCCGCAGGAGATCTATGCATCAAACGTTGCCTATAGTGCAAGTAACGGTTGGCGGATTGTTGTCTACAACGATGCGAACGAGTGGGATTACATCGACGAGATTGTGACTGCAGATGGGCGGCGGATGAAATACGAAGAGATCGCTACCTCATTCCCTGACATTGAAGCGTATGTGCCATCTGAAGAGATGAGTTGGTCGCGATATCGGATTCCTGGATATTTGCGTTTTCGCTGTCCTGCGTGTAGTTCAGAGATCACGCGCTCCAACACTTTTGAAAAACACAAATCGGAGTGCGGAGCTTAGCGCAGTTTCGTTCGTCATAGTTTAATGCGGAGTAGGATGGATTCGTTTTGGGCGAGCGCGGTTTTGCAGTGCTTGCGCAGATCTCTGAGATACTCTGTCGGTATTCCGGCGAGTCCAATGGCATCCCATTCCTGAAAACTTTCGTCGAGTTTGAGAATGTCCAGTGCGACGCTTTTCATCGAGGACGGGTCAAGCTCGGCTAGCAGTTCGATCAGTTCATCCTGTGTCACCCAGCGTAGACTTTCATCCGGTCCGTATTTTTTGCTCCAGTGGAAACTCGGCCGCTTCTAGCCCGCGAGTTTTGTGGCTTGTCCGATCAATATAGAGTTTAAGGTCGCTCACAACAGTCCCGGTCCAGTCTTTCCTTTTTCGAGTCCCTCGCAGAATGAACTCGTCTAGCGGTTTTAGCAGCCCGAGAATTGGAAGGATTAGGCTTGACCCTTCTGCTAACATTCAACACGCGGCGGAGGTGAGTCTCCCTTGCTGTACACCGAATCGTCGTCGCTCGAAACGGAAAGAGCATAATGAGTTAACGTCCTACCTCATGTCGGTTCTTAGAACGACGACTGGAATGGCATTTCGAGATAGGAAGAGTTACTCCCTATCTTGCCTTAGCTTGTGGTGTATCACCATCGGGTCTGCGGTGTCATATCGTCAATCGAAGAATTGGAAGTAGACTTGCAGCGATCCTCGAAATTTGGGCAGCGCTGGAAAGGGGGCGGAAGTGGTGATCAGCTGGCGGACAAGCGTTTGGGCTTGTTGGCGTTGTTCAAGTGTGCTGCCAGGTACGTCTGGCGCTTTGTCAAACTTTAGATTTCTAATTGTACCGTTTGGTTGCAGGAGAAAGGAACCTTGAACGCTATATCGATATTTGCCAGACCAATTTTTATACCATTTTTGCCGGAGTTGTCTGGTTATATTGAAGTCAACGCAACTAGCTATAGAACGGTACCGGCCTTCATACTCGCTGTTTTTCAGAATGCTTACATAACAGCAAGTAATGGACCAGCTTGGATACTTCGTTGCGCTTCTAGTCAAGTGTCCTTCAATTTCTTCTGCGATGTGCGCATCAGCATTGACCAGACTTGCGAGTTCATAAATGCGTGCTCGTGCCTGTGCCGGAAATTTCTTCTTTAGCGAGAACAATGCCCAATCAAATGCGCTTTCGACGATACCCAAGTCGCTATTGGGTTGCCGTCCCTTGTCTGCCTCAACGCACCAATAAGCGAGGCGCTCTAGTTCCTCCGGGTTCTGAATGGTGCCCACCAATCGTTCCACCTCCGCGAAGATTCGATCCGCTTTTGCTGGATTTGTTCCACCTTGCTTTGGTCTTGGCGCCTGCTTCAGTAACGAGAGCAGCTTGCGTTCAACCGCTTGGGTTTGCGCATTTCCATAAACATTTTCTGGATTCGCAAGCAACATAGTAGGAAGTTCAGGTTTTTCATTGGAATCAAGTGAACGTGCCCCATCGGCTCTGCACACCGTCACACAACTGAGTGCCAGCAAAGTCACGCTCATTTGATTCAAAAGTTTGTGCCATTGTCTTCTCATAACTAAATCTGTCCAATTTCTCTACAGCTGGAAGTCAGATTCTATCTTCTCAGAGCAATTTTAGTCAAAGAGTCGTGCTGCGATTTCCTCCGCGGTCAGGCTGGATAACACTAGTTCGGTGTCTTGATGTTGCCTTGTGAATAATCTTGTTCCAAAAACTTAGCACCTGGGTGTCGCTCAATCATGCTCTAAGTCATCTGAAGCGTGTCACGCATGCTTTAGTGCGGACATCGTATTCCAGTTCCACGCGTATCTATTCCATGTGCAGGTGTCGATCATTGCCTTGTGGATCGATCGTTTTTTCGGAAGTAGACGGCGATTTGCCCAACCTACGGATCTTCGTCGTCACTTAATTCATAGCCCATTTCTACTGCAAGTGCGCGAGCCGTTTCCAGCTCTACAATTTGATGAACCGTGCGCATGATTCCTTTCATAAAGAGAGACTTGATGACCACTGTTGCGCTCACCTCAAGGAGAGCAGCCAATTCTTTGGCTGTTAGCGGATTGGCAATTCTTACTTTCTTCCGGGGCGGCATATTTATTTTCTCCTACCTGCCGTTGAGTTTTTGAAGTGCAGTAGATATGAGCGTTTTGAACTCTCTGGTTGTCACCGCTTGATGAGTTTTGGGCAGTACAGTTTCTTTTGCCATGAACGCGAGATAGTTAGTCCAGGTCGGCCGGGATTCCGTCAAGCTGAGCTTGTGCTGTGCAATCGACGTTGAAACAAGGCGGGCACTGTCGGAATGTAGATCTATTTGATCGAGGATGAAGTCATCGGGATGCTGCGCGAGAATTGAGTATTGCGCCAACGATGACTCGGGGAAGTGGCGCAAATTCGCGGTGACTATCACATGCGCTCGGCATGAGATCGCTGCTGCTAGAACATGCCGGTCATTTAAATCAGGTAAGGATAAACCGGTGATCAATCCCTCATAGTCAGTCACCAGGCTGTCAGGAAATTCTGCGTCCATTCGCTTGCGGCGCCGCTCAAGCTGTGCTCGGTTCAAATCTGGATAGCGGTCCAACCTATTAGCTATCCACTCTTCATGAATCTGATCAGTCCAGCGAACTCTGAACAAACTAGCGGAGGCGAGCCAGAGTAGCAGGCTGCTTATGAAGGCAGGAAACAGCACTGATGAATCCAGTAGGGCGGTGTAGTTAGTGGGACGGTCCACATTTTTACTCCCTGAACGTCAAACCAGCGGCATCATCTTCAGCTGTCATTTCTGCTATGGCCTTCAATTGGCTTTTCTTGCTCTTCTCGTAATACTCCATCAAGTCTTTAAAAAGGATTCGACGATGGCGCCCGACCATCCGGTATGGGATCTTGCCCTCGTTGAGCAGCTTAACGAGAAATGGCCGGGAGACGCCAACGATTTCCGCGGCCTCTATCGTGGTCACTTCTGCATTGATTGGAACAAGTTGAATTGCGTTTCCCTTTGAAAGTTCTTCAAGGACGGTGACGAATAGGTTGAATACCGACTCGGAAATCGGGACTTTGACACCTGTTTCGCTTCCCATAATAAAATGCGAGCTAGAGTTATCCTCGCTCAATAGTTTGAAAGAGCGCTTTGCTTGGGCTACCTCTGGTTTAGTTGGAATAAGGGGTCTGTCAAGAACTGTTGCCATGCCGCACCTCCGTTGCTGAAGTCAGTTTAGCATGTGTCTGTAATATATGCAATATGTGTAACAAGTGAAATGGCGTATGCAGGCTACCCCAAAAGTCCATCAAAATCTGTAGCCCATTTTGTGGCCCCTCATGTGTCCATTCAGGACCATTAGCGCCGCTTCGCGTAAGCGACAAAAATCCCGAAACCCGTACCATCAAACAAAATCAATTGATGGATCTTAGTGAGAATGGCTGCCCAGGCGATTATCGAAGGCTCGATCGAGGTTTGTATCTCGGGAGCAGTTTACGTGAGCTTCGTGCAGACTTGGCGGCGATTGAACATCGATTCCTTTTGAATGCCTGGCGGATGTGCTCACTCGGTCTCGGTTTGCATACACGAAGACCGTGGGTTTGTGCCTTCCAGGTCGCGGGTAAATGCAATAAGAAGAAGTCTCATAACTGTGACTCCACTCTATGAAGGTGCCATCATTGGGCCGGCAGGTCAACACGCCGTATCTGGAACACCGGCTCATACATTTGTTTCAGCTAGTCCTTCATTCCGAAAGTGGCATGCTTGGTTCTTGAATGCATGTGGTGCGTGTGCTAACATGCGCCTTCCATTGATAGGGGACAATACGTCATGTCAGGCATTTTGAGCAGGGACAAACTCGCCGGTCGCATACCTTATCAGGGGTTGGTTACGTTCTGGCGAGCGCCTCATACTCAAGCACTGGAGAATGTCGACCTTGCTGTCTATGGCGTTCCCTTTGATTGCGAAATCTTCTATCGCCCAGGAACCCGCTTTGGCCCTCGCGCGATTCGCGAGCAATCTGTTTATGTAGGTTTGGTTTCGCCGCACTGGCCGTTTGATTTTGACTTGCGCGAGAAATATAACGTCATCGATTACGGGGACATAGTGTTTTATCCCGGGCGAGTGGAAGAGATGCTGAGCAATGTCGAAAGCGAAGTCGGCGAGATGTCGGCGCGAGGAATTGGAACGCTCGGACTGGGCGGCGATCACCTCGTGGCTTACCCTGCATTGAAGGCTCATGCAAAGACCCATGGCAAGCTGTCCCTCATTCACTTCGACGCACATACCGACACGCACGACGGTCCGTTTTTGAATCATGGAAGCATGTTCATTTACGCTGCCAGAGAAGGGCTTATCGATCCGGAGACTTCGGTTCAGATTGGCATTCGCACATTTATTCCGCCGGATACGAAGTTCAATGTGATGACATCACACGAATGTCTGGACATGAAGAGCAAAGAGATTGTGGAGAAAATTCGCAGCTTGGTAGGCGATAATCCTTGCTATATCTCCCTCGATGTTGATGGAATGGACCCCGCCTATGCGCCTGGCACGGGAACACCTCTTCCAGGTGGTATCACATCCGCCATGCAACGCGAAATTCTCTGGGGCTTGCAGGGGCTCAATATCGTTGGCTGTGATGTGGTGGAGGTTTCGCCGCCTTACGATCCTTCTCAGGTTACATCAGTTTTGGGCGCCACCCTTGGGCTGGATATGTTGTACATCCTGGCGGCGTCTCCCGCTCTGC
>ERZ724503.667-NODE-667-length-15141-cov-11.464205_pt1 | contig 15141 bp, 15 predicted proteins | sample MGYA00376036_ERZ724503 | MGnify/ENA primary metagenome ERZ724503 (study PRJEB28724, sample SAMN07190885) | wastewater metagenome | isolation source: influent of sewage treatment plant in Hong Hong | place: Hong Kong | collected 2016-03-17 ...
TATAATATCATTTTAACATCTGATCATGGAAACTGTGAAATGATGAAAGATGATGAAGGAAATGTTTTAACTAATCACACAGTTGGAGATGTTTATTGTTTTGTAATTGCAAATAATGTAACAGAAGTTAAAACTGGAAGTTTAAATAATATTGCTCCAACAGTATTAAAATTGATGAATGTTGATATTCCTGCTGATATGGATGAACCATTAATATAAAGAAAAATTGTGTCAAATATTACAATAAACAATTTAACTATTAAAATACAAGAAAAAGAATTAGTAAATATCTCTTTTGATATTACTAGTTCAACAGCTTTAATTGGAGAGAGTGGAAGTGGAAAATCCCTTACACTTAAAGCTCTATTGAATTTATTACCATCTTTTATGAATTTAAAAAAAGAGATAAATTCAGATTTTGAACTAAATTATGATTCGATTGGTTTTATACCTCAAAATCCTTTCACATCTTTATCTTCTATGACAAAAATTAAAAATCAATTCTTTTGTAGCCAAGAAAAAAAAGAGGAAGTATTAAAATTAGTTGATTTAGATGTTTCCCTATTAGATAAATTCCCATCACAATTAAGTGGTGGACAAATTCAAAGAGTAGTTATTGCTATTGCTTTAAGTAGAAATATTAAACTTTTACTTCTTGATGAACCTACAACTGCACTTGATGAAGAGAATAAAAAAAATATTATAAATTTAATTAATGATTTAAAAAAACGATTAAATATTTTAATACTATTTGTTACCCATGATATTGACTCAATAAAAAATATTTGTGATGAAATTATCATTTTAAAAAATGGAAAAATTATTGAAAAAGGTTTAACACAAGAAATTTTAAACTCTCCCAAAGAATCATATACAAAAAAATTGATTGATTCTACTTTTAAAAACAAAGATTTTAGGAAATAAAAAATGATGAAATATATTTTTGGACTATCTATAATAATTGGTATAGCTACATTTGGTTGGCTTTATAATTTATATGATGAAATAAAACATGAAGTTGATGCTGTAATTAATTACTCTCCAAAACAAAGTACACAATTTTTTGATAAAGATGGAAAATTAATTGCAAATACATTTAAAGATGAAAATAGAGATTACGTAAAATATGATGATATCCCTGCAAGAATAATTGAAGGTCTTGTTGCAATTGAAGATACTCAATTTTTTGAACACTATGGTGTAAATCCTGATGCAATTAGCCGTGCTATGATTAAAAATATTAAAGCAGGTGCTTATGTAGAAGGTGCTAGTACATTAACTCAACAATTAATTAAAATGCTAGTACTTACTAGAGAAAAAAAATTAATTAGAAAAGTAAAAGAAGCCCTACTTGCTATTAGACTTGAAACTATCTTAACAAAAGAAGAGATTTTAGAGAGATATCTAAATCATGTATATTTCGGTCATGGTTATTATGGAATCAAAACAGCAGCTAAAGGATATTTTGATAAAGATTTATATGAATTATCTTTAAAAGAGATTGCAATATTAGTTGGACTTCCAAGAGCTCCTAGTTTTTATGACCCTACGAAAAATTTACAAATTTCCCTTGCTAGAGCTAATCAAGTAATTACAAGATTAGATACATTAGGTTGGATTAATAAAGAACAATATGAAAGTTCAATGAAAGAAGTTCCAACGATTTATAATCAAACATTAACAAGAAATAGTTCACCTTATGCAATTGATTATGCGATTAGTCAATTAGTTGAACAAATTCCAGATATCCAATATGGTGGATATAAAGTATATTTAACAATCGATTCAGATGCACAAGAAATTGCAAGAGTTGCTCTTAAAAAATCTTATGATGAAGCAATTAAAAGAGATTTGGATATGAGAAAATCTTCGAAAAATCTAAATGATGACTCTTATGTTAAAGAATTAAATGGTGCAATCGTTTCAATGGAAAGTAGTACTGGAAAAATCTTAGCTCTTATAGGTGGAGTAGATTACAATCAATCTGTATTTAATAGAGCATATCAATCAAAAAGACAAGCAGGAAGTGCAATTAAGCCATTTTTATATCAAATTGCTTTAAATGAAGGGTATAATCCTGCCTCTCAATTAATTGATATTTCAAGAACTTATGATTATACAGTTGGTGGTGTTCAAAAAAAATGGCAACCTAAAAATTATGGTGGAAATTTTGAAGGAATTGTAAGTCTTAGAGATTCCCTAACTTTTTCAAGAAATTTATCTACTCTAAATCTTGTAACAGATGTTGGAGTTGGTCTTACAACAGAAGAATTAAAAAAATTCGGATTTAAAGATTTAGTTGATAACTTATCAATTACTCTTGGTTCTATGAGTGTATCACTAATTGAATTTAGTGAAGCATATAGTATTTTTTCAAATAATGGAATTCAAGTAAAACCATATATTATTGAACAAGTAATAAATAAAGATGGTCAATCAGTAACTTTTGAACCTCAAACAAAAGAGATTTTAAAACCTGAACAAACTTATTTAATAACTTCAATTTTATCTGATGTAGTTACAAGAGGAACTGGAAAAACTGCACAAGTTAATGGTATTGAATTAGCTGGTAAAACAGGAACTACTAATAATAACGTTGATGCATGGTTCTGTGGTTATTCACCTTCAATTCAAACAATTGTTTGGTTTGGAAATGATAATAATGTACCTATGAGAAAAACAGAAACTGGTGGTAAAATTGCTGCACCTGTATTTTCAGAGTTCTTTAAAAAATATTTAGAATTACATCCTGAATTAACAAGAAATTTTACAAAACCACAAAATGTTTATACTTCTGTTGTAAATGGTAAAGAAGAATATTACACAGATATGTCACCACTACCTGAAATAGATACACAATATCAACAAATGACAAATAGTTCTGGAGAAGAAGTTTTAGAATTCTAATTCTATTCTTCTTTTTATATATAAAATCTTTATATAAAAAATAGATTTTCTAACCATTAAAAAAGGGCAAGTTCAAATGAACTTGCCCTTTTTAGTTTATTACTTAAATTCTTAACAAGAATAAGTTGTTTTAAATTCAAATGCTGTTGGTCTAGCTTCGTATGGCCAAACTTGAGTTTCAAATTTATAGTGTTGGTAAGTATCAATCATATCTTGAGTAAATACTGGTTTTAAGAAATCATTATCTCTAATTAAAGACTCTAATGCACCTCTTAAAGTGTGAGGCATTTGAGGAATATTTCTTTCTCTAATTTCATCTAATGATAATTCATATAAATCGTCATCCATTGGTCCTACTGGCTCATATTTATTTTTAATTCCATCAATTCCTGCCATTAACATTGCAGTAAATCCTAAATAAGGACAAGAAGTAGAATCTGGGAATCTCATCTCAACTCTTGTTGCTTTCTCACCAGCTCCGTAAGGAATTCTACAAGAAGCAGATCTGTTTTGAGAAGAGTAAGTTAAAATTGAAGGAGCTTCAAATCCTGGAATTAATCTTTTGTATGAGTTAGTTGAAGCATTAGTAAATGCAGCAATTGCTCTAGCGTGTTTGAATACACCACCAACATAATGTCTAGCCATATCTGAAAGATTTCCATACTCACCTTGTTTGTAGAATAAGTTTTTACCATCTTTCCAAATTGATTGGTGTACGTGCATTCCATTTCCATTATCACCATATAATGGTTTTGGCATAAATGTTGCAGATTTACCATTTAAGTGTGCAACCATTTTAATTACATATTTTAATTTTTGTACATTATCTGCAGCTTCAATTAAATCTCCAAATACTATACCAATTTCATGTTGACCTTGAGCAACTTCGTGGTGTCCTAAAACAACTTCTAAACCAACTTGCTCTAATACTAACATCATTTCAGCTCTTAAATCAACACCTGTATCAATTGGAGCTACTGGGAAATATCCACCTTTAGTTCTTGGTCTGTGTCCCATGTTACCACCTTCAAAGTCAGTAGTATCATTCCACTCTCCATCTTCTGAATCTACTCTATAGTATGACTCATTGATTGAATCTTTAATTTTTACATCTTCGAATACAAAGAATTCATTCTCTGGTCCAAAATATGCAACATCACCAACACCTGATTCAGATAAGAATCCTAATGCTTTTTTAGCGATAGATCTTGGACATTTTTCATACATTTCATTTTTGTAGATATCATAAACGTCACAGAATACAATAATTGTAGAATCAGCAGTAAATGGATCTAAAAATGCTGTACCAACATCTGGTTTTAAAAGCATATCTGATTTGTGGATTGGTTGCCATGCATCAATTGATGAACCATCAAATGGTAAACCATTATCCAAAGCTGAAGCACTAACTGCTGTCATTCTGTAAGTAACATGGTGCCATGTTCCTTTCATATCAGTAAATCTAAAATCAACAAATTTTACTTCGTGCTCTTCACAATATTTAAAAAACTCTTCAGTATTATTAACGAACTTACCCATAGGTTTAACTCCTTCAAAATATTTGGTCTATTTTATCCAAAATAAAATAAAATAAAATAAAACAGCTGTATATTTTTTATACAACAACATATAAATTTTTTCTTTTAATCAAGATTGTAAAAAATTTTATCTCTATTTTCAAAAGAGACTAGTCTTTTATAGCCTATCTCTTTTGCTAAATTTTTAGCTTCCTCATACATAAATCCAACTTGTTCTACACTATGAGCATCTGAACCAAAAGTGATATCAATACCCAATTCATAAGCTAATTCAAGCAGTTGTTTAGAAGGATATGTCTCATTTATTGGCTTTCTTAAACCTGCTGGATTTATTTCTAATACCATATTTGATTTTTTTATCTCTAATAGTGCATCTTTTGCAATAATTCTCACATCTTTTTTAGGCAAAAATTTAAAGACTTTAATTAAATCTAAATGTCCAACGATATCAAAAAGACCCGTTTTAGCCATTGATTTTATTGTATCAAAATACTCAATCCAAATTGTGTCAATATCTTTTGATTCATAAACTCCGATAAATTCAGGATTATCAAATCCCCACATATCATTTTTGTTTTTTAAAAAATGTACTGAACCTATCAAATAATCAACTTTTGCATTTATTATCTCATCCAAAAGATAACCATCTAAATAATCAACCTCATATCCAAGTAATACTTTTATCTCATTTTTATACTTCTCTTTAGCATCCAATACCCATTTTTCATACAAGCTTCTTTGTGAAACATCCATTCTATATTTTGGGTCATAATTCATTGGAGCATGGTCTGAAAATCCATACTCATCTATACCTAACTCTATGGCTCTTTGTACATACTCTTCAACTGTTCCAGTTGCGTGATTACAAAGAGTTGTATGATTATGTAAGTCTACTCTCATTTGTTCTAACTCTATTCCTTCCCTCTTTTTTTGCAACATATAAATATTCATCTGCAATTCTTATCATATCATCAAAATTTTTCCCAAAATCTAAAGTAACACCAATTGATATAGTATATTTAAGTATTAAGTCATTTATCTTGATTTGATTATTTTCAAACTCTTTTCTAATATATTCAAGAAGTTCGTAAATTTCATTTTCACTTCTATTATAAAAACAAATACAAAACTCTTCACCACCAAGCCTGCTAATAATTGCATTTGAATTTATATTTTTATTTAAAATTCTTGCAACTTCTTTTATTGCAATATCTCCAATATCATGCCCGTAAGTATCATTAATCATTTTAAAATTATCAATATCAATTATTGCAACAGAAAAAGTTTTTTGCTCTAATTTATGTTCACTATATACTTTTGAACCAATATCAAATAAATATCTTCTATTAAATAATCCAGTTAGATAATCTTTATTAGCTTTATTTTTTATTTCGTCAAATAATTCAAGTATTTCAATATTTGAGTTTATTCTTGCAAAAAACTCCTCATTTGAAAAACCTTTGTATAAAAAATCATTTGCACCATATTTTAAAAATTTTGCAGGAATTTTTTTACTTGAGTCATCTGAAGTAACAATAATTGATAATTCATCCTTAGAATAATCTTTTCTAATTTTTTTTGTTAATTCCAAACCATTCATATTTGGCATTAAATAATCAGTCAAAACGATTTTTATATCTTTATTGTTTAATAAAGTTTCATAAGCTTCTATACCATCGTAAGCACAAAGAGCATTTATCTTATATCTATTTAATAAATCTACTGTTTTTCTTACAAATGTTTTTGAATCATCTACAACCAAAACTTTCACATCTTTATTATGAATAATTCTTTTGATAATAGCCGTAGCATAAGTTAAAGCAGAAATACCATCTTTAATTATATAATCAACAATATTTTTATTTCTAAACTTTTCTTCAATATCAATATCTTCACTACCTGTTAATACAACAATAGGAATTGAAAATTTTGATAAGAAATCAACAATCTCTCCATTTGGTGCATCAGGCAAGCCTAGGTCTGCAAGAAAAATGTCAAATTTACCTTTTTCTTGTAAAAGTATTTTTACACACTCTTTTAAGCTTTTAGTAATAAAAACATCAATATCTATATCATTTTGTATTAAACTTTTTAGAGTATTGCAAATAGATGAGCTATCATCAATAATTAAAACTTTGTATTTCATAATAAAATTCCAGATCCTTTTATAGCGCTACTTCTGTCTTTTGCATAAACTCTTTGACCATTTATTAAATCGTATTTCCAAATTGGAGCTTGAGCTTTAAAATCTTCAACAAACTCATCAATTAGTTCTAAAGCAACTCTTCTTTTTGGGCTACAAACTGCAGCTATATAAGAACTTTCGTGGTTTAATACATCACCGATACTATGAGCCATTAAAACTATTGCATTTTTATCATTAGCTTTTTTTTGCCAATTATCAAACCAATTATTTAAAATTGGTTCATAAATATCAAAAGATAAACCATCAATTCCATTTTCATCTCTTACAACACCAACAAAAGTAATTATTGCACCGTAGTTTGAATTCCTAAATTTTTCATACCAAGCATTTGTAATATTCTCTACAGGTAAACTTCCATTAAATAGTTGTAAAAACTCTTTTCGATTTTCCATAAAATCAACCACCACAAACAGGAGGTAATAAAGATACTTTATCCCCAGATTTTAATTCAATGTTTTTTGAACTTACTAATGTATCATTAATTGCAACTGCACAAGTTTCAAGCCAATTTGAAACATCTGAATCACTTTTTAATATTTCACTAAGTTCTGATAAATTAGAAATTTCAAGACTAATATCCTCTTTATTTATAGGACCCAAAAATTCAATTTTAACCATTTTAATCCCCTCTTATGATAATTGTATTATTATTCCAAGAAAATTTTAACATAATAAGGACAAATATTTCATGAAATTTGCAAAAATTGATTTTATAAACTTATTACCATTTCATATTTTCATAAAAAAAAATATAAAATCTACACAACTCAAATCAATAATCGAATACAAAAAATCTTATCCATCTAATATAAATAATAAATTCAAAAAAAGAAAAGTTGATAGTGCTTTTATTTCTTCAATTGCATCAAGAAATGAAAAAAATTTAGATTTTGGAATTATTGCAAAAAATGAAGTTTTATCTGTTTTATTAATTCCTGGAATAAATGAAGATGACTTTCAATCTCAAACATCAAATGCCTTAGCAAAAGTTTTAGAACTTGAAGGTAAGGTAATTATTGGTGATAAAGCTCTTAAATTTTATCATGAAAATCCAAATCTTGAAAAAATTGATTTAGCAAAATTTTGGCAAGACAGATATAATCTTCCATTTGTTTTTGCAGTTTTGTGTTTTAATCAAAACAAAAAAAGATTAGTTAAACTAACAAAAAACTTCAATAAAAAACATATAAAAATTCCACAGTATATCTTAGAACAATATTCAAATAGAAGTGGTGTATCAAAAAATAATATCCTTGAATATCTTCAAAAAATTGATTATAAACTAGGAATAAAAGAAAAAAGAAGTTTAAAACTCTTTTTAAAATTAACAAAAGAAAAAGGATTATAATGACTCTATTTGATTCAATAGTATTAGGAATAGTTGAAGGAATTACAGAATTTTTACCTGTCTCATCAACAGGACACATGATTGTAGTTAGTGAATTTTTAGGTCTTCAACAAAATAGTGTGAACATGGCATTTGAAGTAATAATTCAGTTTGCTGCTATTTTAGCAGTGATATTAAATTATCCATCAAAATTTACATTTAAACATATAAACTTATGGACTAAAGTTTTAATTGCATTTTTACCAATTGCAATAATTGGGTTTATTTTTTCAAAACAAGTTAAAGAACTATTTTCACTAGAAATTGTAGCTTGGATGTTTATTATTGGTGGTATCATATTCTTAATAGTAGAAAAATTTTATAAAGAAAATGAAACTCATACAACTGATGTTGAAGATGTGACATTTAAACAAGCAGCATGGATAGGATTTGCTCAAATTTTTGCTTTAATTCCTGGAACTAGTAGAGCAGGTGCAACAATCATTGGAGCTATGTTAGTTAAATTAAACAGAAAAACAAGTGCTGAATTTTCATTTTTATTAGCATTTCCAGTTATGTGTGCAACTACGGGATATGATTTGTTAAAACACCATAATGAGCTTTTTAATGATACAAATTTTTTAAATCTAGCAGTTGGTTTTGTTGTTTCATTTATTGTTGCTTTTTTAGCTATAAAACTATTTCTTAAATTCCTAGAAAACTTTACATTTGTTGCTTTTGGAATTTATAGAATAGCTTTTGGTATTTTACTTCTTGTTATTTTCTAAAATTATATCTACAATCAAAGCAATTGCATTTGGACTAATAGAACTTATTAGTTCAATGCTAATTTTGTGAATATCAGATTTTAAAGCCTTAAAAAAATACTCTTCACTTAATTCATCTTCTCTTTGTAAAAAACACAATCCTTTGTCTAATAATACTTTTGCATTGTAATATTGATGATCTGCAGCTGCATGTTTATAAGGTATAAAAAATGCAGGTAAAGAGTTTGCACACATTTCCCATAAAGTTGAAGCACCAGCACGACTTACTGCAAAATCAGCTTTTGACATTTTTAAAGGAATCTCCTTTGAAAAATCAAATACGTCAGCTTTAATATTTAATTTTTCATATTCACCTTTAACTCTTTCAAAATCATTTTTTCCAGTCTGATGAATAATTGAAATTCCCATTTCATTTAGTTTTGGTGCAACTTTTAATGCAAAATCGTTTATACAAACCGCACCTTGTGAACCACCAAAAAATGCTATTGTTTTAACTTTATCTCTAACCCTTGCATTATTAAAAAACTCTTTTGAAACTGGATAATCTTTGATTAATGATTTTTCATCAAAAGATGAAAAAACTTCTGTTGCAAATTTTGACGTTATCTCATTTAATTTACCCATTTTTGAGTTTTGTTCATGGATATATAATTTACAACCAAATTTAAAAATTGAAGCAAATGTAGCAGCAGCAGCTGAAAAACCACCAACTGAAATTACAGTTCTAACATCATAACTTGAATATAACCCTAAACAGTATAAAGTCTTTGAAAAAATATTAAAAAGAGAAGTAAATTTACTTAAACCTTTTTTATTTACTACCCCTTTAGTATCTAAAAAAATTGCTTTTTTTAATCTTTTATCGTTTTCAAACCATGCCTTATCTTGACCATTTGAAGAACCTATAAAAATTACTTTAATTCCTCGATTATAATACTCTTCAATAAAAGCATCTGCAACTTTAAGATGCCCTCCTGTTCCTCCACCAGTAATTACAACTGAACCTTTCATTTATTATTTACCTTTTTTATTGAATCTTCCTCATTTCTAATTTCTCTACTAATTGATAAAACTAATCCTATTGCAATCGCCGTTGAAAGCATTGAAGAACCACCATAAGATAAAAATGGAACAGCAATACCTTTGATGGGAATCATTCCAGAAATACCATAAGAATTAATTAGAAATGCAATTATAATCATTAATGCAACTCCTAAAGTAAAAAGGTGATATATAGGATTTTCTATTCTTCTACTTATTCTAAAAATTCTCCAGATAATAATAAATAAAATACTACATAACGCCATCAATCCAAATAAACCTATCTCTTCTGTAATTCCTGCTAATACGAAGTCTGTATGAACCTCAGATAAAAAACCTACTTTAATATCACCTAACGCAACACCTTGACCAAAAAATCCACCATTGTGAATAGCATTTAAAGAGTGTGATACTTGATAAGGTTCTGGTAATTCATCAATTCTAAGATATGGTTCTGCCCAAGAAGGTAAAACAGATAAAATACCATCTTGTACCATTGCCCACCAAGAGTGAATTCTTTTAATCCTATGAGGTGCTGCAATAATTAATCCAACAAGACCTACTAATGCAATTGTTCCAAGTGCAAGAAATATTTTAAATGATCTATTTGCAAAAATTAAAAGAACTACTAAGATAACCCCTAAAAGTACAACTTGACCTAAATCTTTTTGTAAAAAAGCAACAATAAATACAACAACAAAAAATGTTAAAAAATATGGAGATAAAAGTAGTATTTCATTTTTTAAACCTATTTTTTTTGGCTGTGAAATAACTTTCCTATGAAAAGACCACGATAAAAAGTAGATAAACCCTATTTTGAAAAACTCTACTGGAGATAATGAAAAACCAGGTAACCTAATCCATCTATTAGCTCCTCCAGATTCAGTTACCATGAAACCTGGTAAAAAAGGCATAGCAATCATCAATAAAAAGAAAAAAATGAAAAAATTCATACCAACTTTTTCTACTAATTTATCAGCTTCAATAGTAGAAAAATACCACATAATAAATATTGAGAAAACTCCAACTCCAGCTTGTCTTATAAAAAAATGAAATTGATCATATCCGAAAAACTCTACTGTATAAATGGTCAAAGAATAAGAGAAAACGATACTAATTATTATCATAATTGACACTAATATAAACAGTAAATAGTCAGCTTGCTTCGGAATGGCGTTATTATTAATTGATTTAATCTTAGTTTTGTTAAAATTCATTTCTCATTATATAATAATATGGATAAATATGTCTTCAAAAAAAAACGAAAGAATTGATAAAACTAAAAAAATTGTAATATTGTTTTCACTAATTTTTTTATTTCTAACAATTTTAATGATTTCTGTGTTTAGAACAATTACAGAAAAAAGGCATTTGCCTTCTCTTATGGGAGAAAAAACAGAATTAGCAGTTAGAGGGGATATTCTTAGTGAAGATAATTTTAAAATTGCTTCTTCAAAAAAAGTATTTAAAGCTGCTATTGATACAAGACATTTAGACCCAAATAAAGAGGAACTTTTTTTAAACCTTTTTTCAATCTATAGTAATGTTGATTATAAGACTTTAAAAGAAAAATTGATTGAAGGGAAAAAAGAACCTGGAAATTTAATTTTAACTTATAATATTGATTCAAGATCAGCAAAAAACCTAAAAGAACTTGCTTTTAAACTAATTCAACTAGATGTTTTTACAAGTAGACAAGTAAATGGTACAAAAATTCTAAGAGGTTTAACAGTTAGTGAAAGTGGAGAAAAAAGAACATTTTCTTATGAAGACACACTAACTCCAGTAGTTGGATATATTTCTAAATTTGAATCTGATGTGGGTAAAACAAAAGTAAATGGGATTAAAGGATTAGAAAGACACTACAATAAGGTACTAAATCAATCCAAAGATGGAGTTTTACAAGGTAATAGAGATGTTTTATCTTATGTTTCCTTTGAAAAAAATTCACTTATTAGAAAAAGAGTTGATGGTGCAACACTGAATTTAAATATCCCTTTAAAACTACAAAAAAACAATGAAACTACTATTGATTTATATAAAAAGAAATTAACAGCAGATGAAATAATTGTTGCAATAATGGATAGCAAAACAGGAAAAGTTCTAACTCTTGCTTCATCAAATAGATTTAATCCTGAGAAAATCAGAAAAGAAGATATTTCATCTTTAAATGTAAATGCTGTTGAATATCAATTTGAACCTGGTTCAGTTATTAAACCACTTTCAATTTCTCTTGCGATGGATAAAGGATTAGTTAAGAAAAATGAAATTTTTCCTGCTTACAACGTTGGGGGAAAAAATGGAGAAGGTGAATTTCCAAAAGGTTCATACAGAATTGGACAGTTTAATATAAAAGATGACCACCAATTTAAAAGAAATACATTAACCCTAGAAGAAATTGTAATGTTCTCTTCAAATATTGGAACACTTCAAATTGCCCAAAGACTCACAGGACCTGAATTTTATGAAGGTATGAAAAGATTTGGATTTACTAGAAAAACAGGTATTGACCTACCCTATGAAAAAAAAGGTGTAATGCCAAAAGTTTGGCAATTTTCTGCTGGTGATAAAGATAAAAGAGATAACGTATTTAAAGCAACTGTTTCTTTTGGTCAAGGTATGACATCGACTTTTATGCAACTATTAAAAGCTTATACAGTTTTTAACAATGAAGGAAGTATGGTTACACCTCATATTGTTTCTCATTTAACTTATGATAATACAAAATATAAACCTTATGAAGATAAACCTGAAAAAGTAATTTCAAAAGAGACTGCAGAAGCTATGAAAAAGTTATTGGTTAAAACTGTAAATGAAGGAACAGGAAAAGCTGCAAGAATAGATGGATTAGAAATTGGTGGTAAAACAGGAACTGCACAAATTGCAAGAGGAGGGAAATATCTTAAACAATATATCTCTTCTTTTATTGGATTTGTTAATGATGATAAAGGAAATTCATATACAATTGGTGTAACTGTAATGAATCCTAATTCTACTGGAAAATATTGGTATTACTATTATGCTTCATGGTCAGCAGTACCTGTTTTCAAAGAAATAGTTCAAAATCTAGTTAAATTAAACTACTTAATACCTAAAGAAGATATAATTTCACCAAAAGATAAATAAAAAGGATAAAAATGTTCGGTTTTGGAAGAAAAGAATTAAAAGAATATAACTATTCAAAAGAAGAATTATCAAAATTTAATTATGCAAAAATCACTACTGAAAAAGGAACAATTTGGATAAAACTTTTTAATGAAGAGACTCCAAATACAGTTTCAAACTTTGCAACTTTAGCAAATGATGGTTTTTATAATGGATTAATTTTCCATAGAGTAATTCCAGGATTTATGGCACAAGGTGGATGTCCAGAAGGAAGTGGAATGGGTGGTCCAGATTGGGCTATAAAATGTGAAATTGATGCTCCTAAACAAGTTCATAATAGAGGATCATTATCAATGGCACATGCAGGAAGAAACACAGGTGGAAGCCAATTCTTTATTTGTTTTGTTCCTTGTCCTCACTTAGATAGAAATCACACTGTATTTGGTGGAATTGAAGAAAATGATTCTGATAGCTTTGCTGCTCTAGATTCAGTTAAACAAACTGATAAAATCGTTTCGATTGAAATCTTAGAAAAAAGAGATTGATAACCTCATATCAATCATTTAAAAGCTCAACATTAAGTTGAGCTTTTTTATTAACTAGTCACCACTGAAAAGCCTAAATTATTTCAGTATTTTACCATTTTTTTAATTTCAGGGCTTAGTAAATATTAGTTTTATCACAATCAATTGTAAAAATATTTGATAATACAATTTGATTTGGATTATTGATTCTAATAGTAATTTAATCTCACCACTAAAAAGTGCAAAAAAATAGATATTTATCCACTTTTTTAGATTCCAAGCTGTTGCTACTAGAAGTAAATTTATTTGGTCACCAATAAATCCTTTAAGATAATTCCTTGCTAATCTAAAATCTGATTTTAAATGTCCAATTATTGGTTCTATTGCTGCTCTTCGTTTAAATTTCTCTCTTTTGTTTTGTTTTTGATATTCACTATCTTTTTTTAGTGGAGTTCCTGGAATTGATATTATTGTTCCTAATACTTCTTATCCTCTATCACAAATAGCTTCTTTAATTGGAGTTTTTCTTGTTTGGTTTGCAGAGCTTATTGCAAGTTCTAGTGTTTTTGAATCATGCTCATTTTTACTATGAGATGAAACACCTACAATTACTCCTGAATCTTTTGTTGCAACAATTGATGCTTTTGTTCCATATTCATATTTCTTTACACCTTCAGTTTGCCTTGTGACATTTACTCACAAGTTTTCCTTCAGTTCTCTTTACCTTTTGTAATGGCATACACATGTGATTCATGAAGAGATAAAACTTTATTACTATCTTTGATTTGTTGGTTTCTTACTTTATCAAATAATTCAAATTTATCTTGATAGTTTACAAGTTGTTCTGGTTGTAGTATTCTGCTTATATCACGAATTAGAATACCAACAATAGTTCTTAATAGTTTAATAGATGCTTTTGCTTTTTTTATTTTTTTTGGGTGTTTAAAAAATCTTAGATTAATTCTATGTTCTTTTATCTCTTTTACAAAAGTTCTTCGTAAATTTAATTGCTCTTTTTTACCAATCTTATGAAGATGATGAATCATTTTTATTGCTAACTTTCCATCTGTTAGGTAGGTGATATTTTTCTCTTGAACTGTTGTATCAATAATCCTACCATTAATCTTATTGGTTTAGCAGGAGAGCCATCTGTAAAATAAAATTGAGAAAACTCATTTTCAAATATTTTCCAATCAATTGCATTCGCTAATGCAATCAAAGAATCATTCATATCAAGCATATCTGAAAGAGGACTATAAAATAAATTTTGTTGATTAGTTTTAGAAGTATTTAAGAGCAATTTTTTAACCTAAAACGACCAGAAATATACACTTTTGGTCTTATAATATAATAGATATTATAGCTGAAAAGTTGTGATAAAGCCCTTAAATAAGGACTTCGTTTGGTTTTTAAGGGGTGACTAGTTAGTAAATCCATATCATTTTTTAGATAGAAGTTTAAATGAGCATACAAATGAATTAATACGTTAACACACAGCAAAGAAAAGCGGGTTTGAAAATATATCAAATAAAATTATTACTATTGCAAATTTTTTGCTGAAAATCTCACTTATTCTCGAGTTGCAGTACTTAATTAAGTTAATTTTCAAAAATAAAAAGTGAAAAATGTAATATTAAAGATAAAAAACAAATGGCTCCGGCACCTGGATTCGAACCAGGGACCAAATGATTAACAGTCATCTACT
>ERZ724503.668-NODE-668-length-15139-cov-3.208366_pt1 | contig 15139 bp, 10 predicted proteins | sample MGYA00376036_ERZ724503 | MGnify/ENA primary metagenome ERZ724503 (study PRJEB28724, sample SAMN07190885) | wastewater metagenome | isolation source: influent of sewage treatment plant in Hong Hong | place: Hong Kong | collected 2016-03-17 ...
GATGGATTCTCAGAACCTTGCCTTCGCGCAGATAGTTTTCCAGACCGAAGCGCTCGATCAATACGCGCCGCACTTCCGCATTGGGTTCCGATTCTATTAAGTCAAAAGTGAGGGGCTCCGGCAAGAGAATTACATAGGGCGGCACCAGTACCCCGTGCCAGGCATAGAGACCCCAGTCGTCTGCGTAGCGCAGGCACATTTTGTTTTCAGCGTGCAGGCGGAAGCGATTGTCGCGCACCAGCTCCAGAGGTCGCTCCGTCATGATGCAGATGTTTTCGTAGGCCCAGATCCAGCCCCCTACCCGCGCCAGTTTGCTCAAGCCGCTCAAGGGCTCGGTGCCTTTGATGCCGATTCTGCCGATAAAATCGTAGTACGAGAGCCAGCTTGCATCATGCAAGCCATAATTCAATTCCCAGCGTTGTGTGCCGGCCAATATGCCGCTCATGGAGGGAATCCGCTGTTTGAGAGGTTCTGCTAGAAAGCTCCAGACTTGCATATGCACCGGCTGCACCAGCTCGTGATAAATCTGCTCGGCAGCAAGGGCAGAGAGCTTGCCTTCGATGTTTTCTTTGACTTTCTCTTCCGCGTCTTCCCGCAGTCGCCGCGACATGGAGACGCCGGCAAAGTTGCGCAGGTAGTGCCAGATATAGATGCCCATGTTCTCGGCAAACTGGTCTTTCACATATTTTTCCAGCAAGACGCCTTCGCGCGCCAGTACCTTTTCATCGGCTTCGGCGCGCAGCCTGCGGCGCACCGACTTCCATTTTTCCTCCCCCTCGGCCGCCTCTACTTGCTTGACGCATTGCTTCCAGACGGCGTCCCAGACTTCCAGTTGGTTATTGTTGAGGTGGTAGGGCCAGTCTATGTCACTGTCGAGAATTTTGGCGGCAGCATTACCTGCCCAGGGCGATTTGAGCCAGACGAAGATAGCCGGCGGCTTCAGACCGATGGCCTGGTAAGCTTCCTTCACGGCTGCCTCGGCTTTGGAGCGGTCAGTGGCACCCGTGCCAAGACCGACCTGTCGCCATTCTTCCCGCACTTTTTCGAGCAGGCGCAGATGCTTGGCGTTTAACTTGTCGATTTTGTCAGTCGACGACATCTCTAGGCGGTGCTTCCGGCACGTACTCGCGTTGCTGTATGACGCGGTAGTAGCCTTGAGGGAGGTTGATGGTGCCGTGCTCTTCGTGCACTAACTGGGCTCCGGTTTGCACTTCAATATAGCGCTGCCCTTTGGCTGTGAAAAGTTTGGCAAAATTTGTGCTGATGGCATGCTTGTGTCCGGTCACTTCACCAAACTGCAGAATGACAAAGCCTTCGCACTCGGTTTCAAGGGCGTTATCCGGTAGCTGTGTCACTTTCTGCAAGAGCACATCGCCCTGTCTGTAAGTATCCTGCTTGAGGGCGGGGCGCACTGCCTGTCTTGATTTAAGAAGCATAGTAAAACCTGCTGGCGTAGGTGACGGATGTCCGCAAATTCCGTCTATTTTTCATTCTACCCAGTTTTGCCCTTCTTTGAACCGGAACAGCCGACTTTTACCGGTTGTAAACTATTCCGGCTTGTTCGAGGCCGAGCACTTGAACCCCGGGCAGCGGCTTTTCACTTGTGCCTCATACTCCCGGCAGCGGGCGGCGGTCCAGGTGGGATTGATGAGCACCAGGGTGGGCATGGCGATTGGGTTTTTCTTGAGAGACTCTGGGCTGAGCCAGGGCGGCAGGGTTTCCGTATGCATGAGCACAGTCACTTTGTTGATGCCGTAAACGGCCATGTCCTCGAAGGGGCTCTCGTCCAGGCGGCAGTCTTCCAGCACGACTTGATCGGACGGTTTGTGGTCTATGAGGAAGCGGAAGGATGAGCCCTTCAGCTGGCTGTTTTTGAAGATGATTGCTTTTGGGGTGGATTGTTTTTGATGCAAATAGTTCTCGTCTTTCATCAATTCTTTCAGTGTAGTGGTTTTGGATAAATGTCTGGTTTGGCTGGTATCAAGACTGACCAGGGGCAGACGGTAGTTTTCCAGGGTAAGTTTTTTCAAACCGGCGGGAGCACTCAGCTTCGCCGTCGTCTTCGTTTCGCCCACATAGGTGAGCGCTTCCAGATCCTTGAGGTGGGCCACCTCGCGGAAGCGCGCCGTCGCTTCCTGCTGTGAGCCACCGCAGACACGCATGTACTGAAGTTTTGGAAATACTTCCCCGGCATAGAGCATGAGGGTACCGGCTGCATTTCGATCGCGCGTCAGGTCTAAGCCTCGAATTTCAGCCTCCAGGTCGCCGCTTTTGTAGAAGGCATTGATATGACTGACCAGGGGATAAAGAACCAGTTTTTCATTGGCGGTAGTGTCAAGCACCTTCGTATCATTGGCTATTGCTTTCGTGGTGAGGGTGCCAAGATCCAGTAGCAGCAGATCGGAAGCATTCACTTCCGGAGTCAGTTGCACCGAATAGCCGCCCTTCTGATTGGGGATCACCTCTACAGTGGGTGCAATGGGCTGATTGGCGGTGCTCGCCCCTTGTGAGTGAGCGCCCTGGTCCGTGAGCTTTTCAGATTGTTTGCCGACAGTTTCGGTGCTCGCCGAAGGCATCAAAGAAATAGCCATCCAACAAAGGGCCGCACTGGCCAGGCAGGTTGAAATGACGACGGTGAAAGCGGCTAGCATGATTCGTGCCGGTCTGGTGCCGGCCGCCTCTGTGGTCTCCAGAGCCTGCCCGGCGTTCAAGCGAGCGAATTGTAGCTCTTTGCCTTGCAGGGCGCGCTCAAGATCAATAGATAGCTCATTGGCGCTCTGGTAGCGCTTTTCGGGTTCTTTCTCCAGGCATTTAGCTACGATGGCCGTAATTTTGGGCGGGAAGAAAAGCCCGGTGGCCTGACCCAGTGTAGGCGGCTCTTGATGCAGGTGCGCTTCCCTCAGTTTTTCGAAAGATTCTTCCAGAAAGGGCGGCGCGCCGGTCAGGGTCTCGAACATGGTGCAACCGATGGTGTAGATGTCGGAGCGCCTATCGAGATTATCACCCAGCAATTGCTCGGGGCTCATATAGAGGGCGCTGCCGATAATTTCCAGTTGATTGCGCTGGGTCTTCGCTCTCTCCGGCTTGGCGTCGTTAGAGTCGAGTCTGGCTTGTGTGCTCTCGACTACATGAGCGCTGTGCTCAAGAGTAGAACCCTGTATCGGGGCGGCCTCCGTCAGTTCGGAAATGCCGAAGTCGAGGATTTTTACTTCTACCTGGTGTTCACCGCCGGTGGTGAGCATCAAATTGGCCGGCTTTAGATCTTTGTGTACAATGCCGCGCCGATGAGCGTAAGAAAGCCCTTCCAGAACTTTTATATAAAGCTCAAGGGTGGCTCCCACGGAGAGCGGCCCCTGGCTGGAGAGCGTTTCATCAAGGGTTTCTCCCTCTATGAAATCCATGGCGTAATAGGGAATCTTTTCATCGTGTATGCCCAGGTCATAGACCTGGCATATGGTGCGGTGTTGTAATTCGGCTACCATTCTGGCCTCTCGTTGAAAGAGGAGCCAGGTTTTTTCTGAGATGAGATTGGGTGCCAGAAATTTGACGGCGCAGGCCCGGCCCAGACCCTGGTGCCGGGCTTTGAAGACCTCACCCATGCCGCCCTGACCGGCTAGTGCCAATAGCTCATAGCAGCCGCCGATGATCTGACCGGGGGCGAGCCCGGCCATGGATGCCGCCGTGGTCTTGCTGCTCATGGTGGTCTGCCGCATCGTGTGCAGGACGGTGCGGAAGTCGGCCATTCTGGCCGTGCGCTTTCCGCCCTGGTAGCGGGTGGCGAGACCGTTCTGGTGCGTGTTGCTTTGCTTCTTTGCACCGGTGTCATTTCGAAAGTGGTCCGATGCCGAGCCGCTCTGTGGGCTCTGTGAAAGGCCGGCTTTTGCGGCGGGGGTGTCAGGCTGTGGCTGTTTGCAGTGGCAGCGCTGTTCCTGAAAGAAGAAGGCGGTGATACTGCCCTCTCTCTGTCTGGCTGGTATTACCTTGTTGCAACGCCTGCAGATGGAGGAATTGTCTTCAATAACCACCGGGGCCGGGGTATTCTGTCTTAAGCCGTCATCGCCGATTCTATTGCAGTTGCAACTGAGGTCGCTCAAGAGAAATGATGTGAGCGAGCCCTGGCGGTCTTCCGGTAAGACCCTTCGGTGACAGCGAGAGCAAACTAATGTCTTCATGTTCAGGAGTAGTCGGGGGTGTCTTCGGCAGAGTTCTTCGGCGAAAGTATATAAATCGATTTCGGGCTGACGATGTCTGGGATATGCCTGTGGTACCGTAATTCTAGCCTATTCGAGAGCTGTCGCTGCGGCTGATTTCCCGGCACTTGCCAGCCGGCGTTGTAGACCAATGCGCGTTTGATTGCCGGAGCGGGTATAAACTGGAAAGTGGCAGGGGTGACCGGTGGCGCTGTACTAGAGTAAGTTCGCCGGGGGACAGATGAAAAAGCTGAGAGAAGCAGGAAGATTACCTTGGCCACATTTGCCTGGACAGTTCAGGCTCATAGGTCTGGCTTTTCTTTTGGGCTGGTTTCTTATTTTGTGCGGGGCCGCTTCTGCCAAGCCAGCGGCAGGACTTGCCGGCGGAGGCGCCGGGACCGCCGGCTCCTATCTGGAAGTGAGCGGCTTTTCCAGTCAGTTCCGGCGGGCTCGCTTTTGTCTCTCGCAAGATCAGGTGGCGGTGCACTGTTTGACCGGCTCCACCTTGTGGAGCGCTGCTCGGCCGGCACGAGCCATAATGACCAACCCAGAGGCTAAAGCCTTTGCCGATATCGCTCTTTCCGAGTGGATTCCCTGGTCGAGACGTAGTTTAGACAACTTGAATATTGTGCGGGTTGAGCGCAGCGGCGAAGAGACCCTGGCGGGAGTGCGCTGTGTGCACTATTTGGGCTATGATACTAAAGGTAGTGGCGCAGTCAAGAGCCGCCCTTGCGCCGAATTCTGGTGCCTGCCGAAACCGGCTTGCAGCAAAGAGTCACTTCAGTACTGGTGCAAGCTCTTTGCTCTTCCGGCTGGCTATGGTTTGCCTATTAAGGTGAGGCAGGTAAGCGACGGTAGTTTTGTCACGGTATTCAGCCCCCTTTCCGTTAAGACGAGATCTGATCAGAAAGCGTCATTCGAGCTACCGGGCGGCTATCGCAAGGTGAAAGACCGCGCCGCTCTCTACTTTGCAGGTGTCGGCGGTGAGTTGAAAGCCTCCGATCTAAATGAGTTTTTCCGCGGCGATCTTGATCGGAGGTGAGGGTGCTGAGCAGTAGAACAGGCAAGAGCGAGGCTAGTGTCCCGAAGTGCGCCGGGCTCTTGCTCCTGCTGTATTCAGTTGTCTGTACGGCGATGATACCGACAGCAGTGGCGGCGCCGACTAAAAAGGAATTGGAAATTCAGGCCCTGGCAAAGGAGAAGGCCGCCAGAGCTGCGAAGATGCCTGCGCAGCAGTATCTATCTCTTATCAATAAGCTTATCGCCGATTGTCCTGATCTGGGACGGCTTTATATGCACCGGGGTTTCTGGTACTGTCAGCAGCCTTCGCCCCGCTGGGATCTGTCTCTGCGTGACTTGAACAAAGCTGTGAAACTGGACCCTTCCTTGAACGGCTTTTGTCAATTGCATTATCAACGAGGCCATGCATACAAGAGTGTTGGTAATTTTGAAAAGGCCCTGGCCTGTTACCGGGATGGGGTGGCTACCGATCAGGGTCTGAAAGAAGAGAAGATCGGCGGGAGAGTGGAAGTGGCTCATGCCTGTCTGAGATTGCATCGCAATCGAGAGTGTCTGCAGGCGATTGAGCAGGTTCTCAAACTAAAGCCGGTAGACTTCGGCACCTACCTTTTTATGGCCGACATGAGCCACCAGGCTCAAGACGATGCTCTGGCTCTATCTGCATTGCAGCACGTTTCCGATACCAGGGCTAAAGAAAGTGAAGCTCTGGTCAAAGCTGATTTACTGGCCAAGGCCGGTAAACCGGTGGAAGCACTGGCTTTAGTTCGGCGCCTGCTTGAGCGCTTTCCCGGCTCTCGTGCGGTGGTGGAGAGGGGCATTGGCCTGTCCGATAAGTACGGTAGTGCTAAAGATCGAGACTTCTTTTCTCTAGCGCTGGAGAAGGTCACAGCCGATCCGGTGGAGAAAAGTATAATGACCGTGAAGCGCTTGTGCAACGAAGGGCGTGGTGAAGAGGCTATGAAGGTTTTAGCTACTATTGATGTTAAGACGCTCAGGCCGGATCAGGCAAGGTATTTCTATCGCACCAGGGGCGGTGCTCGTTTTAGTGCTCGGCGTTACGAAGAAGCGGCTGAAGATTTAAAGCGTCTTGGCCCACCGGATAGTCTTGACTGCGGTACCCTGATCATGAGGGCGGAGGTGCTGGCCAAGCTGGCCGACGGACCTGCCGCCCTGGCCGATTATGACAGCGCCATCAGACGGTTCCCTTCCGTGGGTGGTGCTTTCAACGGGCGTAACTACCGCTTGCGGGCTGAATGTCTTGAGGCGATGGGGCGTTATCGGGAGGCCATTGCCGATTACAAGATGGCCTCGAAAGACCCGAGGTTAGGCGGTACCGCTGCCATTTTTATGGCTCGCTGCTATGAAAGGCTGGGAGACGGAAAGAGCGCTCTTAAAGCAGCGGAAGAAGCCATTGCCAGGGAGCCGAGTAATCGTCTCTATCCGATGGAGTATGGGCGATTGCTCAGTAAAGCGGGCCGGTATGAAGACGCCATCAAGCAGTATGATCATTGTCTGACCATTCGCCGAGATTGGCCCACCCCCTATTTCGAAAGGGCCAAATGTTTGCGGCAGGTGGGGCGCTTGAGTGAGGCGGCTGCCGATGAAGCGCGGGGGCGCGCTCTCGCTGCTCCCATCGCCGATGATCTGGGGGTTCATGTGAGAACGACAAAGTGAGGGCAGGCGTTTTTGCAATTCTCAGGGTGGTAGACTTGGGGTTGTGAGCAGTGAAGATTCTACATCTGAATTTGAGCAAGAATCCGGCCATGCGGTCTGGAAGTATTTGCAGGAAGTCAACCGGTTTTCCCGGGGCGAGCCTGTTTTCGGCTTACCGGAAGTAACTCCCCGGGCCCTGAAGGTGGGTCTGCTGGCGCGTTCACGCTTGCTTGCCAGGCAGTCCTTAGAGAATATTGCCAGGCGTTGTCACCTCAGTGATTTGTATTTGGTTACAGCCGCATGTCTGGATGAAAATGCCTCATTCAGGGAGCTTGCCTGGGAGGTGGTAAGCAAGATTCTGTCCACTTTGGGGATGGAGCAGCTTGCTTGTGTGGATAGTAGTATGCGCTCCTACTACCTGGAAGTTCCCGGAGAGTTCGGCGATCTGACGCCGCCGCCGGCAGTACTGGGTAGTCTTTCCTTCAATCGCAGCGGCCACTTGCGAGAACAAGCCGTGCAGCGGCTGGCCGGCGTGTGGACAGGTGAGGAGTTGCCCTTTCTATTGCTGCGGGGGCGAGATTGGGTGCCGGAAGTAGCGAGCATTGCCGCCGAGGCGCTAAGGGCGAGGGCTGGGAAAGTAGAGTACGGTAAGCTTTTTGCCCATAATCTGGGGCTGATTGCAGTCTTGAGCCGTTCCGGGCAGCCCCGGGTGAGGGAACTGGCTGCGCTTTCGGAGCGGCATAGCCTTGTTGGTGAGGGGCGGGCCGTTTTAGCCGACTATCTAAGAGGCAAAGACAAAGAGCTGCGCTGCTACGCCGCAGATATCTGTGAGAAATACGACCAGGCCTTGCTGGTGGAAGTGGGGCTAAATTCTTCGGATCCTCGCCTGAGGCTGAAGGCTTTCATGGCTCTGCTTTCTCTGGATCCCTGTTTGGAGGCTTCGGCTTCAGGTCCAGGCTCCGGCCCCGATTCAGGCTCTGGCTCAGGTTTGGACGCGGATTTTAGAAAAACCGGCCAAATTTCTTATCGGGCTTTTCTAAATGACCCCGACCCGGCAATAAGAGTGGAGGCACTTCGCAAACTGCAGGCGGAGGAAAGCGAGGAGCAAGTGCGGGAGTCGGCTATCGCAGCACTTCTTGATCGCTCCGGTCGGGTGCGGCTTCTGGCTCGCTATATTTTGAAAGACATTGACCCTTTTGCTCTTTACCTGGATCGCCTGGCGAGCACCAGGGTTACCGATTCTGTCTTGCCCACCCTGCTTGCGGCTTTGCTTGAATGTGGAAAGGCACTGCCTCAGTCCGTGCTTTCTGAGAAGATAGAACCTCTGGTTCTGAGCGGGTTAGCCCCGGTGAGAGCCGGTGCTTATGCCATATTACTGGATGAGACCGCCAATCCTGGCCCGCAAGTGCCAGGCTCCGTCGACAAGGTGAATTTGTTCAAGGACTGCCTTCTTGACGGCAGTCGCCACTGCCATAAGGTCGCCAAACGGCTGCTCTCGGGCAAAGGGCGGAGGCAGCCAGGCTTTGTCCTGGCCGACAAAGATCTCTGGCAGGTGTTTTGTCGGGCGCCGCAGTCACCGGCCGCAGCTTGTGCTATTGCCGCCATCGCCCGCTCTCGTCGCTGGCAGAGCCTGCCCTACCTTGTGGAGGCGCGCTGGTTGGCTCTTAAACGTGGCCGGAATGCGGTGGTGCTGGCTACAATCGATAATGCCCTTGCTGCTTTTCACACCGAGTATGCACCCACTGAGGAAGAGCGGCGCAGTTGTCTGGCGGCTATGGAAAATTTTGGCAGTGCTCTCACGGAACCCATGCGCAATCGCCTTCTAGCCGGGCTGGGTTGAGTGGATACCTGTCGGCGGTGGTGGAAACTCTGCTGCCCTAGAAATCTTGTTGTACAAACATTACTTCTTCCAGGCTGGCTTTCTTCAGCCCGGCCGGAATGGCAAAAGGATTGCTATTGCTTTTCAGGTCTTTGATAGAGTGCGCCTCAATGAGGGTTGAAGGCATGTCGCTGCCGGTGACAAACTTCAGGCAGAAGCCGTCCATGGGTGGTATGCCGTAGCTTTTGTAGTAGAAGTCTAAGATCTGCGGTTTGACGGGCAGTTCTCTGGCTGCGTAGTGCCTCCAGCAAGAGCGATCTCGGGGGTTTTTGGCATCGGGCTTGATGCCTCTTACGGTGCAGAGATAGTCGAGCACTTTCCCTTTGCCTATAACTTGCCACTCCTGGCCTTTTTGAAAGCCGCCGCCGGTCATCTTCGTGAGCCTGCCGGCCAGACCGCCGTCGTATTTTTCCAGGGGCACGCGGCTTACTATTTTTCGTTTTTTGGAGTAGATGGAAACCACCCAGTCTGGTGCTTTGCAGCAGATGGTATAGTCTCTGAGCGGGTCGTCGATGACTATGGCGTCCTCGCGCAGGTAGGCGTTCAGACGTCCCCAGTCTCGCAGGTCGAGTTGGATGTTTTTGCTTGCATATTTGCCTTTGCCGGCGGCTCCATTAGCGCCTGGTTTGGCTTGTGCCTCAGGGCTTAGTGCCGTGCAGAAAAGCATGCCAACAGCGATGAACAAAGAGAGGTTCTTTCGCACGGTTCTTCAGCCGTTCCTTGGTTCACTATTGATCGCAGAATTAACGATGATGCCAGTATGGTTAATTCTAGCGGAAACCAAGTACGTTTAGTAGTCGCTGAGGTTTGGTCCATTGTCCCTGGGCGGAATTACAACTACACAACTGCCGCCGTCTTTCGGTGGTTTGACGTCAACTTCGTGCTCATTTCCAAAACCTGGAGACGGTACTTGCCTGATGACAAACTCGCAGCCCGGTCCGGAGACTGTCGGCGGGGGATTTTCGGCCGCTGCCATGGTCACTTTAGGTTGATGTTTCTGGTCGCCAAAGTCGATTTCTACCTTTCCGAATTCACCTGGAACCGGCGGATTGGACATGGCGTTTTTGGATGCATGGAGGTCGGAAAGTGAGCTGTCGGCAAGAAGAAAGTTTCCCTTCGGCGCATTGGAATCGGAGGCAATGGAATGATCGATTTCGGCATGATGAAATGGCATAGAAAATGGGCTCCTGTCATATCTTTGGTAAGCGCAAAAGACGAAGCAGGTGTTTTGCTTGTCCGTTGCTGTGGACAGGCTAATATCTGCTTCGTCAAATTGACGTCAAATTAGTCGACGCTGACGGGCGGTTCAGAGATGGTCAGACCTGGTTGTATCGATGCCGTCCCTTACTTGCTTGCACCGGCATTGGCCTTATCGCTGTTTTCGCTCTCGCTGACCTCTTCCGGCGGCCGGTAACCGCGGCCGCGACCGCGGGAACGGCTGTAGTTTTTGCCGCTTGCCGTTGTGCCCGTGGTGTTGAAGGCTTTGCTATAACCTTCGCCCTGGCCGGCGCTCACTTCTTTGTTGTGGTCATAGGTGCCGCCACTGCTGGTAGTGCCGGTCATATTGACGGACTTGTCGTAGCCCTCGCCTTGTCCGGCTGTGACTTGTTTATTGCGGTCGTAGGTGCCGCCACTGCTGGTAGTGCCGGTGGTGTTGACGGATTTGTCGTAGCCCTCGCCTTGTCCGGCAGTGACTTGCTTGTTGCGGTCGTAGGTGCCGCCGGCGGCAGTGGTGCCGGTCATGTTGACGGTTTTGTCGTAGCCCTGACCCTGACCGGCGGTGACTTGCTTGCTGCGGTCGTAGGTGCCGCCGGCGGCAGTGGTGCCCTGTACGCTCGTGTCTTTGGAGAAGCCGTCGGACTTGCTGTAAGTCATGGTTTTAGAAGCATCATACTCACCACCCTTGGCGGTTGTGCCCTGTTGTGAGACAGTTTTGGTGAGACCGGTGTCTTTGCTGTAAGAGACTGATCTGTCGCGGCTGTAATCGCCGCCGTTTGGGGTGGTTCCTTCATGACTGGAAGTGCGGGCATTGTTGCCTGCCGAACCGTAGTCTCTTACGGTAGCCTGTCTTGTGCCTGCCGGTGCCAGACCACTCTCTGAAAGGGAGCTATGGCTGCCTGTGGTGCTGTTGCTGCCATTGCCCTGACCGAAGCGCCCGCGCCAACTCTGACCCGCTTGTGAACGGTTGGCGGAGCGTTCGCCTTGCCCGGCGAAGCGGCCCAGACCCTCGCCGCCTGTTTGCCCTTCACCGCCGCCGAAGCGACTACGCAGACCCTGCAAGCCGCCCTCATGACCACCACCTAGATTGCCTCTCAGCCCTCGGCCGCCCATGGCCCGTCCTCCTCTGCCGCCGCCGCCCCCGTGACCGCCGCCCCCTCGAGCTTCCGCACTTTGTTCTATGACAATAGAGGTAGCCAGTAAGGTTGATACCAGAAGTAAGGCTTTTACTGCTTGGCTTTTCATGGAATTTCTCCGAAACTCGGGGGTAGTTTATGAGGTCTTGGACGGCGCACGTCTCTCTGGTTAATCAAACGTTTCGGCTTGGCAAAAAGTTCAATTCCTCGGGAACATTTAATCTGCCCATGCACTCATCTGCCTTTTTTGAAGATGAATTTGCAGAATTAAGGAGTTTTTGTTGAACTTTTGTGGGTCGTTTTCCGTATTAAGGAAAGTACCGCTACATTTTGACAGAGGGCCAGCGAAAATGGGAATCGGCAAATTTCAACATAGTAAATTGATGGTGGGGTTCCTGGCCTGCACCCTGCTTTTGAGCGCCGGTGCGGCAGGGCGCTGTGAGAATTTCTCGGGTATTCTCAAGTCGCGTCTGGCTCGCGGCAACGCCGCCCTCCCGGCTGCGGTTTCCTCGTCAAAGTGCCAGACCTTATATGATGATTGGCGCGACAAAGAACGCAATCGCACCGTGCCCGTAAAAATATACCTGCCCCTTGGCGCCGCCTCCCGTCAGGTGGCACCCATGCCGGTGGTTATTTTCTCCCATGGTTTAGGTGGTTCCCGCGAGGCCGCTCTTTATCTGGGTGAAAGCCTGGCCGAGCACGGCTATGTGGCCGTCCACCTGCAACATCCGGGCAGCGATGAAAGTCTGTGGAAGTCCAGCGGCGCCCGCGATGTAAATGCCATTCGCGGCGAGCTTTCCAAAGGGGCCAACTACAGCAATCTGAAGTTACGCATCGAAGATGTGAAGTTCGTACTCGATGAGCTGGCCAGGCGCAACCAGAGTGATTCCCGCCTGGCTGGTAAGCTTGATCTCGGTCGCATTGGCCTTGCCGGCCACTCCTTCGGTGCCGGTACCACCATGGCCCTTGCCGGTCAAAACTACGGGGCGGGCAGATTCAATATGAACTTTGCCGATGCCAGAGTGAAAGCCGCTCTCTATCTCAGTCCCCCCGTCAACTTGCGCGGTCGCAAGCCGGAAGAAGTCTATGGAAAGATCAAAATTCCCGGCATGCTCATGACCGGCACGGAAGATAACTCGCCCATAGGTGATACCACCGCCCAGGAAAGGTTGCTTCCCTTCAGCGGCATCCAGGCTCCCAATCAATATCTCGTCAATTTCAAAGACGGCGACCACGGCATTTTCGGTGGGCGCAGGCGCAAGGGTAAAGATGAAGACGGCGGCTTTCAAACTATGATCTCCAGGCTGTCCATTGCTTTCTTCGATGCCTATTTGAAAGGCGATCAGCAGCAACTGCAGTGGCTTAAAGACGATGCGGCCGGTTATCTTGGTGGCCGGGCCGTATTTGAAAAGAAGGGTTAAACTAGGGTGCCGCTTAGCTTATCTGAATGTAGTTGTTGAAGGGTACCAATTTGCCTCCTGAACGGTCCGCCTCCCGCAAGGCTGCTAAATCGAAAAAGGCTTTACGCTCAAGCGCCGGGGCTCTAGAAAGAGAGTCACAGCCAGGTTGCGAGAAGCCGGTCTTCCACCAGGTTTACGAGCTGGTGCAGCGCATTCCGGTAGGGCGCGTTCTCACCTATGGATTGATTTCCCATAAGTTGAACAAAAGGCTTTCGGCTCAGGGAGTCGGTTGGGCTCTCAATGCATTGCCACCGGCTGCCCGCCCTCAAGGCGGCAAATCCGGGGCAGCCGAGGCCGCTTTTCATTCCGGCAATGTACCCTGGCACCGGGTTGTAAACGCCAGGGGCGGGCTCAGCACCCATAAAATTGCCGATATTCCACCGGACATGCAGATGCAACTCTTGATGGCCGAGGGTGTGGTTTTCAAAGACGAACTTCTCGATTTAGAGCGCTATCTCTGGATGGAAGGGCTTCATGTTCCCGATTCCGGTCGAAATTCATGATTATTTCTCTCCCATGCTTTTCATAGTCTGAAATGGCATGCTTAAGCTGGCTTCCTGCGCACCAGGAAGGCTTGTAGAGTAATGAATATCGAGGACATAGCTTTGAGGAAAACCCATTTGCAGCCCGTTGATAGACTTTTGGCCGAGACGCACCACAATTTAGATAGCCATTGCGATTCTAATTGGCGCCGGAACCGAGAAGTGAATCGCAATCTCAATGCCGGTCTCAGGTTTGGTTTAACCCTTGCCCTTCTCGCTTCGTCTCTTTCAGTTTCCGCCTTGAACTTGCCTGCCGCCCAGGCCAAGAACGCGGCTGCTGCAAAGAATGTCGCCGGCGCCGGCGTAGCTCAGTCTTCCGCCCGGGCCTTGCCCCTTGGTTCGAAAGTAGCAGTGCATGGTTTTCGCGACCGTCTTTTCAAGGGTAAACTCTCCGCCGATGTGACTGCCGCCGAGAAGCTGCTCTTGAGCGGCAAATACCCGGAAGCGCAAGATGCCTTCCGCCAGGCGATCAATAAAAATTCCAAAGACGCCACCGCCATTACCGGCATGGGTCTGGCTCTGGCACTGCAGTTTAAGCTGGATGCCGCCGATGAGAAATTCACCCAGGCTCTCAAAGTTAATCCCAAGACCCCTCTTGCTTATGTGGGTCAGGGCATGGTCAAGCTCTATCGCCTGCAGACTTCCAACATGACTGTCTTGCAGCAGCGTCAGGCCGCTCTCAACAGTGCGGAAGCATCATGCCGCACCGCTCTGCGCCTTGATCCCAATGCTGCCGAAGCTTACATCGTGCTTGGTCAGATTCAGAAAGAACAGGGGCGTCTGCCTGAAGCCAAGGCCTCTTTGAGCAAAGCTATTACTCTTGATCCTCAGTACGGCACAGCCTTTGTGCAGCGCGGTCTAATCGAGCTGAAGACCGGCGAAACTGCCGCCGCCCTCACCGACTTCAGCGATGCCATTGCGCTCAAATCTAGCAATGCCGGTGCTCACTACGGTCTCGGTCTTGCTTATCTGGCCCAGGGGCAACTGGATGATGCCCAGAAGTCACTCAATACTTCCATTTCTCTCAACCGCAACAGCGCCCCGGCACACATAGCCATGGGCGATGTCTATCGCTTGCAGGGCAACCGCGTCGCCGCCGTCAATGAGTATCAGAAAGCGATTTCGATTAAAGCCGAGAGCGAAGATGCTTATCTGCGCATGTCCGATATTCGGGAAGGGCGCGGCGACCTGGAACTGGCTCTGGCTGACGTGCGCTCCGGTCTGGCCCTTTCACCCAACAACGTTGACCTGCACAGAAGGGCCGCGGAAGTGTCTCTGCGCCTCGAGAAAACCGATGATGCTCTGAAAGAATATTCCATCGTCTTGCAGATTAGCCCCGGTGATGCGAAAGCTGTGAAAGGCATGACCAGAGCACTTGTGATTAAGGCTCAAAAAGATGCCGACGGTGCCTTCTTCCTCAATAATAATTACGAGTCTGCCGAAGGGCTCATCAAGCAAGCCATCGCCATGAATCCCAACGACATGGAATTGCGTCTGGCCGACGCCAAATTGCGAGCCATGTCCGGTAAGCCCGTTGACCTTTCCACCATCGGCACTCCTACCAATGACGCCGAACGCATAGCCTATGCCGAAGCGGCTCTGGCTCAGTTCAAATACCAGGAAGCCACCCAGGCCATGCAAACGGTAATCTCCAATTGCACCTCGGCTGAACAGGTCTTCAGCGTAGCCGACATGGCCCTCATGATTCGCGATCTGGACAGCGCCGAAGCTGCTTACAAACGGGGCGGCACCTTCGACAACGAAGATGCTCTGGCTCGCTCCCGTCGCGGTCTGGCCCAGGTTGATCAGGCCCGCGACAAGGCTCGCCAGGAGATGACCATGGCTAAAGACCTGGCCTCTAAGAAGCAGTATCCATCAGCCATTGATAAATACAGAAATGCTGCTTACTTGAATCCCCGTCAGGCGGAAGCTCACCTTGGCCTGGCCGAAACTCTCGAAAAGCTCTGGAAGAACAAAGCGCCGGCCATGCGCGAAGCCGCTCTGCACTACCACCGTCATCCCAAGCCGGGAAAAATTGCGG
>ERZ724503.671-NODE-671-length-15123-cov-6.019180_pt1 | contig 15123 bp, 11 predicted proteins | sample MGYA00376036_ERZ724503 | MGnify/ENA primary metagenome ERZ724503 (study PRJEB28724, sample SAMN07190885) | wastewater metagenome | isolation source: influent of sewage treatment plant in Hong Hong | place: Hong Kong | collected 2016-03-17 ...
TTGACTTACCGGTGTCACCCTCCGGCGAGGCGATGTAGATCGAGGTGGCGGTGCGGCCTGTCGTCACGGCTCCAGCATTCCGCAGTGCGCCGCCGCCGCGGCGGAGTTAACCCACTTTTCGCGCGCGCGCCGCCGCCGTCACTGCCGTTCCGGGGAAGGCACCGAACCGGCGGCGACGTCGTCGGCATCGTTGGTACGCCGTCTGCTCGACCACAGAGTGGCTGCGAGGATGGCTATCGCGGCAGCCAGGGCCACGACGACGCCGATGATGACCCACCGGTTCCACCCCTGCGACGGGGGCAGGAAGACGTTGTCGGCGCCGCGCACAGCAACGTTCACCGGGACGCCCGCAGCACCGGCGGCGAGCACGTCGCCGGTGAGCGCCGACCACCCGCCGTTCAACCCTTCGATGTAGTCGAACAGCGGGTCAACCAGTGTCCAGGCGGACGTGGTCGTGACGAGTACCACTGTCCTGTCGCGGGACCGGTCGGCGAACGACTGGATCGAGCCGATGCCACCGTCGATGTTGGCGCGGAGTTCGGTCGGCAGCGCGACGTTCACCGAGGTACCGTCACCGCCCACCGGCGGACTCAACGAGGTTTGTCCGATCGCCGACGATCGCGCCACGATCAATGCCCCCGAGTTGGCGTCGACGGCGGTTTTCAGGTCAACCACCTGCGGCGTCAGTTGCCTGCTGGTGAGCCGCGCTATCGCTCCGACCACCCGGGCGGCGTAGGAGAGTTGGTTCGGACTGCTGCCGTCGAAGGCGACCATGAACGTCGGGTCGAACTCGGACGGCAGGGCACTGAACCCCCCGAGCGGGGGACCGCCCCGGGTGATGGTCACCGTCGAGCGCGGATCGATCTGAAACGCGATCGGCACCAACAACGGCCCGCAGCTTTCGTGGGGGGTGTAGGTCAGCGCGAAGTCGAGGCCGAACCGCTGGCCCAACGTCGGATTGGACAGCTCGAATGTGGCGTCCACGACACCACTGTTGTCGAGTGCGGCCCGGTAGACGACGATTCCGTTGGAGCGCACCACCATGGATGCCGCGTCCTCTTTGGGCACCGGGGTGTAGTCACCGAGCAGGTGTACTTGCACGCTGTCGACCCGACCACCGCCCAACGCCGCACGGTCGACCCCGACCGACAGGCTGGCGCTCTTGAGGATGTCGGTTCTGCCGTTCATCCGCAGCTGGCTGAATGTCAGTGTGTCGCCACTCAGGGTGGCGGGAGCGCCCGCCTGGTCGACCCGAACGCCGGGTGTCTGCACCAAGGTCTGGAGCTGATTGACGAACAGGGAGGCCTGCGCAGTCAGCGCATCACCGCGGCCGGAGACCCGCAGGTACGCATCCGGGTTTCCGGGACTCATCACGTTCACGCCGGTGTCCCCCTTCTCCACGACGACCGAGCGGGTCAAGGGCGCGAACGGCGGCGGCGTCGCGCCTCGTGGTTGGGTTACGACTCCGATCGACAGGGGCTGGGGCTGGTAGAGCCGAGCCAGGGTAGCCACCAACACCAGCACCGTCTGCTTCTCTGCGGCGTCGGCATCGGTCGGCGAATAGATCGTGATTCGCTGCAGCACCGGGGGGAAGAAGTTTCCGACCGTCGTCACCGGGGGTTCGGCCCCGGCGTACACCATCGAAAGGTCGCTGATGATCACCTGCTGCCGCGGCCCGCAGATCTGGTCGGATGCGTCGACGGGGCGCACCGTGAACGACAGATCGATCGATGAGTTCCGAACCCGGGCCGGAGCGATGTCGACGTCGAACGGAACCACTGGCTGAGCAGAGGATTGCGGTGGGAGGTCGACCGCCGACAGGAACTTGCCTTCACCGTCGGTGATCTCCATGAACCCGGCCCTGATGTTGAGCGGGGCGTGAATGAGGCCGCGCAATCGCACGGCACTCAATCCGGCGGGAACCGGCACGGTGAAGCTGTGGCTGCCGTCGGTCCCGAGATAGGCCTGTTGTTGCAGCCCCAGGGCGGTCCAGGTCAACGTCACCCCGAGGGGGGCGGGAGGAGGTTCCGGAGGGTCGTCCGGAGCGGCAGATGCCGGGACGACGGCCGAGCCCGCAACGAGTGCAGGCAACAGCAGAGTCAGTACCGCAAGCAGCGCCCGCACCAGACCGCCACGGATCATGGCCGATTTCCCGGACAGCCGGCGACGCCTGAGCCGTGAATGACGCTGTCCTTCGGGGAGGCAACTGAACTGAGCGAGTGCACGCGACTCCACTTTCGGTGTTCGGGCTTCGTCGGCCTAATTCGGGTGGACTATACCTGCGGGGACACCACGGATGACCCCTTATCAGAGGGTGGCAGGAGTTTGTCAGGCTCGGCGGCAGAAATGACATGGATTTATTGCCGCTGTACAAAGTTTTGGGCACATTACAACTCGCATCGGGCCTCTTTACCCGCCCCGCCGGGCCGCCCGCCCGCTAGGCTGCCACCTGATATCCATCGGCAGATCCATCGACCGGGAAACTCTTTGTTCGACGCGGAACCATTCATCGGGTCCGGTCAAAAAGGGAGAGCGTTGAAGGGACCGCAGTGACTGTTCAGGACTTCGGGCAGATGTTGCGCGACCGATGGATTCTCATTTCGGGCGCGATCGTCATTGCCGTTCTGGGCGCGCTCGCTTATTCGTTACTCGTCACACCGAGATACGAGGCATCGACGGTGCTCTTCGTGTCGGCCACCGGAGACGGCAACGCCACCCAGACCAACGACGGCGGCATCTTCGCCCAGCGCCGGGTGCTCACCTACATCCCGCTGTTGACGGGACGAAATCTCGCGCAGCGCACCATCGACAAGCTCAACCTCGATATGAGCCCGAAGGACCTGCAGAACGAAATCACCGCAGTCGCGCCCACGGACACGGTCTTGATCAACGTCACGGTGACAGACCCCTCCCCGTCTCGAGCGCGCGACATCGCGAACACCCTGTCCAACGAGTTCGTCACCATGGTGGCTGGACTGGAGAGTTCGGATGAGGCGGTCAGACCGGATTCGGAGATCATCGTCCAGCAGCGCGCGGAGGTGCCGGAGCATCCAGCCACCCCGAAGAAGTTCCGCAACGTGGCGATCGCCGCCGTGATGGGTGCGGTGCTCGGAACCCTCATCGCGCTTGTCCGCGACCGGCTCGATCAATCGGTCAAGACCCAGGCGGCCGTTGAAAGCGCGGCCGGCGTCGGGCTGGTCGGCGACATTCCGCTCGATGCGCAGCGCCGAAAGGAACCGCTGATCTCGTTCGCCACGGACCGTTCCCGCACCGCCGACGCTTTCCGCGAGCTCCGGCTCAATGTGCAGACGCTCGAGACCGGCGACGGCCCACGGGTGGTTGTCGTCGCGAGCCCCGCACCTGCCGAGGGCAGAACCACCACGGTGATCAACCTGGCGCTGGCGCTGGCCGAGACCGACTCCAACGTGGTCGTCGTCGACGGCGACTTCCGGCGTCCCAGGGTGGCCGCCTACCTCGACATCCCCGGGGATCTGGGTTTCAGCACGGTGCTGTCCGGCCAGGCGAACCTGCGGCAGGCGCTGCAGGGCACCCGTTTCCCGCGGGTGACGGCGCTTGCCGCCGGGGCGGTTCCGCCCAACTCCGCCGACCTGCTCGGCACCCGGGCCGCCCGAGACGTTCTCGACGAGTTGAGCGGGCAGTTCGACTATGTGATCGTCGATTCCTCCCCGCTGCTGGTGCCCGATGGCGCGACGCTGGCGCGGTACTCGCAAGGAGTCCTGCTGATCGCCCGGTTCGGACAGACCAAGCGACCTCAACTGGCCCGTGCCGCCGAGACGCTCCGGCGCGCGGGGGCACATCTGCTCGGCGCCGTCCTGACGATGACGCCGGCCAAGAAGAAGGACCCGTTGGACAGCCATTACGGCCCGGCCGGTGGTGCCCCGGCCAAGAGCGCGGGCCGGCGCCGTGACCGGCCGACGAACTGACAGGCCGACAGACCCATGGCTCGACATGCGGCCGGACCACCGGGGCGGGCTGATTCGTCGGGAACGTTCCTGGCGATGCCCGTCCGCGCGGCGGAGCCGGAGGCGTCGAACGCCAGGCAGCGGAACATCGCGCTGGCGTTGGTGATTGCGGGGGCATTCGCGCTTGCGGTGATTCCCGAGGTGATCAACCATCTGCTCGTCAAGCACGTTCCCGACACCTCCCCGATCCAGGGCAAGGCATATGAGACCGCGCCCGCCCACCTGGCCCGGTGGGGATTCTCGGCGGTCCTGCTGGGGTTGACCTCCCTCGTCGTACTGATGCGCGGTCATCCCAGCCGGAACATCGGCCGGCTGCTCATCCTGTTGCTGGCGGTGAACCTGCCCTACCTTGTCGGTCCGCAACAGCCCGACGCGGCCGCGCTGATCAAACTCGTTCTGGCCAATACGTTCTTCGTGGCCATCTGGAACGTCGGCGGGTCGGTCGCCGAGCTCAAGTGGATCCCCATCATCGTCTCGGCAGTGGGCGTCTACTCGATCATCGGTGGGCTGATCATTCCGGAATACATGATGTACAACATAGTTTCCCGCAAGGCGATCATCGCCGGCTGGGAGTTGGCGGGTCCGTTCGGCCACAGCAATGTTCTCGGCGTGTATTGCGGTGTGGCGTTTGCGCTGGTGCCGCTGATCGACAATGTCCGCTGGCGGGTCCTCTGCGCGGTCACCCTGGTGGCGACGATAACCGCTTCGGCAACCAGGACCGCCTTGATCGGGGTCGGCTTCGTGATGCTGTGGTGGCTACTCTGTTACTTCCGGTCGGTCTTCTCGATACGCGTGGCGGGCACCGCACTCGCCACCATCACCATGGTCGGCATGTTCATCGTTCCCTTTCTGAATTGGGACCCACGCGCTTTCACCGATCGAGCTTACATCTGGGCCGCGAGCGTCCGGATATGGCGGGAGTCGCCGCTGTTCGGCAAGGGCTTCGACTGGTTCGCCAACGACGCGCAATACTCCGCCGAGATCGCCAACTGGGCGTTCGTCGGCACCGGGCACAACATAGTCATGGACACGCTGGTGAAAACCGGGCTGGTCGGCATGGCCGCCGTGGTGCCCCTGTTCATCATCGCCATCCGGTTCGCCCGTTCGTCACCCATCGTCAACCAGCAGATCGCCATCTTCGGATTCCTCATCGGCTATTTCGTCATCGCCACCACCGAGGCGGCCTGGGACCTCTGGCCCAACGTGCAGCTGTTCCCCATCAGCGCAATGATCTTCGCGATAATCGCCGTAGCGCGCGATAGCGATAGCGACACAGCCCAGGACAATGTGCCGTGACCGCTGAGCCGGCGGTCAGTGTCGTCATCCCGACCATCGGAAGGGACAGTCTGCGGACGGCTGTTGAATCGGCGTTGGCACAAACGTCGCCGCCGATGGAAATCATCGTGGTGCTGGACGCGGATGGCGATCCGGATCTTCCGCATTCGGGGACCATCAAGACGGTGCGAACCGCTGGCGGAGTCGGCCCCAGCCTTGCGAAACACCTCGGCATCGAAGCGTCGAGTGGGAACGTCATCGCCCTCCTCGACGATGACGATGTCTGGCGACCCGGCAAGCTCGAGCGGCAACTCGCCGCCGCGCCGCCGGGAGATCGATGGGTGGTCTCGTCCCGCTTCTTCGTTCACGTCGAGGGGCAGGAACCCGTGATCGGCCCGCGTGTTCCCATCACCCGCGACGAGCCGATTGCTCCATATCTCTTCGAATTCCGGATGCGGAAAGCGTTCAATCTGGTTCAGACATCGACGCTGCTGTTTCCGCGGGCGCTGGTGGAGCAGGTGCCGATGTCAGTGGCGGTCGGCTCCATCCATGACGACCCGAAGTGGCTGATCGAAGTGCGGCGCGCCTTTCCGGATCTACCGATCATTCAGGTGCCCGAGCCGCTCGTCGATATCATGTGGACCGCTGTATCGGTGTCTCGCCCGGGAGTCGACCGCAGCCAGGAACTCATCGATTGGGGCATCCGCGAACTTGCCGGCGACTCGAAGAGGGTGCGAGGTGACTACATGCTGACCTCCCCGGTGGGCTCGGCGCTCGCGGCCGGTTCGCTTACCGGTGTCCTCCGGTCGATACGCGCGGGAGTGCGGTACGGGCGACCGGGGAAGTTGGCCTGGGCCAGTGCGGCCAAGTCGATGTTGCGACTCGGTCAGGGACGGCTGAGAGGAATTGCGGCGCGGGGGTCCGGAGGACTGTGAGCCGCGCCGATGGCGGGGGTCAGCAGGCCGGGTCGCGCCGCACCGTGTGCCGGGACTGACGCCGATGCCGCCGAGTTTCGCCCGCAACACCATCCTTGGCTTCGTCTCCGGCGCGGCCGTCGCGCTCTCCGGCTTCGTCGGTAACGCGATCACCGCCCGGTTGCTCGGACCGGACAACCTCGGCATCTACGCCTATGTCGTGCTGTGCGTGACAGTCGCGTCGACCATTGCGGCATTGGGCATGGACCTGGTACAGCAGCGGTTCATCCCGAATCTGCGCGCCGAGGGCCGCGACGCGGAAGCGGATGGCCTCATCGGAGCAACCACCCGGCTGTCGATGGCGGCCGCCTTCATCGCCGGCCTGCTGTTGTTCGGCTACCTGGAGGGGCCGGGCCGAAGCGTCTTGCAGGCATCGTCGGCGACATCCCGATTCATCGTGATCGCTGTCGCCCTCGGGTGGTTCATCTGCTGGCGGATGGCCGACCTGTATCTGTTCAACATCAGAGGTGAGCAGCGCTTCGCGGAGTTCGCCCGGGTATCGGCCGTCTCGGCGGTGCTGAAGGTGGCGACGATGGCCCTAGGCGCGTGGATCTTCGGGATTCCCGGCGCTCTCGCCGGGTACATCGCCGCCAACATCGTGCCGGCAGGCCGGATGTTCCGACTGCTGCGCAACAAGCCCGGCGTCGCCCCCGAACTCAGGCGGGAGGTCATCGGGTTCGCGCTGGTGAGCTGGACCATCGCGTTGATCGGCAGCCTGGTGTTCGGCCGAACGCAGATCCTCTTCCTTGAGCACTACACCGGTCTGGCTGCGGTCGGGTTGTTCACGGCCGCGGTCACGGTGGCCGAGATGGCCGCCCAATTGCCGCCCCTACTGCTCTCGGCCCTGTTACCGCGCTTCAGTGAGCAGCACGGCCTGCAGGCGCATGAGAACATGCAACGGCTTTATCGAACGATGACTTCGCTCATCGCGATGGTGATCGTTCCGCTGTGTCTCACCCTCGCGGCGGTTGCGCCCGTGCTGTTGCCACTGGTGTTCGGGGCGGATTTCGCTGATGCGGTCCCGGCGGCGTCGGTACTGCTCATCTGCGCGGCCATCAGCAGTCTCGGCGGAACCACGCTCTATCTCATCCTCAGCGTCGGCAAGACCGGACTGCTACTGATATCCAACGCTGTAGGCCTGGCCGGCACGGTGGCGCTGGGGTTCCTGCTGATACCCCGGTTCGGGTTGATGGGCGCGGCCTGGTCACGCGGAACCATCCAGGTGATCGTCATTGTTCTCGAAACCGCTCTCGCGGCAGTGCGACTCGGCGTCGCCCCGTCCTACCGGGCGCTCGGGGCGATCACCCTGGCGTCGGTGGCGGGGGGTGGGGTGGCGTATGCCGCCGTCACGGAGGTGGGTGGTGCGAAATCACTCCTGATCGCCGTACCCGCCGCGGTCGTCACGTACCTGATCGCACTGCGCGTTCTGGCGGTGGTGCGGATGGTGGCCCCCGAACTGAACGACAAGCTCCTCGAGCACGCGCCGGAGTCGATGAAGCCGGCCGCCCGGCTGGTGCTGAAGCTGGTCTCGCCGCCCGCGCGGGGCCGGGCCGAGTCGGATTGACCCGGCACCGGCCCTGAGGCGGATGCTCGAGGTCGGTAGTCCCCGACGAATCGGTTGATTCGTTCTGGACCCGAGTCGCCCGTGGCTATCATTTGCACGGCTACGCCGGGTCTGGTGGCGGTGGCGGCCCGCGGTCGGAGACCGTCGGCTGGGGCGTCCGCGAGCATGCGGAGGGGGAAGGGGGAATGCCTCCGATGGCAAGGAGTTTCGCCCATAACACTCTGCTCGGCTTCACCGCCGGTGCTGTCGTCGCCCTTGCCGGGTTCACCGGTAACGCGATCACCGCCCGACTGCTCGGCCCCGACAAACTCGGCGTGTTCGCCTACGTGGTCTGGTGTGTGACGATCGGCACGATGATCGCCAGCCTGGGGATCGGAATCGTTCAGCAGCGCTTCATCCCGCGCCTGATCGCCGAGGGCAGGGCCGATGCGGCGGAGGGTCTGATCGGGACCACCACCCGACTCGCCATGCTGGCCGCCACATTGGGCGCGGTGGTGTTGTGCCTCTTCCTCGAATGGCCTGGAAGCACTGCAACACAGGGGCTTTCGAGCACATCCCGACATGTCGTCATCGCGTTCGCGGTGGGATGGTTCATCTGTTGGCGAATGGCCGACGTCTATCTGTTCTACCTGAGAGGCGAGCAGCGATTCGGGGAGCTGGCCCGACTGTCGGGCGTCTCGGCGGTGCTCAAGCTCACCGTTACGGCATTGGGCGCCTGGCTGTTCGGGATTGCCGGCGCACTCGCCGGCTACATCGCGGCCAACCTGCTGCCGACCGCTCGGATGTTCCGCCTGCTCCGCATCAAACCCCATCTCGACGAGGAGCTCCGGCGCGAGGTCACCAGCTTCGCACTGGCCAGCTGGGTGACAGCGGTGATCGGCGGCCTGGTGTTCGGCCGGACCGAGATCGTGTTCCTCCAGCATTACACCGGGATCGGCGCCGTCGGCATGTTCACCGCGGCGGCCACCGTGGTCGAAGCCGCCGTCCAGCTCCCGCCTCTGCTGCTCTCGGCGCTTCTCCCCCGCTTCAGCGAGCAGTTCGGCCAGGGCGCGCACGACACCCTGGCGAGTCTGTACCGCACCCTGACGGCGCTGATGGCGATGCTCATCCTGCCGCTCTGCCTCGGCTTCGCCGCGGTTACACCCGAACTGGTGCCACTGCTGTTCGGCGCTGAATACGCGGATGCAGTCCCCGTCGCGTCAGTGCTGTTGATCGCCGCGTCGATCAGCAGCCTCGGCGTCACCACGTTCTATCTCCTTCAGAGCATCGGCAGAGCCGGCTTCCTGCTGATCTCCAACGGTTCGGGCCTAGTCGGCACAATCGTGCTCGGCTTTCTGCTGATTCCCCGCTTCGGCCTGATCGGAGCCGCCTGGTCGCGGGCCGTCGTGCAAGTTTCGGTCGTGCTGATCGAGACCTGGTACGTGACCAAGCGGGTCCGCATCTCACCGCCTTATCGGGCGCTCGGCCTCATTGCGCTGGCCGCAATCGCCCAGGGGGCGGTCGCCTACGGTCTGACCGTGTTTGTGGGCGGGGCGGGATCCCTCATCGTGTCCATTCCGATCGCCATGGCGATATACCTGCTCGCCATTCGTCTGCTCGGAGTGATCCCACTTGTGGATCCAGCCCTGCCGGATCAGATCATCTCCCGAGTGCCGCAACGAATCCGGCCGTTGGCCGTCCGTGCGCTGCGACTGCTGTCCCCACCCAGTGCGGAGTCCGCCGGAGCAGCCTGAACGCGACTGGTCGGGCTCAGGCCGGCGCGGTACCCATCAATGCAAGGGCGGAGGCCTTGAGCGTCAGGTTCTCACGAAGGACACCGAAGTTCTGCTCGATATCGGTGGGATCGGTTCCCCCATCGACCAATTCGTAGTAGATCAATGGTCCGGCCCATTCCCACTCCGCTGCCTGGTGGCGCGCCTGAAGCAGGATCGCCGCCTGCATCTGATCCGAGACCGCATCCGGACCCTCACCGGTAGGCGCGCCGAACTCGGTGATCCAGATCTTGGTCTGGCCATCACCGTGCTTTTCCATCAGTTTGTGCAGATCGGCGAGGTCCTTGAAGCCGCCTTCAGGTTGTTGGTCGGGATCATTCGGCAGCGATGGAAAGCTGTACGGATGCACGGCGATTCCGTCGGCAAGTTGTGCTGCCCCATTGCTGTACAGCCGATCGAGGTAGCGCATCGGCGTCAGGCCGATGTTGGGCGGATCGGGTTCGGGGGCCAGGCCGCCGATCAGAAGTGTGGCTTGCGGATCGACACCGCGGATGGTCTGCGCCGCAACCCGGAACAGCGCGGCGTACTCGTCGGGGTTGGGAAGCGGCGGCCAGAACTTGTCGGAATTGGGCTCGTTCCAGATCTCCCAGGTGTGCACCCCGCGGGGCGCGTAGCGCTCGGCCGCCAGTGTCGCGAACCGCGCGTAGTCCGCCATCTCGCCGGGCCGAGAGTGCCGGGTGGTGGAGGAGTGACTGGTCGCGGGCGCAGCCGCCCAGGCGGGGCTGAATGCGAACACGGCCAGGACGTGTATTCCGTGGTCCGCGGCTTCACTGGCGATCATGTCCGGGGTGGACCAGTCCAGTTGGCCACGTTCGGTTTCGATCGACGCCCAGTCGATGTCCATCCTGACCCAGGACACATTCATCGCAACCATGAGGTCGAACTGCCGCTTGAGGCTGGCGTGGTCGGAGCCCCGGCGGTGCAGGGTCATCCCGATCTCGGCGTTCCTGTTTGCAGAAACCGACGGCTGACACGCCGGCGTCGTGAACGCCAGCAGTACCAGCGACATCAGAACCGCCAGGCCGTTGCGTCCGGTCCTCATCGGCACCAACTCGCCCCCCGGGCTGCCGGTCTGGCGACGATCTCCCCCATGCCGGCTCCCCCCACCCTTCGTGCCTCAGTGGCACGCCCCGAGATTCTACCCTTGACCAGGGATTCCCGGACGGCCCCACCCGGTCGCCGTGGAGTTACCGCCGTTCAGCGCAGGATCGCCCGGTTGTCGCTGCTCCCGGAGAGCACCCTGCCCAGGACGCCCTCGGTGCGGCCGATCGCCAGCGCCACGCCGTCCAGGGGGCGGAACTTGCGGGGCATGCGTAGCGGTGCGAGCGCACCGCCCAGCACGAAGCGGAACCTTGCCCACACCGGGTAGTCCCAGCGCCGGTACACATATCCGACGCCGCGCGCGTAATAGCGCAGTTTCCGGCGGCGCTCGGCACGCGTGAGGTGGGCGAACTCGGTCTGCGCCCGAACGGCGATATCGGGCACCCAGGCGATCGAGAAGCCGTCCAGCGTGGACAGGCGCAGCAACAGATCGGTACCTTCGCCCGCTTGCCAGGGTGTATCCGCGCCGGACCCGATCGACGGATCGAATCCACCCACCCGCGCGAAATCGATCCGCCGGAAGAACGTCGCCGGCTCGATCGGGCCCCAGACGTTGCGTCGGGTCAGCGGGGAGCCCACCGGCGGGATGGCATTTCTGGTGCCCTCTCGGTCGACCAGCTTGACGGCGCACACGGTGAGCCCGGGCCTCAGGTGCGCGGCCACGCGTTGTAGGAAGTCGCGGTCGACCCTGCTGGTGTCATTGGGGAACCAGAGCCAGTCGACGTCGTCGCCGAGTACTGCGGCCGCCGCGTTGCGGCCGTTGGAGATTCCGCGGGGGCTGAGCACGGTTCTGATCGTCAGCCCGTCCGCGAACGTTCGGACCAACTCGTTCAGGTCGTCGGCATCGTCGGCGTCGTGGTGCGCGACGGCGACCGCGTGCGGGGGCTGAGTCTGGTTGGACAGATCCTCGAGCAGATTGCGCAGTTCGTCCCATCTGCCGATAGTGGTGACGGCAACACCGATGCGCTGCACCGGGTTCGCCGCACCGTCACCCACAGGCGTCAGCCTGGTCACCAGAGCCCTCGCACGACGACGTGAGCATCATCGGGGCGACCCCAGTTCGGTGCAGATGGCCTCCGATGCTTCGGTGAACGAGATTCGCGACTGTCGCTCCCGCACGTGGGCGAATCCCCGCGCCGCCAGTTCCGCTCGGCCCTCGTCGTCGCTGCAGTAGGTGGCGATGAGATCGGCCAGTTCCCTGGGGTCATGGGGGTCGAAGTACTCGGCGCCGTCACCACATGTTTCGCGCAGCGCCGGGATCTTCGATGCCAGAACGGCGGTGTGCGACGCCATCGCCTCCAGCGGCGGCAGGCCGACTCCCTCATGCAGGGACGGCATGACCAACAGGTCGGCACCCGCGACAAGGGAACGCAGAGCGGGGAATTCGAGCCTGCCGGTCAGGACCACCCGATCGGGCCGCCGGTCGGCCAGCTGGGCTATCCGTTCGTCGACGGTACGCACCGCCTCCCCGCCGCCGGCGATCACCAGCTTGTGTGGTACCGCTTCCACGACCTGTTCGAACGCCCGGATGAGCAGGGTCAGATTCTTGTGCCATTTGGTGTTGCCGACGTAGAGAACGTACCTGCCGTCCACGGGCGACAAGTTCGGATCGATTGGGCTGAACCAGATCTCATCGATCGGCAACGTTGTCACCCGAACCGGTGCCGACGGCCGCGCCGCCAGCAGGGTCTTCGCGGTCGACTGTGACGGCGTGAAGATCGCCGTCGACCGGCGGGCGTCCAGTGTCAACATGGCGTTCGCGTACACCCGGTGCGGAAAGCTCTGACCGGTTATCTGCCGCGCCATGATGTGCAGCGTGTCGTGGACGGTCACGAACAGCCGGGTGTCGCGGTTCGAAGGTGACAGCAGTGCAAGGGGAAACGGATAGTGCGGCACCCATATCGCCCGCGGACGAATGGCGCGCAGCGCTCGGCTCCATACCTTCTGCTCGGCCATCGAGTACATAGCCGCATCCGCCGGGTCAGCGGGCACAACCAGGGTGCGATCGCTCACGGTCGGCATGCTGTCCGGATTGGCGAGTACCGCCAGCCGAAGCCCATACTTGGCGACCGTTGCTTCCAGGTAGGGCAACTCGGTGGCAATGTAGGTGCCGATTCCGCTTTGGTGCAGATGACGCGCATCGAATAGGAGGTCGACTGCGTTCCCGCCACCCATCAAACCCACCCTCCTAGCGCGGTCGGTCGCGGAGATCGGGCAGTGAGCCACGGCTGGCCCAGGCTCGTTCCAGCGTGGACTCGAGGCTGTGCTGAGGACTCCACCCGAACTTATCCTTGATGCGGGAGATGTCGGCGCCGAGGAAGGGACGGTCGACCGCCCGCATGCGATCCGGACTCTGCCGCACCTCGAACCTCAGACCCAGCGTCGAATGCAACCGCTGGAGGATTTCGTCGACCGAATACTGGTCGCCACTGGAGAGGTTGACAACCTCGCATTGTTCGGGACCGGGATGATCGCCGAGTGCCACCGCCGCGAATCCCCGTGCGGCGTCGACGACGTCGATGTAGTCGCGTTTCGGCCAGGTGTTCCCGACCTCGATCACATCTGCGCCCTTGCGTAGCTGGTCCATGAGCGCAGGAAGTAGGTGGGGGTTGGTCTCACCGGGCCCGATCACGTTGAACAGCCGGACAATACAGCCGGTGAACCCTCGGCTGGCCGTCAGTGCGCGCACGTAGGTCTCACCCTGCAGTTTGGTGATGCCGTAGATGTCTGCAGGCTCGATTTCGGAGTCGAACTCGCGGTGCGGGGCCTCGTCGGGCTTGTAGACGGCGCCACTGCTGGCGAACACGAACCGGGTTCCCGGCGGGCAGGCGGCAAGGAGGTTGACCGTTCCCGCGACGTTGGTGGCCACCGCATTGGCCGGATCCGCATCACATTCCGGGATGTAGTGAATTGCCGCGAGATGGACGACGACATCGGGACCGAACCCGGTAACCACGTCGGTGATCGCATCGACATCACGGATGTCGGCGTGGCGGAATTCGAAACCTTCGGGGCCATGCTGCAGCCAGTCGGGGGTTCCGTAACGCAGCGTGTCCACCACCAACAGGTCGACATCATCCCGGAGGGCGCGCACCAACTCCTTACCGACGAAACCGGCGCCTCCTGTCACCAGTACCCGCATGGGCCTTCCTCGCCGATAAGCGGATGACACCGTCACCGCGCAGCAACCTCCATCGCCCTCGCCTCGAGTGTGCGGGCGATTCCCGACCAGTCCAGCGATTGCGCGCCCGTGAGCCCCGCGTGGGAGAAGCCCTCCCAACCCGCTTCGGCAGCCAGCAGCGCACCCGCGAACTCGGCAGGATCGGTACCGCAGACGACGCCCGAACCATACTGCGCGACCACATCGGTCGCGCCGTTTTCCGGGAAGCGCGCGGTCACGATCGGCAGGCCGCTGGCCATCGCCTCGGTGATAACCCGTGGAAAGCCCTCTCGCCGGCTCGGCATCCCGAGAACCGCGGCCCGGGAGAGCAGCTCGATCTTGGTGTCCTCGTCGACGGAGCCCAGCACGCGGATCCGCTCGGCGGCAGGTGATTGACGTGCACAGCTCTCTATCTCACCGCGCGCCGGACCGTCGCCGGCGATCACCAACTCGCCGGCGAAGCCGTCGGCGGCCGCGAGGGTGAACGCGTCGATGAGCAGCGGCAGATTCTTGTGTGACGCCAACCTGCCCAGGTAAAGAACGCCGGAACGCTCGCCGTGTGGCACCGACCGATACCGATCGAGTTGAATCCCGCTGGGCAGCACGACAGTCGGTCTGCCCGATTGTCTGGTGATCTCCTGCGCCACCGCCTCGCTGACGGCAAAATTGGAGGCGACCAGCCGCGGCAGCACCGCCTGCAGTGTCCGCAGGAACGCATCATCGCGTATCTCGCACCAATGGATCGCACTGCGTGCCCGCACCGGTCGGGGCAGGACCGTTACATGCATGAGGGGCCATTGGTCGAACCAGTTGCGCCGCATCGCGGCAAACCGGGGAGTCTTGTAGTGCCCGCCGTTCGGATGACGATGAATGTGCACACCGTTGAGAGTTTCGGTTGCGGGAAGCCCGGGCTCGTGGCCGATGCAGTAGACGTCTACCGAGTGGCCAATCCGGACCATCGCTTCGCCGAGTTCCTGAAAGAAGATCTCCTGCCCACCGATACTCGGCCGGTACAACTCGGTGAGGAAGGCGAACCTCAATGACGGGCGACCATCCGCTCCCCTCCGGACATCGTTCACACTCGCTCCCACCTGGCGTCACGTCGCCTGATCTAGCGAGTGGACAGCGCATCATCGTAGTGGCGCTATCAGTCCCCATGGTGGGAGTTCAGGTAGATGCCGGCGGGTTGTTATCCCGGCGAAACCTGCTGCGTACTAGCCCAGCTTTCGCAGCCGGGGTGCCAGGTCCTTCTCGAACAGCTCGAGGAAGCGCCGCTGGTCGTGGCCCGGCGCGT
>ERZ724503.675-NODE-675-length-15089-cov-5.640282_pt1 | contig 15089 bp, 22 predicted proteins | sample MGYA00376036_ERZ724503 | MGnify/ENA primary metagenome ERZ724503 (study PRJEB28724, sample SAMN07190885) | wastewater metagenome | isolation source: influent of sewage treatment plant in Hong Hong | place: Hong Kong | collected 2016-03-17 ...
CCCCCAATGCCTTTGTCAAAATCAGGCGGTCGCCCGGCTGTCCGGCATCATTGGCGTACAGCTTTTTCGGATTTACCAGTCCCGTCACGGACAAACCGTATTTCACGCCCGTGTCCGCGATCGAGTGACCGCCCGCGAGAATGCCGCCGAGCCCGCCTTTCAGCAGGTCGCCAAGCCCGCCCGAGCCGGTGTTGCGGTTGCCGCCGCCGCCGGTATTGCTGCCCAGAAGATCGTCCAGAAGCCCGCCCGACGACCGTCCGCCGGACGAGACCTGGCGTCCGTCGGCCTGCCCCTGCCGGTTCTGCGCGTTTTTCATCATGGCGCCGATGCCTTTGGCCAGCATGACGCCCGCCGCAACGCGGGCAAGGGATTTCATCAGACTCATCACGTTCCTCCGCAGCATTTCGTGGCCGCCGTCCGGGCAGCCTTGTGATGGAATATGAACGCCTTGCCCCGGCTTGGGTTCCCGCCCTGCGCGGGGGGTGCGACACTGCATCCCCAGCGTGGTCGGAACCGGCCGCGCGCCCTTGATTTTTCCCTGTCGGGACTATAAGTCGCGGCGGATGTTACACGGGGGCTGTCGCGCGGGTGGCCCCCCCGATAGGAGGCCCTTATGGCAAAGGCAAAGTTTGAACGTACGAAACCGCACGTCAACATCGGGACCATTGGTCACGTTGACCACGGCAAGACGACGCTGACGGCTGCGATCACGAAGTATTTCGGCGAATTCCGTGCGTATGACCAGATCGACGGCGCGCCGGAAGAGAAGGCCCGCGGGATCACGATCTCGACCGCGCATGTGGAATACGAATCGCCCACGCGTCACTATGCGCACGTGGACTGCCCCGGCCACGCCGACTATGTGAAGAACATGATCACCGGCGCGGCGCAAATGGACGGCGCGATCCTGGTGGTGAACGCGGCCGACGGCCCGATGCCGCAGACCCGCGAACACATCCTGCTGGGCCGCCAGGTCGGCATCCCCTACATGGTCGTCTACCTGAACAAGGTCGACCAGGTGGATGACGAAGAGCTGCTGGAACTGGTCGAGATGGAAGTGCGCGAGCTTCTGTCCAGCTACGACTACCCCGGCGACGACATTCCGATCGTCAAGGGCTCGGCGCTGGCGGCGATGGAAGGCCGTGACCCGGAAATCGGCGAGAACTCGATCCGCGCGCTGATCGCCGCGGTCGACGAGTACATCCCGACGCCCGAGCGCGCCGTGGACATGCCGTTCCTGATGCCGATCGAAGACGTGTTCTCGATCTCGGGCCGCGGCACGGTCGTGACCGGCCGTGTCGAGCGTGGCGCGGTGAACGTCGGCGACGAACTGGAAATCATCGGCATCCGCCCGACGAAGAAGACCACCTGCACCGGCGTGGAAATGTTCCGCAAGCTGCTGGACCGCGGGGAAGCCGGCGACAACATCGGCGCGCTGCTGCGCGGCGTCGACCGTGACGGCGTCGAGCGTGGTCAGGTTCTGGCCAAGCCCGGTTCGGTGACGCCGCACACCACCTTCGAAGCTGAAGCCTACATCCTGACCAAGGAAGAGGGTGGCCGTCACACGCCGTTCTTCGCCAACTACCGTCCGCAGTTCTACTTCCGCACGACGGACGTGACCGGGACGGTGAAGCTGCCGGAAGGCACCGAGATGGTGATGCCGGGCGACAACCTGAAGTTCGAGGTCGAGCTGATCGCCCCGATCGCGATGGAAGAAAAGCTGCGCTTCGCCATCCGCGAAGGCGGCCGCACGGTTGGCGCCGGCGTGGTGTCGAAGATCCTGAAGTGATCCTGAAGGCGCCTCGCGCCTTCGGCAAGCGAACCATCGGATGATCCTTTCGGGGATATCGCGATGCAAAGGCCGCCCCAAAGGGCGGCCTTTTCCGTTCGTGCGATTGCCGTCGAACCGCGGTCGCGGCCCCGCCTTTGTCGCTGCGCTGCGGCGTGTCTGACCCATGGACAATGGCCTGCGGCTATGGGCATCGTGAATGTCCAGCGCTAACGGCAGTCATCGCCGAAGCGCGTTACCTCATGGAGACACGCATGCCGCAAAGACCCGCAATCGTTCTTGTCCATGGCTTCTGGGGAGGAGCCGCGCATTGGGGGAACGTCATCAAGGAGCTGCACAAGCGTGGCTATCACGACCTGCACGCGGTCGAGAACCCGCTGACTTCGCTGGCCGACGATGTCGAGCGCACGCAGAAGATGGTGCGCCAGATCCACGGGCCGGTGCTGCTGGTCGGTCATTCCTATGGCGGCGCTGTCATCACCCAGGCGGGCGACCTGCCCAACGTCAAGGGGCTTGTCTATGTCGCGGCCTTTGCGCCCGATGCCGGCGAAAGCCCCGGCAGCATCAGCGCCGCAAATCCGCCCGAGGCGTTCCCGAACATCGCCCCTGACAGCGACGGCTATCTGTGGATCAAGCAGGACAAGTTCCGCGAAAGCTTCTGCCAGGACCTGGACGATGCCGACGCGCTGGTGATGGCGGTGACGCAAAAGGCGCCGCTGGGCAGCACCTTCGGCGACAATATCACCGCCCCCGCCTGGAAGGTGAAGCCGAGCTGGTATCAGATCTCGACCCATGACCGCATGATCAACCCCGAGAACCAGAAGATGATGTCGGCGCGGATGAACGCCAAGACGGTGTCGCTGGCGGCAAGCCACGCCTCGCTGGCCTCGCATCCCGAGGAAATCGCCGACCTGATCGATCTGGCAGCGACCGAAACCGGCTTCTGAAGCCGTCTGCGCCTCTGTCCGGGGTCGCGTATCCGGGGCCGTCCGTTCTGCGGGCGGCCCTTTTTCATGTGCGCGGATCGTCACATATATTTTGGGGGCGGGTTCATCTGAATTTCTTCATCCATAACTTTACCGCCGCCGATGAAAATCTCCATATCAATGCAAGAATTATGAAGAACAGCATCGAAATAGAAAAATACATGACAAAGAATAGCAATGTCCGGTCCCACAAAAGGATACATGTACGCCCTGAGGCGTAATAAAAAACCGGGTCACACAGTTCGTCTCCCAGATCAGTGGTCTTGGCGATGTAGGCAGGCAGCAGGCCAAGCAGCACTGACAGAATGACCGCGACGGCGGCGTAAACTTTCATGGCGCCGCTCCCGGGGACGCAGTGGGTGCCGGCAGCCAGCCCGGACGAAGGGTTCTGGTCAAATGCTCAACGCGAGCACCATAGTCAGTATACATGTCTTGTTCCGAGAACATCATGGGCCAATAATCTACGTTGATATTCATGGGCCGGATGCTCTTGTTGGCTCTGATCCACTCAAGTGGTTCGTCGTACCAACCGTGGATGGTCTCCATGACAGCGACCGCCAGAACATGTCATACTGAAAACGAAAATCAAATGCCCGGTTCCACAGTATGGCTTATCTCGGGGGCGTCGCGCGATTTCGGGCGCATCTGAACCGAGGCGGCGCCGGCGGCGATCCTGAAGCTGGTCGATGCGCCGGAACCGCCGCTGCGGCTGATGCTGGGCACCCTGCTGCCGATGGTGCGCGAGGTCCATGCCGAGCGCCTGCGCACATGGGAAGCCTGGGACGACGTTGCCCGCGCCGCCAGGGGCTGATCCGCGACCTGCGGGGGGTTGACATCGACCCCCCGATCCCGCATTGAGCGCCATCGCGACCACTCTGCAAGGAATCGGTTGCCATTGACAGGGCCGCCCGCTATGGGGGCGGCCTTGCAGTTTTTCTATGCGGTTCGACGCTGGCGATACATGGTGTGTTGTCAGCCTCTCAACTGAAACTCCCCGCGAGAGGGATTGACTGATGCAAAGTCAAAACATCCGCATCCGGCTGAAGGCGTTCGATTATCGCGTTCTGGATGCAAGCACGCAGGAAATCGTGAACACCGCCAAGCGCACCGGCGCCCAGGTTCGTGGTCCGATCCCGCTGCCCAACAAGATCGAGAAATTCACCGTTCTGCGCGGCCCGCATATCGACAAGAAATCCCGCGACCAGTGGGAAATCCGCACGCACAAGCGTCTGCTGGACATCGTCGACCCGACCCCCCAGACCGTTGACGCCCTGATGAAGCTCGACCTCGCCGCTGGCGTTGACGTCGAAATCAAGGTGTAAGGAGGCCCCCATGCTGCGGACTGGTGTTATCGCCAAGAAGCTGGGCATGACCCGGCTGTTCCTGGAAGACGGGCGTCAGGTTCCCGTCACCGTTCTGCACGTCGATAACGTGCAGGTCATCGCTCAGCGCACCGTCGAGACCGACGGCTATGTCGCGCTGCAGCTTGGCGCGGGCGAGGCGAAAGCCAAGCGCGTGACCGGCGCCATGCGCGGCCATTTCGCGAAAGCGAATGTCGCGCCCAAGCGCAAGATCGCGGAATTCCGCGTGGCCCCCGAAAACCTGATCGAAGTGGGCGAGGAAATCATCGCCGACCACTACTTCGCGGGTCAGTTCGTGGACATCGCCGGCACCTCGATCGGTAAAGGCTTTGCCGGCGCCATGAAGCGCCACAACTTCGGTGGTCTGCGCGCCTCGCACGGCGTGTCGATCAGCCACCGCTCGCACGGTTCGACCGGCCAGTGCCAGGACCCCGGCAAGGTGTTCAAGGGCAAGAAGATGGCGGGTCACCTGGGTGCCGTTCGCGTCACCACGCAGAACCTGCAAGTCGTCCGCACCGACGCCGACCGTGGCCTGATCATGGTCAAGGGCTCGGTTCCGGGCTCGAAGGGTGGCTGGGTCACCATCAAGGACGCCGTGAAGAAGCCGCTGGCCGAAACCACGATCTTCCCGGCCGCGACCCGTTCGCAAGCCAAGGAAGCCGCGCGTCTGGCCGAAGAAGCCGCTGCTGCCGCCGCCGCCGAAGCCGAAGCCGCCCGCAAGGCCGCCGCTGAAGCCGAAGCCGCTGCCCAGGCTGCTGCCCTGGCCGAGGCCGAAGCTTCGATCGCTGCCGATCAGGCCGCCGAAGGCGATGCCGCGCCCGAAGGAGAAAGCAAATGAAACTCGGTGTGATCACGCTCGAAGCCGGCAAGGCCGGCGATATCGAACTGAGCGATGACATCTTCGGGCTTGAGCCGCGTGCGGACCTTCTGCATCGCGTCGTGCGCTGGCAGCGCGCGAAGGCGCAGCAGGGCACCCACTCGGTCCTGGGCAAGTCGGATGTCAGCTACTCGACCAAGAAGATCTATCGCCAGAAAGGCACCGGCGGCGCCCGCCACGGTTCCCGCAAGGCCCCGATCTTCCGTCACGGTGGTGTCTACAAGGGCCCGACCCCGCGCAGCCACGCCTTCGATCTGCCCAAGAAAGTCCGCGCGCTTGGCCTGAAGCACGCCCTGTCGGCGAAAGTCGCAGCGGGTGAACTGGTCATCGTGGACAACATCAACATCGCCGAAGCCAAGACCTCGGCCGTCGCCAAGGCGGTCAAGGAAAACGGCTGGAAGCGCGTTCTGGTGATCGACGGCGCCGAAGTGAACGAGAACTTCGCCCGTGCCGCCCGCAACCTGGAAGGGGTGGACGTGCTGCCCTCGATCGGTGCCAACGTTTATGACATCCTGCGCCGCGACACGCTGGTGCTGACCCGCGCCGGTGTCGAAGCTCTGGAGGCTCGTCTGAAATGACCGTGAAGCCCGAACATTACGACGTGATCGTGAAGCCGCTGATCACCGAGAAAGCGACGCTGGTGTCCGACGCCAACGCCTTCGTTTTCCAGGTGACGAAGGACGCGAACAAGCCCGCCATCAAACAGGCGGTCGAGGCGCTGTTCAACGTCAAGGTGAAAGCGGTCAACACCACGATCACCAAAGGCAAGACCAAGCGTTTCAAGGGCCGCCCCGGCGTCCGTTCGGACGTGAAAAAGGCCTATGTCACGCTGGAAGCCGGCAACACCATCGACGTGTCGACCGGCCTCTGATATAGCCACCGAATCGACGGCCCCGCCAGCGGGGCCGTCGCGTTTTTTGACGAAACGGACCGACAGGTCCAAAGCAACGGAAGACAGAAAGCATGGCACTCAAGTCGTATAAACCGACGACGCCTGGCCAGCGTGGGCTGGTTCTGATCGACCGTTCGGAGCTTTGGAAAGGGCGCCCGGTCAAATCTCTCACCGAGGGTTTGACCAAGAACGGCGGCCGGAACAACACCGGACGGATCACGATGCGCCGCAAGGGCGGCGGGGCGAAGCGTCTTTACCGCATCGTGGACTTCAAGCGCACCAAGTTCGATGTCGCAGCGACCGTCGAGCGGATCGAATACGATCCGAACCGGACCGCCTTCATCGCGCTGATCAAATACGAAGACGGCGAGCTGGCCTATATCCTGGCCCCGCAGCGTCTGGCCGTTGGCGACAAGGTGATCGCCGGCGCCAAGGTCGACGTGAAGCCCGGCAACGCCATGCCCTTCAGCGGCATGCCGATCGGTACCATCGTTCACAACGTCGAGCTGAAGCCCGGCAAGGGCGGCCAGATCGCCCGCTCGGCTGGCACCTATGCCCAGTTCGTCGGTCGTGACGGCGGCTATGCCCAGATCCGCCTGTCGTCGGGCGAACTGCGCCTGGTCCGCCAGGAATGCATGGCCACCATCGGTGCGGTGTCGAACGCCGACCACTCGAACCAGAACCTCGGCAAGGCCGGTCGCAACCGTCACCTGGGCATCCGCCCGAGCGTGCGCGGCGTCGCGATGAACCCGATCGACCACCCGCATGGTGGTGGTGAAGGCCGGACCTCGGGCGGTCGTCACCCGGTTACCCCGTGGGGCAAAGGCACCAAGGGCAACAAGACCCGCACGAACAAGGCGACCGACAAGTACATTCTGCGGTCGCGCAACGCGAAGAAGGGGCGCTAATCCATGGCACGTTCTATCTGGAAGGGCCCCTTTGTCGACGCATATGTGCTTCGCAAGGCGGAAAAGGCCCGCGAGGCCGGCAAATCGGACGTCATCAAGATCTGGTCGCGTCGTTCGACCATCCTGCCGCAATTCGTCGGCCTGACCTTTGGCGTCTACAATGGTCACAAGCACATCCCGGTCAGCGTGACCGAGGAGATGATCGGCCAGAAATTCGGTGAATATTCGCCGACGCGGACCTATTACGGTCACGCCGCCGACAAGAAAGCGAAAAGGAAGTAAGCCATGGGTAAGGAACAGAATCCGCGCCGCGTGGCGGAGAACGAGGCTTTTGCGAAGACCAAGATGCTTCGCACTTCGCCGCAGAAGCTGAATCTGGTTGCGGCGCTGATCCGCGGCAAGAAGGTGGACAAGGCCCTGGCCGATCTGACCTTCTCGCACAAGCGCATCGCCGGCGACGTGAAGAAATGCCTTCAGTCCGCCATCGCCAATGCCGAGAACAACCATAACCTCGACGTCGACAACCTGATCGTTGCCGAAGCCTGGGTCGGCAAGAACCTGGTCATGAAGCGTGGTCGCCCGCGTGCCCGTGGTCGTTACGGCAAGATCATGAAGCCGTTTTCGGAAATCACCATCAAGGTGCGTCAGGTCGAGGAGCGCGCGTAATGGGTCAGAAAGTCAACCCCATCGGGATGCGTCTTCAGGTCAACCGCACCTGGGACAGCCGCTGGTACGCGGATGACAAGGACTACGGCAATCTGCTGCTGGAAGACCTGAAGATCCGTGACTTCATCCACAAGGAAGCCAAGCAGGCCGGCGTCAGCCGCGTCATCATCGAGCGTCCGCACAAGAAGTGCCGCGTCACGATCTATGCCGCGCGCCCGGGTGTCATCATCGGCAAAAAAGGCGCCGATATCGAAACCCTGCGCAAGAAGCTGGCGAACTTCACCGATTCGGAACTGCACCTCAACATCGTTGAAGTCCGCAAGCCCGAGCTGGACGCCCAGCTTGTCGCCGAATCGATCGCCCAGCAGCTTGAGCGCCGCGTCTCGTTCCGTCGCGCCATGAAGCGCGCCGTGCAGAACGCCATGCGCATGGGTGCCCTTGGTATCCGCGTGAACGTCGCCGGCCGTCTGGGCGGCGCCGAAATCGCCCGCACCGAATGGTATCGCGAAGGCCGTGTGCCGCTGCACACCCTGCGCGCCGACATCGACTATGCGCTGTCGGAAGCCTCGACCCCCTACGGGATCATCGGTGTGAAGGTCTGGATCTTCAAAGGCGAGATCATGGAGCATGACCCGCAGGCCCGCGACCGCCGCGCCACCGAGGCGCAGGACGGCCCGGCTCCGCGTGGTCCGCGTCGTGACCGCGACGCGCGCTAAGGAGAAGTTGAGATGCTGCAACCGAAACGGACCAAGTTCCGCAAACAGTTCAAGGGCCGCATCCATGGCGAAGCCAAGGGCGGGTTCAACCTGAACTTCGGCTCCTACGCCCTGAAGGCGACCGAGCCCGAGCGCGTCACCGCCCGTCAGATCGAAGCGGCCCGCCGCGCGATCACCCGCCACATGAAGCGTCAGGGCCGGGTCTGGATCCGGATTTTCCCGGACGTGCCGGTTTCCTCGAAGCCGACCGAAGTGCGGATGGGTAAAGGCAAGGGCTCCGTCGATTACTGGGCGGCCCGGGTCCATCCCGGCCGGATCATGTTCGAGATCGACGGCGTGAACGACACCATCGCCCGCGAGGCCCTGCGCCTTGGCGCGCAGAAACTGCCGGTCCTGACCCGCATCGTCGCGCGCGAAGACTGGTAAGTTCTGCCTGACGGCAAATAAGCACCCCCCGGCCTTGCGGTCGGGGGGTGTTTTCGTTTGGCGATGCCTGCGCCGGCGGCGGGCACCGGGTTCCGGCGATCAGGCCGCGGCGGTGGCCGGCGCGCCGACGATCTGGATATACTCCAGCGGGATGTGCTTGCTGCCCTCGATGGCGATCGACATGGCCAGGCCCTCGGGATAGTCGGGATGGGTGTAGTTGAAGACGATCTCTTGGTAGCCGCTGCCCGACACGAGCACGCTTTCGACGCCGGTAAAGGTCGCATCGCCGGCCAGCGAATAGGGGTCGACCACAATCCGGTCGGCGCCGGTCTCAAAATCGTCGTTCGTCGTATAGATCACGCCGGCGTGGGGATAGCCGATGGAGGCGGGGTTTTCTTCGGGGATCGCCGCATTGGCGTCGGGGCGCAGCGTGAATTCATAGACGTCATTGCCGGCGCCGGATTCAAAGCCCGGGCTGCCATAGCCGATCATCGGGTTCGCGCTGGCATTCAGGATACGGATGGTGTCGTCGCCCGCACCGTCGATGACGCCGTAGCCGGTCCCGGCCGGGCCATCGAAAATCAGCAGGTCATCGCCGTCGCCCAGGTCGACGAACGGGTCATCGCCGTCGGAGCTGGTGTCCCAGGAGATGTTGACGGTGTCATTGCCGGCGCCGCCAAGAATGTCGCTGTAAGAGGCGGCGCCGGTCAGCACATCGTCCCCCGCGCCGCCGTCGATGGTTGTTTCGCCCTCGCCGCCGGCGAAGTCGATGATGTCGTCGCCGTCATCGCCATAAGCCGAGCTGCCATCCAGCGCCGAGATGGTGTCGTCGCCCTCGCGGCCATAGGCGGTGACATAGTCGATATCGGGGTCGGTTTCCTCGGCATTCAGCGCGACCATGTCGATATCGTCAGCGTCCTCGGTCCCGGTCACGGTGCCGTTGACGGGGTCGAGCGTCGGGCCTGCCGGTGCGTCCGAACCGTCGTCATCGTCATTCAGAAATGGAATGGCAAAAAGCAGGGCGATCAGGCCGCCGGCCAGAAGGGATACGGGTTCCATGTATTATCCTGTTTAAATATCTGTCGTTATCAGGACGATAACAGTGACGCGATCGCGGGCAAGAGGGTATTCCGGCAGCGATACGGGAATATGACTTCCGCTAGATCCACGACCATGACGGCATTTTTGAAATGCTGTCAGCCTCTGCGACCCGCAGCGTGGAAATAGACTGAGTAAATGGCCTTGCCTGACGAGGTCCGAAGGCCCGGAACCCGTCCCGCGCCTGAGTCGCCCGATCCCCACGGGGTGCCGGCACCGTCCGCATATTCATGCTGCATCTGCGACGTAATGACGCATGAGGTCCGCCTTCGGTGGCTGGTGATCGGCGCGGGCCACTGCGATGGGCTGTCGTGTAAAATCTTCTAATATGATGAATTTGCGTGTGTTTGTGCCGGGGTAATCAAGCTGCCGGATCGGCAGCGGCAGCAGGCGTTGATTTCGCCGCCACACCGCACGGTTTCGTTTACCCTGTTCTTGTCTATCGCTTGTATTCCGCGCGTGGCGCTGATACCGACTTAACCCAAGGGGCCGTGCGGTCTCATGTGGTTCCGTGTTAACGAGTGTTTTGTGAGATGCCCGAGCATACTTTTACCAAAGTTTACCAGCTTAGTGACGTAAACTGGAATCCGGCAGTAAACGTCGCCAATGGCGCCGCGCTGAACAGCACCTTCACGGTCAATGGTGGTGGCGCGCCGTTGAAGATCCTCGATAACGACGATTATCTTGAGGATAACAACAACGACAGCGCGGGAATGCAGACGCTTGACGCGTCGCAGCAGACGCTTGTCGGCGATTTCGGGCAGAACCACGATGGCGACTATGTCTGGTCGCGGGCATATCAGAATGTCGTCGACCAATATGGGAATGTGGGTCGCATCTATCAGATCCGGATCGCGACCTATACCGGAAGTGGTATGCCGGATTATAACTCGACCAACGTCCACACCTATTACGCGTTCTCGGGGCCGTTGGTCATTGCCCCCGGTATTCAATACACAGTCACCGGCGCATTCAGTGGTATGGGCAACCAGCGCTATATGGATTTCGCGGAGCCGGTCACCTGTTTCAGCGCCGATGCGATGATCTCGACCGCCGCGGGCACCGTTGCGGCCGGCGCGTTGAAGGTCGGTATGCAGGTGCAGACGCGTGACAACGGGCTGCAAACCGTCCGCTGGGTCGGCCGTCGGGTCATTGGCGCGGATGAGCTGGCCGCGGCACCCAAGCTGCGCCCGATCCGGATCAAGGCCGGCGCGCTGGGGCCGGACATGCCGGCGCAGGATCTGGTCGTTTCGCCGCAGCACCGGCTTCTGGTGCGCTCGAAAATCGCCGTGCGGCTGTTCGATGCGCCGGAAATCCTGGTGGCGGCAAAGCAACTCTTGTCGCTTGACGGGGTGGAGGTCGCCGAGGACGTCAGCGAGGTGACCTATGTCCACCTGATGTTCGACCGGCACGAAATCGTCTGGGCCAATGGCGCCGAGACCGAGTCGCTTTATGCCGGCCCGCAGGCCCTTCGGGGCGTCGGCCCCGAGGCGCTTGACGAGCTGTTCGAGATTTTCCCCGAGTTGCGCGATGGCGCAGAGGCCCCGAAGCCGGCACGGCCGCTGGTCGAAGGGAAAGCCGCCCGCAAGCTGGCGCGCATCCACGCCAAGAACGGCGTCGATCTGGTGGCGGCCTCGGGCCTGAACTGACGGGCGGGCCAGGACGGTTCTGAAACCGGTCCTGGATTGCGGAATGATGCGGAGATCGATTGCTGTCGGTCTCCGCTTTTCTTTTCGGCGCAGTGTTGTGAGGCGCCGCAGGGAATGAGGATATCGCGGTCGCGCGCGATCCGCCGATGCTGAAATCTCCTGAGCGTCGCGGGCTGATCGGCAAAAAAAGACCCCCGGCGCGGCGGCCGGGGGGGCGGGCGCCGAGACGGCGTCCATATGGCGGTCGGTCGCGCCTCATGCCTGTGCGGCTTCGGCAGTGGGCGCGACAGCCTCATTGGCGGCATAAGGGATTGCCGGACCGCCGACGATCTCCACGTCGTCCAGGGTAATCCTGCCAGTGCCCATGACGGCGAAGGACATGGCCAGACCGTCCGGGTAGTCCGGGTTGGTGTAATGGAAGACGATTTCCTGAAAGCCGGTGCCGCCAGCGACGATCATCTCATAACCGACAAAGGTTGCGTCGCCCGCCAGCGAATAGGGGTCGACCACCAGCCGGTCCGAACCGGACTGGAACCCTTCGGGCTCGATGTAGACCGAGCCGAAATGGGCATAGCCCATCAGTCCGGGATCCTCGGGGATCACCGCGTTTTCATCGGGCCGCAGGGTGAATTCGTAGACATCGTCGCCCTCGCTGCCGTAGAAGAGCGGGGAAATGCTGGAGATGTAGGGGTTGGCGCTGGCATCCATGATACGGTAGGTGTCGTCGCCGGCGCCGCCGCGAATATCGTAGCCGATCCCGACAGGACCGTCGAACACCACCAGATCGTCGCCATCGCCCAGGTCGATGGTGACGTCCTCATTCTGGTCGTCGGTGCCCCAAGTGATGTTCACGGTATCGTTGCCCGTCCCGCCCAGAACCTCGGCGCCGGAGGCCGTGCCGGTCAGCACGTCGTCGCCTGCCCCGCCATCAAGCGTGTCACCCCGGGCCTGGTCGAATTCGATGATGTCGTCGCCGTCATCGCCATAGACCGAGCCGCCCGCAAGCGCTGAGAGCGTGTCGTCACCCTCGCGGCCATAGACGATGTCGTAGTCGACCTCGGGGTCGGTTTCCTCGTCGTTCACTGTGACCAGATCGATGTTGTCAGCACCTTCGGTGCCGGTGACGGTGCCGTTTTCGGGATCGAGGGCGGGCGCGGCCGGTTCATCGGAATCGTCGTCGTCATTGAAAAAGGGGATGGCGAAAAGCAGGGCGATCAGGCCGCCGGCCAGAAGGGATGCGGGTTCCATATCATAACCTTGAATAATCACGATGATTGCCCCCACAGTAATGGACACGCGACTGGTGGCAACCGAAGGTCGCGCATTGGTTGCGGCAGCATGACATTTTTGGCGCAGGGGCGGTCGGGCGCGCGCCGCTGCGGCGATGGCGTGGTCACCGCAAGGCGTGGCGGCGGCAGGCGATGCCGGCCCGACATCGGCGATTTCAGGCGAATTTGCCGGGAAACGCTTGCCAAACCGGGGCAACGGCTGTATGGGCAAGCCTTCATCATGAAACTCCACCGGAATCAGGGTGGCCCTGCGATGCAGGGGCTCTCCGGTGATGTTGAAAGGAACAGGCGCATGAAAGCGCAGGAACTGAAAGACAAGACGCCCGATCAGCTGAAAGAACAGCTGCTGGCGCTGAAAAAGGAAGCGTTCAACCTGCGCTTCCAGCAGGCCACCGGCCAGCTTGAATCGACCGCCCGCATGCGCTCCGTCCGCCGCGACGTGGCCCGTGTGAAAACCATTCTGAACCAGAAAGCGGCAGCCGCCGCGGCGTCGAACTAAGGAGCCCGGTCCATGCCCAAACGCATCCTGCAAGGCAAGGTCGTCAGCGACAAGAACGAACAGACCGTCACCGTTCTGGTCGAGCGTCGCTTCAAGCATCCGCTGCTGCACAAGACCGTGCGTTCGTCCAAGAAATACCGCGCCCATGACGCGGATAACCAGTTCAAGGTCGGTGACACCGTCCGCATCATCGAATGCGCGCCGATCTCGAAAACCAAGCGCTGGACCGTTCTGACCGACGCGTCGGTCTGATCCAGACTTAATCGAAACCCTGGGGCCGGGTGATGCCGGTCCCCAAAGGTCGGGAGTAACCCAATGATCCAGATGCAGACCAATCTGGATGTCGCTGACAACTCCGGCGCTCGCCGGGTGCAGTGCATCAAGGTCCTGGGTGGTTCGCACCGTCGCTATGCGTCGGTGGGCGACATCATCGTCGTCTCCGTCAAGGAAGCCATTCCGCGCGGCCGCGTGAAGAAAGGCGACGTCCGCAAGGCCGTCGTCGTGCGCACCGCGAAAGAAGTGAAGCGCGAGGACGGCACCTCGATCCGTTTTGACCGCAACGCCGCCGTCATCCTGAACAACCAGGGCGAACCGGTCGGTACGCGGATCTTCGGGCCTGTGGTTCGTGAGCTGCGCGCCAAGAACTTCATGAAGATCATCTCGCTTGCGCCGGAGGTGCTGTGATGGCTGCGAAGCTCAAGAAGGGCGACAAGGTCGTCGTGCTGGCCGGCAAGGACAAAGGCAAGCAGGGCGAAATCACCGCCGTGTTCCCGAAAGAGAACAAGGCCGTGGTTGACGGCGTCAACGTCGCCATCCGCCACCAGCGCCAGACCCAGACCACCCAGGGCGGCCGCGTGGCGAAGAACATGCCGATCGACCTGTCGAACCTGTCGCTGATGGACAAGAACGGCAAAGCGACCCGCGTCGGCTTCCGCATGGAAGGCGACAAGAAGGTCCGTTTCGCCAAGACCACGGGGGATGCGATCTGATGCTGGACCAAGCCACCTATACGCCGCGTCTCAAGGCGCTGTTCAAGGACACGATCCGTGCAGCCCTGAAGGAAGAGTTCGGCTACAAGAACGACATGCAGATCCCCAAGCTGGACAAGATCGTCCTGAACATGGGCATCGGCGAGGCCGTCAAGGACACGAAAAAGGTCAAGCAAGGCGCTGAAGAGCTGTCGCTGATCGCGGGTCAGAAAGCCGTCATCACCAAGGCCAAGAACTCGATCGCGGGCTTCCGCGTCCGCGAGGAAATGCCGCTGGGCACGAAAGTCACCCTGCGCGGCGACCGGATGTACGAATTCCTGGACCGCCTGATCAACATCGCGCTGCCGCGCGTCCGCGACTTCCGCGGCGTGAAGGGCACCTCGTTCGACGGCCGCGGCAACTATGCCATGGGCCTGAAGGAGCACATCGTGTTCCCGGAAATCAACTTCGACAAGGTCGACGAAGTTCTGGGGATGGACATCATCATCTGCACCACCGCGCCGACCGACGCGGAAGCGAAAGCGCTGTTGAAGCATTTCAACATGCCGTTCAACAGCTGATCGCAGGGGTAAAAGAGATATGGCTAAAAAATCCATGGTCGAGCGCGAACTGAAGCGCGAGAAACTGGTTCAGAAATACGCCGCCAAGCGCGCCGCCCTGAACGAAGTCATCCACGACCAGTCCCGCCCGATGGAAGAGCGCTTCAAGGCCAGCCTGAAACTGGCTGAACTGCCGCGCAATTCCTCGGCCACGCGTCTGCACAACCGCTGCCAACTGACCGGCCGTCCGCACGCGTATTACCGTAAACTGAAACTGTCGCGGATCATGCTGCGCGAGCTCGGCTCGTTCGGCCAGATCCCCGGCATGGTCAAATCGAGCTGGTAAGGGGGCAATATGTCGATGAACGATCCTCTCGGCGATATGCTGACCCGCATCCGCAACGC
>ERZ724503.685-NODE-685-length-15013-cov-4.502607_pt1 | contig 15013 bp, 12 predicted proteins | sample MGYA00376036_ERZ724503 | MGnify/ENA primary metagenome ERZ724503 (study PRJEB28724, sample SAMN07190885) | wastewater metagenome | isolation source: influent of sewage treatment plant in Hong Hong | place: Hong Kong | collected 2016-03-17 ...
CAAGGCAAAGAAAAATAAGTTTCATCGAGAATAAACCTCTCCGACTATAAAGGATTCAAATCCCTATCGATCAATAACTAATTCTTTTCTCCTCTCATCCGTTCTCCCTGGAAATATAACAATGGTCTAGAAAAAACACCCCAATGGTTAGATACAGAATCTAACCATTGGGGTGCCGCTCACTAAGCTAATGGTTTTTCATCAATTAGTCTCTACTTCCAAAGATACGGAGCAGATTGAGGAAGAGATTGACAAAATCAAGGTAGAGTTGCAGAGCAAGCGAAATCGCCCAGCCCTCTTGAACCTCTCCGCCTGTTTCCTCAAAGACGTAGCGGATACGCTGGTTATCATAGGCAATCAAACCTGCAAAAATCACAACCGAAATCAACGAAATGATGAAGCTCATGCCAGAACTTTGCAGGAACATATTGACCACACTCGCAATGATGACGCCAATCAATGCCGCAGTCAGTGCTTGGCCCATGGCTGATAAATTCTTCTTGGTCGTTGCACCAATAATGGCCATAACTGCAAACATACCGACTGCAGTGACAAAGGATAGAAGGACTGTTTCACCTGTATAAGCCCAGAGAACAATACTGATTGTAAAACCATTCAGTGCCGAATAGGCAATAAAGAGAGGTAGTGCCATGGGGCTATTTTTAGCTGCTGCTGTTGAAGCAAAGAGAACTAAAGCAATCTCTGCTATCATAATGCCCCAGATAACAAAGCGACCACCCATCACAAGATTAAGGGTTGCTTCAAAAAATACTGTTAGGGACAAATAAGCTACAAGGGCGGAAAGACCCACACCGACAGCTACATAGCCATAAATTTTTGCAAAGAAGCGGTTGAGGGCTGTAATCTCAGACTGCTCCATAATAATGGGATTGTTGTTCATGATATATCTCCTTTTAATTTATATTTTATGGCATTTTCAGACGAAGAATCTTCCGATTTTTCCACTTATGCTGCCAGGGTAGGGTCGCTTCTCTTACGGCCCAATACTTGTCCACACAGGTCACAATCCAGGCTTCCTTATAGCGCGGTGGCGCAATGGTCGCCCCAAACATGTGTTTGACAATAATATCTTTTTCGATTTTGTTTAGTGACGTTAACTTTTGAGCATTTCTGACTGCGATTCGGGGATGAATCCAGGCATGGCTCTTGTTAAACTTTGTGTCTCGCCAGTCATAAAAGAACAAATCATGCAAGAGACCACCTCTAGCAGTGGATTTGGCATCCCAGCCAAATTTCTTGGCCAGTTTATAGCTGGTGTAAGACACATTGATGGAATGTTCTAGTCGGGTCGAATGGTAATGATGGGTAATTTCTCCCAAACGTTGCACCTTTTCCGAATCGATCAAGTGGCCGACATGCTCCATATATTCTACATCCTTTAGATAGGCTGTCATGGTTTCACCTCGTTCCTGAAATTATTATAGCATAGTTTACTCTTAATTACTTAAATAAAACTAAATAATAAAATTCCTGCTGCTACGGCCACATTAAGGCTCTCTGCTTGGCCTGGCATGGAAATATGAATCAACTGGTCAGCTTGGTCTGCCATAAAATCTGAAATTCCATGTCCTTCATTTCCCATGACAAGGGCAAAAGAGCTTGGAGCTATTATCTCCTTATAATCGACTGAGTTTTTTGATAGAGTGGTGGCAAAAACTGGAATCTGCTTGGACTTAAAATGTTCCAATAATTTTCCCATATCAACCCGATAAATCGGCAGATGAAAGTGGCTGCCCTGCATAGACCGCAAGACCTTCATGCTATAAATATCTGCTGATTTTTCAGAAATAAAGACTCCATCATAGCCAGCCGCATCCGCCGTCCGAATCATGGTTCCGACATTGCCTGGATCCTGGACATCTTCTAAGACCAAAAATTTCCCCGATAACTGACCAGGCGGTTCTTGCTGCGGCAGAGAGAGCTGGGCGACGACCCCTTGAGGGGTCACACTATCAGACAATTCCGCCAGTACTTCTGGACTGACAAGCTTGACCAGTTCTGGTTGGTTTAGTCGGTGTAAGCCTTCTTCTGTTACAAAAATCTGTTCAATCTGAGCCCCCGACTTTTGGGCTTCCTCCAACAAATGCCAGCCATCAATCAAATAAGAAGTTTTCCGATATTTTTTCTGAAGCAATTTCTTGGTTTGTTTGATTAGCTGATTGCTTTTTGAACGAATAATGTCCATGCAGTTCCCCATTTTCTTTCTTTGCCAACAATGATATAATAAAGTAAAGTTCTTGTCAAAGAGATAGGAGGATAGGAACATGAGGAAGGTCAAAATGATTGCCTCCGGTCGTGTGCAGGGTGTTGGTTTTCGTTGGTCTGTCCAGTTTTTAGCCATGGAAATCGGCGACATCTATGGTCGTGTCTGGAATAACGAGGATGGCACGGTCACAATATTGGCTCAGTCGGACAATTCAGAAAAACTCAGTAAATTCATCCATGAAATCCGAAAAGGCCCTTCCCGCATGGCCAAGGTCACCTATTTGGATGTCACCATGGCCAACTTTGAAGATTTTACCGATTTTAGGATGGCCAACTGAGGTCTGACTTGAATAATTGGCCAAAAACCAGTAAAATAGAATTTATCTTGAAAAAAAAGGAAATAATATCGTGAATAAAATCAAACGTATCTTGTTATCGGGCTTTGCCCTATCAAGTTTGCTCTTTCTATCTGGCTGCGTGAGTGTAGACAAAAGCGGAAACCCTACAGGGTGGGTCTGGGACCTAATCGGTCAACCCATGGCCAATGTCATCACCTACTTTGCTGAAAATCAAGGCTTGGGATTTGGTGTTGGAATTATTATGGTGACCCTTCTGGTACGTATTTTGATCCTGCCGCTGGGTCTCTACCAATCTTGGAAGGCCAGCATCCAGTCTGAAAAGATGAACTATCTTAAACCAATTCTGGCTCCTCTTCAGGAAAAAATGAAGACTGCCAGCACCCAGGCGGAACAAATGGCTGCCCAACAGGCTTATTTCGCCGCTCAAAAAGAATACGGTGTCAGCATGTTCGGCGGAATAGGTTGCCTACCACTGCTCATCCAGATGCCCTTCTTCTCAGCGCTCTTCTTTGCTGCCCGCTATACCGACGGGATTGCAGAAGCTAAATTTATGGGAATCAATCTTGGAAGCCGAAGCCTAATTTTGATTGCCCTTGCTGGACTCTTCTACTTTGCCCAATCCCTCCTCATGCAGGTCGGTATGGACGAAGAACAGAAAAAACAAAGCCGCTCCATCATGCTGCTGAATCCACTCATGATTATGTTCTTCTCTTGGTCATCTCCAGCCGGTGTAACCCTCTACTGGGTAGTCGGTGGACTCTTTGGAATCATCCAACAGGCCATTACCAACTTTGTGATTAAGCCGAAGATTCGCAAGCAAATCGAAGAAGAATTTGCCAAGAACCCTCCAAAGGCTCCCAAAGTTGCCAAGGATGTAACACCGAAGGCAAGTTCAGCCATTCAAGAACCTAAAAAGAAAAACAACCGCAATGCTGGTAAACAAAGAAGCAGATAAAGAGGTCAAACCTCTTCCACCATCAGCCTAGCTGATGGTTTTTTACTGCCTTTTACAGCAAAAAGCACTTGATTCATCAAGTGCTTTATAGGAACTTATTGAGTATAGAAGGTAATCCCTTCATACTTCCAGCCACGAGTTTTCAGTACTTTCACCTCGTTTGCATCTGAAGAGTAGAGGTGGATACGCAAGCCAGGATTGTAGAGACGGTAGACTGGTTTTTTACCACCGGAATAAAAGGCAATTCCCTCAGCATTCCAATCACCCGTTCTAACAAGGGCATCGCGCTCCGCTTTGCTGGTTGTATAGAGGTGCTCTTTCATCGTTTTCCCGTACAAACGGTAAACAGGAGCTCCTTTAGAAACGGTTCTAAAACTCAATCCTTCAAATTTCCAACCACGAGTTGTCAAAACTTGCGCCTCATCCAAATTCTGTGTAAAGAGATGGCGACGGGCACCTGGGTTATAGAGACGATAGGTTTTACCGGTTTTTGTTTCTTTGTTTGTTGCGATATTAAGAGAACCTTCATTAGTTTTTTTGGAATGAGAAATCATTCCCAATACAGAACTATTGATACGTGTTCCCCAATTGTAATTACCATAAGGTCTGATGGTGTAATTTCCAGCAGTATGGATACCAACAATTTGATTTTTTGAATTAAGGATTGGTGAACCACTATTGCCACTTTCAGCATCGATGAGGTGGCCGATGAGGTGCCCATTGACCCCATCAACTGTTCCGTATGCTGTATACATTTTTCCAAATTTGGAGTCAGTATAAGCTGGGAAACCTGGAATTTGGAGACGCTGTCCACGACTTACAGCGTATGCTAATGGTAAATAACCTACTTTAGAAGATACATTTTTGTTCAATTTAACAACAGCAATGTCATAGTTACTTGGAATAACATTTCCTTCTGTCTTGAACTGACGGAAAGTATAGTAGGTACTTGATGAATAGGTTCCAAACGGTGAACTGTTGTCATTTCGACCTGGTATAGCTATCACACTTGATGCCCACGCACCTGTCTCACGGTTATAGATATTGTGACCAGCTGTCAACACTAAGTTAGGAGCAATCATAACCCCTGACCCAACATACGTTTGATTGCCAAAGGTCATTTGTAGATAGACTACAGACCGATAAGGGTGCACTGTTGTATTTTTTACACGGTACTGATCATCTTTCCCGATAATAGCTTCCAGAATCCCTGCTTTTTCAAGAGCAGCTGTTTCACTATCTTCGGTATTTGGTTCACTCTCGGTCGTTGCATCTACTGTTGTAGAGACTTCCGTTGTAGAGGTCAACGTATCGATAGTTTGCGTGGTTTCTGATGGTAGCCCTGTTGTGGCTTCTGAAGTTGTCGTTGCTTCTGGAGCTACAGCAGTTGTGGCTTGAGTTGTCGTTTCATTTGCAGAAACAATAGCTGGTGCTGCCGTTCCAAGGACAATGGCCAATAGAAATGCAGAACAAAGTGATCTTTTTACATTCATTTTAAATACCTCCTATTGTATTATACTCTATTTGTACTATTTTTAAAAGTCTAAATTGGTATTCTATACAAAAAATAGACAAAGAACGAACGCTCTCTATCTATTTTAGTATTCAACTCTAGATGGGGTCTATTTTCAATTTCTATAAGGCATACCAGGCGATGTTTTCATCATTCCAGCCACGCTGAATTAAAACAGCTCTTTCATTCGTATCACTAGTATAGAGGTGGACCTTTAATCCGCTGTGGTAGAGGCGGTAGACTGGTCTTTCTCCCTGTGCATACCAGGCAATATCTTCATCCTTCCAACCTCGTGTTATCAAAATTGCTCGCTCATGGCTACTCGTGGTGTAGAGGTGTTCCTTTGTATCAGGGCTGTAAAGACGGTAGACAGGAATGCCATAAGAAGTCCCTTTGAATGTCTCCCCTTCGTAGTTCCAACCCCTATCTTTCAATACGGAAATCTCATGCTGGTCCTGAGTATAGAGGTGCCTTTTAACACCTGGATGGTAAAGACGGAAAACAGCCATTTGTCCCAGCCACTGGCTCATGACGGCCTCATTAGTCTCTAATTCTCCCTTGGCAAAAGCAATCAAGTTTAAACTATCTTGATCAATACGACGAGCAGCATTATAGATGTAATCCCCATTTTCACCAATAAAACCCTTGGTATGAATACCCACAATCTTATTTTTTTCATTGAGAACAGGAGAACCACTCTGACCACTCTCTGTATCAATCTTGTAGTTGATTAAGGTACCGTTGAAAGAGGTGATATCTCCCCACATGGCATACATAAAGCCAATTTTCGATTGAGTCGTTGCTGGATAACCTGCTATCTGAATCCGATTGCCCTCACTTAATTGCCCAGATACAGGAAGAAATCCAACCTGGCTGTCCACTGATTCAGAAAGCTGTACCACCGCTAAGTCATAGGATTCAACTGCATCTGATGCCTCATTTTGATAGGCTTTGAACATAAAGACCCGGCTACCTTGATAAACACCATAGGGAGCTGCGCCATCATTTTGAGCAGGTGTCACTACGACCTCTTGACTCCATTGTCCTAGCTCAACACTGTAGATATTGTGAGCAGCCGTTAGAACCAAATTCGGTGCAATCATGACACCAGTTCCTTTAAGCGGAACGGAATCAAAAAATGATTCCAGATATACAATCTTTCGGTAGGGGTCTATGGTAGTATCTGCTACCAAAAACTGATCATCCGATAGGATAATTCCTTCTGTTATGGCCTGTAATTCCTGTTCAGCTGATGTAGAAGGCTGCACCTCAGTCTGGTCAGACAGAGCCTGCTCCTGTGTCGAAGGCTCGCTTGTAGCTGCATCTGTTTGCTGCTCCGAGTTGGTGATTTGCATAGAACTACTTGTTTCAAGAGCCAAAACAGATACTGGCTCACAAAAGCCCAATAAGATTACCCAAATGAAGCCTTGATAGATCCTTTTTTTCATCATCTTTTAACCTTTTTCACTCTTTCATCTCACTACAGAATGAAAGGTAACAAGCACTTTCATTGCTTGTTACCTTATTTTGTTTTTTCAACCTTCAGAATCTTGATATCGTAGCTTCCAGCTGGGGTTTGTACAGTAACTGTATCCCCTTTCTTCTTGCCAATCAAAGCCTGTCCAATGGGACTTTCATTAGAAACCTTATTAGCGAAGGCATCTGCACCAGCTGCACCCACGATTTGGTAAACTTCCTTATCCGTCTCCCCAACTTCTTGGATGGTGACAGTTTTACCAATAGCTACTTCATCCTTGGCAACTGAATCGCTATTAACAATTTCTGCATAACGAATCTTAGTCTCGATGCTTGAAATTTGTCCTTCAACAAAGGCTTGTTCATCCTTTGCTGCTTCATATTCGCTATTTTCAGAGAGGTCCCCGTATGAGCGTGCAATCTTGATACGTTCAACGATTTCGGGACGACGAACCAATTTGAGTTCTTCTAATTCTTTTTCCAATTTCTCTTTTTCTTCAATTGTCATTGGATATGTTTTTTCTGCCATTTTTTCTTTCTCATTTCTTCTTTATCTTTTTATACTAAAACAGAATTATGTGGCTCAAGCCACATAATTCCATTCCGAAAATTACTGTTTTAACTTGCTGTTAACGTATTTTTCTACATTTTGATTGTGTTCTTCAATCGTAGCGGAATAATAAACGGTTCCAGTCGTCACATCAGCTACGAAGTAGTAATAATCTGTCTCATTTGGATTGACAGTTGCCTGAATAGCTGCCAAACTTGGACTGCCAACCGGCCCTGGCATTAATCCTGGATGGACATAAATATTATAAGGGGAATTGATATTTGTGTCAATAGCTGCATCTTCTGCCAGCGTTGTTTTCTCACCCAACTTGCCCATCGCGTACAATATGGCAATATTAGACTGGAGCGGCATGTCGATGTTGAGGCGGTTGTAGAAAACACTGGCAATATTTCTACGATCCTCATCAGTTTTCCCTTCTTTTTCAACTAGGGAGGCAAGGGTCAAGATTTGATTGACATTCATCCCTTTGTTAGGAATCTGACTATAGTAGGCTTGGAGGTTAGCATCTGTCGCCGCAATCATCTTTTCAATCAGCTCCTCCATACTGGTTTTCTCACCATAATCATAAGTTGCTGGAAAAAGATACCCTTCAAGCTGATATTTAACCCCGCTATTTGCCGCAGGCAAGCTCCCTAGAAGGGTAGGATATTTGGCTGCCATCCGGTTAATAAAATCAGGATTTTGAACCGTTTCTAAAAATTCTTTTGAACTAAATCCGGTCTTATCATCTTCATCTTTCGTATTGACATTATCTGTCACGGCCTTGGCAATTTGATCAATGGTATAGCCCTCAATCACCAATACTTTACCAGCGATTGGGTCAACAGGAGCAGGTGTCCCGCTTTCTTGAAGAGCCTTGGCCAATTCATCTACCGACATGCTCTGGTCCAAATTGTAAAAACCACTTTGGAAATTGTTGTAACTTTTTAACTTAGAGTAGTAATTAAAAATAGTAGCATTCTTGATCAATTTATTTTTGACTAAGATATTTCCGATTTCCTTGGTGGAAGAACCCTCAGGAATCTCGACTTGAATCACTTTAGCTGCATTCGAATCAATCGGACCTAAGCTCGATTTGACATAAGAATATCCTACATAACCTGTAATAGCAAGTGCCAGGAGGAAAATCACAACGATTGTTGATGCGATTCGTTTAGCAGCGACTTCCTGCTTCTTCCGCTGGCGATTTCTACGCTTTCTCATGTCTGGGTCCTCTTCTTCTTTTAGTGATGTTTTCAATTTATCAACTACTGGAGTGATGATCGTATCGCCCAATTCCTGGACTGACTTCAACTTCGTCAAGGTCCATTCTGTCTTAACCTTAGAGTCCGCAATACCTGATGGTTTTTGTTCCGATACAGGGTCGTCAGTCTGCTCTAATGGTTTCTCCTGTTGAGCCTGATTTTCTAGCTCATTCATCTCAGGAACTTGTGTGTCTTTCGATTGTAACTCGTCCATCCAGATGATACTCCTTTCACACAATTACTTGCTATTATATCTCAAATAACGTGCAAAAGCAAGAATTTCCCCATTTTATGGGCTTTCAGAGCTTTTTTACTATCTCTCAATATTCAGGAGAAAACCTTTTCAAAAAGGAAAAATCAGCAAGCCGCAGCCTGCTAATTTTTATTGGACATTTTTAGAAAGATTGGACAAGAGTTGTTCAAATGAATACTCATAAGATTGGATATCACCCGCCCCCATAAAGACATAGACAGCATTGTCATGATCGAGAAGTGGAGATGTATTCTCAATCGTCACCAACCCACCTGTTTTCGTGATTTTTGCAGCCAAATCCTCTACCTTCACTTCTCCCTTATCAACCTCACGGGCAGAGCCATAGATTTGAGCCAGATAGACCGCATCTGCATCGTTAAGAGCTTCTGCAAAATCATCCAGCAAGGCAATGGTACGGGTAAAAGTATGGGGCTGGAAAATTGCCACAATTTCTTTACTTGGATACTTTTGCCGAGCCGCATCAATCGTTGCGATGATTTCTGTAGGATGGTGAGCAAAATCATCGATGATGACTGTATCATTAACTACTTTTTCGGTAAAGCGGCGTTTCACCCCACCAAAGGTTGGCAAATGTTCTGCTACTAAGGCCAGGTCAAAACCAGCCATATAAAGATTGGCAATGACTGCGGTAGCATTCAGGACATTGTGCTTACCGAAGGTTGGAATCTGGAACTCTCCTAATTCTTTCTGGCCATGGCGTACCTTGAATTGTGAACCTGTGGTAGATGGTTTCAAATCATACGCTACGAAATCATTATTGTCTTCAAAACCATAGTAATAGATCGGTGCGTTGGCTGTGATTCTGCGTAACTGCTCATCTTCCCCATAGACAAACAGACCCTTTTTGACCTGTTTAGCATAGTCATTGAAGGCATTGAAAACATCTTCCAGACTGGTAAAATAATCTGGGTGGTCAAAGTCAATGTTGGTGATGATACTGTATTCAGGATGATAAGGTTTGAAATGACGCTCATATTCATCAGATTCAAAGACAAAGTATTGGGCATTGGAAGAGACGCGGCCTGTCCCATCTCCAATCAAAAAGGAAGTATCTGCGATATTGCTCATCACATGGGCAAAGAGACCTGTTGTGGAGGTTTTGCCATGGGCACCTGCCACACCAAAACTAGCGAACTGGCGCATAAAGTCTCCCAAGAATTCGTGGTAACGTTTATAGTTCAAGCCTAATTTATCTGCCTGAGCAATTTCGACATTGTTGTCTGGACGAAAGGCATTTCCAGCAATCAATTCCACATCTGCTGAGATATTTTTCTCATTGAAGGGGAGGATTGCAATTCCTGCCTGTTCCAAGCCCCTTTGGGTGAAATAGTATTTTTCGACATCGCTTCCTTGAACCTTGTGGCCCATTTGATGCAACATCAGAGCAAGGGCACTCATACCTGATCCCTTAATCCCGATAAAATGATAGGTTTTTGTCATTGGTTTATACTTCCTCTTCCATGTGAGTCAAGTTCAACTCTTGGGCCATGCGGCGTTCCTGGTTGACCTTGTGCTCAGGATAATTATATACTTGGCTCTTCCTTAAGAAATCATAAGAATTCTTGTGCACAGGATGCTCTTTTTCCCGTTCTTCCTTCTCTAAGGAATAGACTGCTGGCATATCTGCCAGAATATAGCTAGATTGACGCAGTCGATTGGCCAGCTCAATCAGCTGTTCATTGCGGCTTTTCACCAAAAGGGCTGTTGGCTCTCTCTTGATAACTGGGCTATGAAGGTTAGGCTTGTCATCTTTGAGGTAGGCTGCTGATCGTTTTTTCTTCAAATCTTCACGCGCCTGTTCCCTAGCAATCTGTCCCTGAGTTTTGTGGATTGGATGCTTGGTGTCTACTACCGCAGGGCGAACTGTTTTCTGCATGCGGTCCCGCCTTGAATAAGGGCTAGGCTCTGCATGAAAGATCGGGGGCAAAAGATCTTCTGGAATATCTGGTTCATTTCGTCTTTCTTCCTTAACGGGATCAAAATCTTCCTGCTGGCCATAATCTTTTTCTTGATAATGTCCTCTGATATTGCTAATGAGGTCCGACTCCTCATACAAGCGCATCTGAGGGTTTGGACCCAAGATAGGCTCATTGTCAGCCACTATTGGAAATGATGTTCTTCTCATACGCATTCCTTTCAAGAGATTATTATAGCACATTTAGACCGTTTTAGCCCATACTAATTTAAGAAATTCCCAAAATCTCCTTGATTTCTTGAACTGTCATGCTGGCTCGACTTTCATTGCCATCCAAAACTGCGGTGACCAAGTTTTTCTTGGTTTCTTGAAGGGCTTGAATCTTTTCCTCGATAGTTCCTTTGGTAATCAGGCGGTAAAACTCGACCTTCTGGGTCTGCCCCATACGGTGTGCCCGGCTGATGGCTTGAGCTTCGACGGCTGGATTCCACCACAAATCAACCAGGATGACCGTATCAGCTCCCGTCAGGTTAAGACCAACTCCACCTGCTTTCAGGGAGATGAGAAAGGCATCTCGACTGCCAGCATTAAAGGCACGAGTCATGGTTTGACGCTGACTAGCTGGTGTAGACCCCGTTAGCTTGTAGCTGGAAATACCTAATCCCTCCAAATCCTCCTCAATGATATCCAACATTTCCCTGAACTGAGAAAAGATGAGGACCCGGTGTTGGCCTTCCTTAAGCTGAATGAGGAGGTCTCGGAGGCTGTCCAATTTGCCACTATCCCCCTGATAATCATCCATAAAGAGTTTTGGCGTGTCACAAATCTGGCGAAGCCTGGTAATACCAGAGAGAATCTCAATCTTGCGACGGTTGATTTCAGCCAAGCTAGCTCCTGCTATACTGGTCTGCATTTGTTGTAGCTGGGCCAGGTAGATGGCTTTCTGACTATCCGATAACTCATTGAGAACATTGACCTCAATCAAGTCTGGCAACTCCAGCAAAACATCCTCTTTCTTTCGTCGCAGGACAAAGGGCTTGATGATTCGAGCCACCTGATCAGCCGTTAATTTGCCAAAATCCAACTTACCTGGCAGGAGACCTGGTAGGATGATTTGAAAAATAGACCAGATTTCTGTCAAATTATTCTCAATCGGTGTACCTGAAAGGGCAAAGCAATTGCCCACTTCAAAATCACGGAGATACTGGGCGATCTTGGTCTGGGAATTTTTCATGACTTGTGCTTCATCCAAAATCAGATAATCATACTGTTTGGTCTTTCGATAGAGTTCGATATCTTGGCGGAAGGAAGCATAACTCGTCACTAGAACTTGGTGTTGCTGCTCTAAGAGAACTTCCCGTTCCGCCCTTTGACCATACACGACTGCCACATCAATTTCTGGAGCAAAGCGATGAAATTCTTCTTGCCAGTTGTAGATGAGACTTGCAGGTGCCAGAATGAGAATCCGGGATTCCTTGGTCAAACGACTGCTGAGAAAGGCAATCGTTTGTAAGGTTTTTCCCAGCCCCATATCATCTGCTAAGATGCCGCCAAAACCATATTTGTCTAACATGGAAAGCCATTTAACCCCCTCCTTTTGGTAATCCCGCAAATCGGCCGCAACCGCTACATCAGGAAGAGGAAGGCTCTCAGGATGGGCCAAATCATGTGCTAGTTTCTGAAAATCAGCGGACAACTGAACGCGACCATTGGTTTCCAAGGCTTGGGCCAGCTGATAACCAGCCAATTTTGTCAGGGTCAGATGGCCCCCTTGACCATGCTGAGCCCTCAAGATTTGCAAGGTTTGACTGATCTTCTGACTCTCCTCATCAAAGACCAGAACTTTGCCCGTCCGACTGGTAAAATAAGCCTCCTGGGCTAATAGAGCCCGAGTTGCCGCTTCGACTTCCTCCTCTGGAATTCCTGAAAAATCAAAGGATACATCCAACAGAGAACCCGACGTCTCAACCGAAATCCGAGGTCCTCCTTTAACTAGCAACTCAGCAACCTCTGGGGCCAAATGTAAATCACCCAAGGAGCGCAAGCTAGCTAACCCATCTGTCAGAAAGTCATACCGCTCTTGATTCGTCAAATCTCCTCTCTGAGCCTGAAAAGTTCCTCTAAAGCCCAATTCTTCCATCGTAGCAAAGATTTTCTTTAACTGCTGGTAGTGGGGTAAAAAGGGTAGTTGGTCCAATTCTTCCTGACTGCTGACGACCAGACCATCAAAATGCAACTGCAGGTTAAGAATCAGATGCTGTTCTTGCTTGGATAAGACGAAGGAAGTTTGAAAAGGATGGATGGTAAATTTTTTCGGAGCCTTAACTGGACCCAAGAGCTGTAAATCTAGCAAGGATAATGCTAGTTTTTCCTGATCCTGGTAGTCAACCTGAATTTTCTTTAAACCATCATCCGTGCGAGTCAATCCTTTGATAGCGGCAAGAAGGGCACGCTCCTTATGCCCCAGTTGGTAGAGGCGATTATCTACAATCAGATAATACCCCTGCAGCAACTCCTGAATAGGTTGCTCCTCTATCAAGAGTTCAATCATCTGGGTATGGGGCTTCACCTCAAAGCGAAAGAGATTTAAGTTAGCATCATAGGGATGGACTGATAAGCTGTGATAGGCTGTGAAGCGATGATTAAATTGGAAGAAAAAGAGCCCCTGCAAGAGTTCCAATCCTTCTTCAAAATAAACCAAAGGAAAACGCAGGCTCCGACCAAAATTGACTAAAATCTCATTGCTGATTAGGTTCTTTTCCGGCACCATCCGCCAAAGAAAGTCAATCAAGTCTTGACTGGCTCCATCAAATTCTTCGTAGGAAATCGGTTCATAGTAGTTTCGACCAATCTGGTAATATCCACCCTGCTCCAAAATCTTCAAAAAAGCTCCAATGTCACGGATAATATAGGTCCGCTGATCGGGTAAGCGACTGATTTTTAAAGTCCAATCAATTTGCTTGTCATAAGTACCCAGACTGCCCTCTGCTGCCAAACGGTACTTAACCAACTTGGGTTCTAAAGGCCCTAAAATGTTGTCCAAGAAGAGACCACCAAAATAGTTGCGCTGCTTGGTTTCTTGTTCCTTTTGACCATTTGTTTGGATTTGCTCTAAGAGTTTCTTGGCCTCTGCATCATTCTTCAGAAAATACTCTGTCGCAGCTAGATGCTGGCAATAGCCTCTCTGAGCAAACAGTTGGCAACTACAGAATAGATGCTTTTCATCCATATCATAAGTAAACTCTTCTCCCGCAATCCGCAAAAGGAGCTCTTGACCATCCACCTTTTCTACCGATAATTGGCCTTTCTCATATAATTCAATTCCCTCTTGGCGCAAACGGCCGGGCATCATTCGACTCATTTTCTGTACATATCCTCAATCGTTTATCTCTCCATTATAGCATAATCTCACCTAGAATTCCCCGGCAAGGCACCAAAAAACACCAGTCTGATAACTGATGTCTAATCTCTATTTCTCTCAACTGGCTTTGATATGACTTTCTCAGGAGGATCAGCCATCCTTTCATTTTCTGCAAGAAAAAAGAGGTTGCCCTCTTTTTATTTCCGTTTTCGTGCAATCAGGTGAATGGGTGTTCCTTCAAAAACAAAGGCCTTGCGGATTTGATTTTCCAGGAAACGCATGTAAGAGAAATGCATGAGCTCTTCTTCATTGACAAAGACCACAAAGGTCGGTGGCTTGGTTGCCACCTGAGTCGCATAAAAGATTTTGAGTCGCTTGCCCTTGTCTGTTGGTGTCGGGTTAATAGCTATGGCATCCATAATGACATCGTTGAGGACAGCTGATGGAATCCGGGTATTCTGACTTTCGCTGATGGCCTTAATCATTTCTGGCAGCTTGTGCAAGCGTTGCTTGGTCAGGGCGGAGACAAAGACAATTGGGGCATAGGAAAGGTACTGGAATTGGTCCCGAATGTCCTCTTCCCAATTTTTCATGGTATGGTTGTCCTTTTCCAGGGTATCCCATTTGTTGACAACGATGATGATGCCTTTTCCGGCCTCATGGGCAAAACCAGCAATGCGCTTGTCGTATTCACGGATGCCTTCCTCGGCATTGATGACCATCAGAACCACATCTGAGCGGTCAATGGCACGCATGGCACGCATGACCGAGTATTTCTCTGTATTCTCATAGACCTTGCCCGATTTGCGCATACCAGCCGTGTCAATCATGGTGAATTTCTGGCCGTCGCTGTCCGTAAAGTGGGTATCAATGGCATCGCGGGTTGTCCCTGCGACTGGGCTGGCGATCACGCGCTCTTCCCCCAGAATAGCATTGATGAGGCTAGATTTGCCGACATTTGGGCGGCCAATCAGGCTAAAGCGAATGACATCCTCTTCCTCAACTTCCATATCCGTAGGCAGTTTTTCCACGATGGCATCCAAGACATCCCCCGTACGAATACCCTGAACAGAAGACACAGGGTAGGGGTCTCCTAAACCCAAGGCATAGAAATCATAG
>ERZ724503.693-NODE-693-length-14951-cov-4.465226_pt1 | contig 14951 bp, 17 predicted proteins | sample MGYA00376036_ERZ724503 | MGnify/ENA primary metagenome ERZ724503 (study PRJEB28724, sample SAMN07190885) | wastewater metagenome | isolation source: influent of sewage treatment plant in Hong Hong | place: Hong Kong | collected 2016-03-17 ...
CATCGCCAGAGCCGAGCGGACGCGTCCGCTCGGCTCTGGCACGCTTGGCCCATGGAGATGCTCCCGCTCGCGTTCACCGGCGGCTGGGCCAGCGGCATCAACGCCTGGGCGACGGTGCTGGTGCTCGGCCTGCTGGGCCGGTTCGCGGGCGTCGAGGGCGTTCCGGCGGGCTTCGAGCGCACCGACGTGCTGATCGTGATGGCGGTGCTGGCGATCGTCGAACTGGTCGCCGACAAGATTCCCTACCTCGACTCGGCGTGGGACGTGGTCTCGACCGTCATCCGTCCCATCGCCGGGGCCACCATCGGCGCCCTGATCGCGGGCCAGAACGGCGACCTCGGCACCATTGCGCTGGCCTCGGTCGGCGGCATCACCGCCCTGCTGTCGCACCTGGCGAAGGCGAGCCTGCGGCTGGCGATCAACACCTCGCCCGAACCGGTGACCAACATCACCGCCTCGACGGTCGGCGACCTGTCGCTGGTCGGCGTGCTGTCGCTGGCGGCGCTGTACCCGGTGGCCGCCGCCGTCATCGCCGCGGTGCTTCTGCTGATCACCATCGTGGTGGCGCTGCTGGTGTTCACCCGGGTGAAGCGCGGCTGGCGCACCTACCAGACCTGGCGCGCTCGACGCCATGCCGACACCGGCCCCGGAACCGGAACCGCATGAGCGAGGCGCCCATCGCCGTCATCGGCGGCTCGCTGGCCGGGCTGGCCGCAGCGGCTCGGCTGGCCAAGCAACGCCACCGGGTGGTGCTGTTCGAGGCCGGCGACACCCTCGGCGGCCGCTGGGCACAGCCGGGTGTGTTGCCGCCCGTCATCACGCTGCCGGCGCCGTGGCGCGACCTGTTTCGCAAGTCGGGCCGTCCTTTCGACGCCGAACTGGCCCGCACCGGGCACGCCCTGGTGCCGGCGCCCCCGGCCGTCCACCACTTCGCCGACGGAGGCACGCTCACGCTGCCCACCGACCGCGGCGATCAGTGGGCCGCGCTCACCGCCGCGTGGGGCCGTCCGGCCGCCACCCGCTGGCGCGACCTGTTGGACGACCTCGACGAACGCTGGCAGATTCTGCGACGGCTCGGATTGGAGGACGAGTTCACCGACGCCGACCTGACCCCGCAGCGGCGTGCGCGACTCGGCCTGAACCACACCGTCAAGCACCTGGCCCGCGGCATCGACCACCCTCAGGCCGCCGCACTCATTCGCTCGACTGCGTGGCGAATCGGCTCAGACCCCGCCCGCACCCCAGGGTTCGTTGCGGTGCGGCTGGCGCTGGAGCGCACCTTCGGACGCTGGCAACTCACCCGCGACGGCGCACCCGTGCCGGGCACCGACCTGCTCGATCTGCTGGCCGCCCGGCTCACGCTCAGGGGCGTCGAGTTTCGGTTGGGCGAGCCGGTCACGGCGTTGCGGCCGGGGGTCGTAGTGACCGAAGGCGGCGAGGTCGCCGTTCGGGCGATCGTGACTGCGGTGAACCCGTGGGAGCACCGACACCTCACCGGCCAGCCCGAGCCCTGGTGGCGGCGCACCAAACCGGCTTTGGCGCCCCGGGTGCGCGTCAGCTCTGCAGACAGTGTGAGTTCGGGTACGGCAGACGATGCCCAGACTCACACTGTCTTCGCCGGGGGTGGGCCGAAACCTGGAACCGTCCCCGAGTTATGGCCCAATGTGGTCGAAACGGTCATCCATGGCCCCTCAGGGCCGCGGGTCGAGTACCGGCTGCCGGGGCAGGTGATCACCCATGACTTCACGCGCGCCGAGGCCGAGCCCGGTTTCGGCACCCGCTGGACATCTCCCCGCACTTGGCTGCAACTGCCCCCGCTGCGCACCGGCGACCCGGGCACGGTCACCGCCAGCGCGTCCAGCCGCGGCGGTAACGATCCCTGGGCGCAACTGCTCAGCGGCGCGTTGGCCACCTACGTGCTGCACGAGAACCTGACGGGGGCCGACATTCGTCCGACCAACAAGGCGGTGCGGCCCTGACCCCTGCGGTGCCGGCGTCGAGTTGCGCCACGACCCGGGTTTGCGCTGCAGTCCGCCTCACCAAGTTCACGGGCTCACGGACGATTGCCCCGGCACCCGGGCGCAACGCGGCGGGATCTGCACCCCAGGCATGGCGGATGGGGATCCCGGCGTTCGCCGGGATGACGAACCGAACTGACGAAGGGGTGCCCTACAGCAGGATCATCACCAACAGCAAAATCGCCACGGCGATGCCCGTACCCAACCCGGCGGCCAACAGCATCGGTGCCTTGATCCCGGCGGACTTCGCCGGCATCAGTTCACCCGGGGCTGTGTTGCCGCTCTCGATCACCGCCGGCACGGCGAACGTGTCCTTGGCGGGCAGTTTGGCGACCACACCGGCCACCTCGCCCAGTGTTTGCGCGGCGAACACCTGATCGAGCATCGTGCGGTAGTCGTCGGTGTCGATGCCGCCGCTGGCGAACTCGGCGTTCAGCCGCTCGGCCAGTTGCTCGCGCTCGGTGTCGTCCAACGGCTCAAGCGGCCGGGAGCGGTACTTCGACGAGATCGGCAGGTTGTCCACCCACCCAGGCTAGCCGGGCACCACACAACCCGGGCCGGTCACCGCTGTTCGCGGGCGCAGTCGACACACCAGGGTGTTGCCGGACGAATCGACAGCCGTCCGTTCGCGATTCGGGCACCGCACGAGACGCAGATGCCGTAACTGCCGTCACGAACGCGTTGCTCGGCGGCGTCGACGGCCGACAGTTGCCGACGGGCCGCGGCGATCAGGGCCGCCACCTGTTGCCGGTCGGCGGCGATGGTGATGCCCTCGGTGTCGTGTTCGTCGTCGAGGTTGCTGTCGCGCGCGGCCTCGACGATGTCGTCGAAGGTCGCACCGAGCCGGTCGAGCCGCGCCAACACATCGGCGCGTTCCGTCGCCAAGGCCTTCGCAGCGTTCATCGACTCAGTCTATGAGGGTCGTACACGCAGGGGTTGCTTGGCTGGATCGCGCGGGAAGGAGCGTGGTCTCGACAAGCTCGACCAAGGACGCGTTCGACCAACAACACCCCCACGGTCTCGACAGCTCGATCGACGGACCACCTGGCCATGCGTAAAGCGGAGCGGAGACGCCCCTGTCAGGGCGTGGTCGGGCGTTTGCACACTGCGAGGCGTTAGCCGAGCAGTCCGGCAAGGGCGGGACAGGGGCGGCTCCGCTACGCGGAAACACAAGGAACCAAAGGGTCTCGACAGGCTCGACCAGCGGTCAGTCGAGCACCGTCATCTCGACCTCGACGTACAGCTCGGACGCTCCGCCGCCGCCCGAATAGATGCCCCGCAACGGCGGCACGTCGGAGTAGTCACGACCGATGCCCACCTCGACGTGAAACTCGCCGGGGGCGGAGTCGTTGGTGGGGTCGAGGCCCAGCCAGGCACCGTCCCAGTACTGCAGCCAGGCGTGCGACTCGGCGGTGCGTGGTTCGCCGGGCATCGGGTTGGCGGACGGCATCAGGTAGCCCGACACGTAGCGGGCCGGAATGCCCACGCAGCGCAGCGCGCCGATCGCCACGTGCACCATGTCTTGGCAGACGCCGGCGCCGGCGGTCCAGACGTCACGCGCCCGGGTCTGCACGTGCGTGACGCCCGGCACGTACCGCACTCGGTCACGAATACGCTCGACCACAGCCGCAACAGTCTCGGCCGGGCTCGCGTCGCCCGCCACCGCGCGGGCGAACCCGCACAGTTCGTCGCCCGGATCGACGTGCTCGCTGACCGCCAGCATCTCGGTCATGGTGTCGGTGAACGTGTCGTCGCGCAGCTCGTCCCAGGTCACGCCGGGCGCCACCTCGGGCGGCCGGGTGACCTCGACCGTCGCGGTCGATGTCACCCCCAGCCGCGAGTGCCGCTCGCGGATCTCGAACGCGGTCACCCGGGTGCCCCAGTAGTCGGTGTAGTTGAGCACCCACGGATTGGGCTGAATGTCGATGCGCGAGTTGATCACCCACTGCTCGCGGGTCGAGCGCGGGGTCATGCGCACCTCGTTGTGCGAGCCCAGCACGTTCTCGGGGTAGCTGTACCCGGTGTGGTGCACGATGCGAATCTGCCTGGTCACTGCTCGCCTCCCCGCCACACGGCCGCCGTGGCCCCCTCGAAGTACCGCTGGCTGATCGCCGTGCTGGCCTGGTTGCACACCCACTGCAGGTCGGCCATGCGGCTGGGCAGGTCGTAGAGCACCTCGCCGGGCGGACGGTACTCGAGTGCCGCCCGGGCCGTGCCCAGCAACCGCTGCGCGTCGTCTTCGATGCCGGCCCGGCGTTCGGTCTGGCCCAACTCGGCCAGCGCCTGCTCGGCCGCGGTGAGGGTGTGCACCAGCGAACGCGGAAACAGCCGGTCGAGCAGCAGAAACTCGGCGGCGTCGCGATCGGTGGTGACGCCGCCGTAGGTGCGCACGAACGCATGGTGGGCGCCGCAGCCGCGCAGCACGTTGTTCCAGGCGCTCTGCGAGCCCGACGTGATGGACGCCGACTGAATCAGCCGGGCGGTCATGTCGGCCCGCTCGATCGAGCGGCCCAGCACCAGGAAGTGCCAGCCCTCGTCGTGGCTCATGGTCGAGTCGGCGGTGCCCGAGATGACCGCGCAGCGTTCCCTGATGAACTTGAACGCGGTGGCCGGCCGCATGCGCTGCAGCCGTCCGCCGCGCACCGCGTTCCAGGTGGTGTTGATCGACTCCCACATCTCGGTGCTGACCGTCTCGCGGGCCCGCCGGGCCGACTCGCGCGCCCCGCCCAGGGCGGTGGCCACCGAGGCGGGCGCCTCGTCGTCGTAGCACAGCGCGGTGAGCACGTACTGGGCGTCGGCGGTGCGGCCCTCGGGCGGCGGGTAGCCCATCACCTCGAGCAGCGATAGCCCCGCCGCCTCTTGGTCGACGGTGGGGTCGTCGAGCAGCAACTGCAGGTGCACCTCGACGATGCGGCAGGTGTCTTCGGCCCGCTCGAGGTAGCGGCCGATCCAGAACAGCGACTCGGCGATGCGGCTCAGCATGACGCCTCCGTCGGCTTCGGTGCGGCGTCCGTCGAGCCGGCCACAACGCGTCCGGGGGTCTCGACAGGCTCGACCGGCGGATCGTCCGAACGGGTCTGCTGTTGCTGCTCCTGCTGCTGCTGATGGCCCTCGACGCCGATGTCGACCAGCGGGACGCCCATCGGCGTCACCTGCGGCCGGGCCTTCTTGCGCTGGCCCCGGACGCCGTCGCGGGCCAGCACCCAGGTGTCTTTCGAGCCGCCGCCCTGCGAGCTGTTCACGATCAGCTCGCCCTCGGGCAGCGCCACCCGGGTCAGGCCGCCGGGCAGCACGTAGATGCCGCTGCCGCTGTTCACCGCGAAGGGTCGCAGGTCGACGTGCCGGGGCCGCATCTTGCCGTCGATCATGGTGGGCACGGTCGACAGTTGAACCACCGGCTGGGCGATCCAGCCGCGTGGGTTGGCCAGCACGTCGCTGCGTAGCTTGTCGAGCTTGCGCTGGCTGGCCGCCGGGCCGATCACGATGCCCTTGCCGCCGGAGCCGTCCACGGGCTTGAGCACCAGCTCGGCCAACCGGTCCAGCACCTCTTCACGGCTGTCGGGGTCTTCCATGCGCCAGGTGTCGACGCCGGGAATGATCGGCTCTTCGCTGAGGTAGTAGCGAATCAGGTTGGGCACGTAGGTGTAGATCAGCTTGTCGTCGGCCACACCGTTGCCCACGCAGTTGGCGAGCGTCACGTTGCCCGCGCGCACCGCGTTGATCAGCCCCGCGCAGCCCAGCATCGAGTCGGAGCGGAACGTGGCGGGGTCGAGAAACTCGTCGTCCAGGCGGCGGTAGATCACGTGCACCGGGCGCAGACCCTGGGTGGTGCGAATCGAGACGCGGCCACCTCGGCACACCAGGTCGCGTCCCTCGACCAGCTCGACGCCCATCATGCGGGCCAGCAGCGCATGCTCGAAGTAGGCCGAGTTGTAGACGCCCGGTGTGAGCACCACCACGGTCGGGTCGCTGATGCCGTGCGGGGCAGCGGCGCGCAGGGCCGCCAGCAGTTGCAGCGGGTACTGCTCGACCGGCCTGATGCGATGCCGGCTGGTCACCTCGGGCAGCGCCGAGAACATGGCCCGCCGGTTGGTCATCACGTACGACACCCCGGACGGCACACGCACGTTGTCTTCGAGCACTCTGAAGGTGCCCTCGTTGTCGCGAATCAGGTCGATGCCCGACACGTGCACGCGCACCCCGTTGGGCGGTACCACCCCGTGCATCACGCGGTGAAAGTGCGGCGAGCTCACCACGACCCGACGCGGAATGACCCCGTCGTCGAACACCTTGCCGTAGCTGTACACGTCGGCCAGAAACGCCTCCAGGGCCCGGACGCGCTGGGCGACCCCGGCCTCGATCACGGCCCACTCGTCGGCCATCAGAATGCGCGGCACGATGTCGAGCGGGAACGGACGCTCCTCGCCGCCGATGTCGAAGGTGACGCCCTGGTCGAGATAGGTGCTCTTGAGATAGTCGGCGCGGCCGCGTACCTCGTCGGCCTCGAGCTTGCCCATTTGCCGCAACGCCGCTGAGTACGCCGCCCGGACGCCCTCGTCCGAGATCATCTCGTCGAACGCGGGCCCCGAGGCCTGATAGTCCGAGAACAGTTCACTCACGGGGGTCAGGGTATTGCCGTTTTGTTTCACGCCGGTATCGAACGGGCCAGGAGTCTGAAATCCACGGGCGACCGCGCACGACACGCGGAGCCGGGAGCGATCTGGTGCGAGTCACCCGTACGAAGTCAGAAATCGAGCCGGCACGGGGGCATAGCTCGGTCAGGAGTTGTTCTCGCTGGTGTTGATCACCCCGTTGACCCGTGGGCTCGGCGGAGCCGTCAGGCCGGGTCGGTTCCGGACGATCCGCGGCGGTAGTTGCGGCCGTCGGCGTCGCGCTTCAGCACACCCGCGTCGACCAGGTACCGGCGCAGGGCGACGGGGTCGTCGGCCAGGGCAGCGAGCCGCCGGGTGAGCTCTTTCTCGTCGAGCAGCTCGGTGTCGTGCATGGCCCGCTCAGCCAGCCAGCCGAACACCTCCAGCCGGTCGCGTTGTGTGCGTGGCAGCGTGTCGAGGCGTCCGTCGTTGAGAAAGCGCTCCGGGCCGGTCGCGCGTTGCACCGGGCGGGCCTGCAACAGCGTGCTGAACGGGTCGCCGGGGTGCACCACGCCATCGGTCACCACCGCGAGCCCCGCCCCGGTTAGCGCCGTCAGCCGGCGCCGGTCTGCGGCGTCGAGAGCTTCGAAGCGAATCGGGTCGCCGCTCGCGGCGAGCACCAGGCGGGCGTACAGCAGGCGTCGGCCGGGGTCGGCCAGGGTGGCGGCCACCCGGCGCCAGTGCGGCGGCTCTGACATGGCCCCTATCCTGCCAGCGCCGGCGCTGGCAGCAACGTCATAGACTGTGCGCCGGATCAGAGGGGAACCGAATGAATTTCCGGCACGTGCAGGCGCCCACGGCAGTGGTGATGGTGCGTCCGCATCGGTTTCGGGTCAACTCAGAGACCCTGGCCGACAACGCCTTTCAGTCCCTGGTCGACCTGACGCTGAGCGACGACCGCATCGCGGCCATGGCCCGCGACGAGTTCGACGGCTGCGTCGAGGCGCTCACCGGGGCCGGCGTGACCGTGCACGTGTTCGACGACTTCGGCCAACTCGACACCCCCGATTCGGTGTTTCCCAACAACTGGTTCTCGACCCACCACGGCGGCCGCATCGCCATCTACCCGATGTTCGCCCCCAACCGGCGGCGCGAGCGCCGCGCCGACGTGATCGAACTGCTCAAGAGCACCTACCGGGTGCAAGAGGTGATCGACTACTCGGGGCTCGAGTACGACAACCTGTTTCTCGAAGGCACCGGCGCCATGGTGCTCGACCACCTCGAGCGGGTCGCCTACGTGGCCAACTCGTTTCGAGCCGATCCGGTGATCCTGGAACGTTTCTGCACCGCCTTCGGATACGAGCCGATGGCGTTTCCGACCGCCGGGCCCGACGGCCGTCCGATCTACCACACGAACGTGCTGATGGGCATCGCGTCGGAGTACGCGCTGGTGTGCCTGGCCGCGATCAGCGACGAGCGGCGGCGCGACGAGGTGGCCCGGCGACTGGGCGACAGCGGACGCACCGTGCTCGACCTGACCTTCGGCCAGGTCGCCGACTTCGCCGGTAACACCATCGAGCTGACCGGCTCGTCCGGACGGCTACTGGCCCTGTCGCAGCGCGCCGCAGCGGCCCTGACCGATGAGCAGCGAGCGGTGATCGAGCAGTCGGCGACCCTGCTGCCGCTCACCGTGCCGACCATCGAGTACGCGGGGGGCTCGGTGCGCTGCATGATCGCCGGCGTTCACCTCACGCCGCGCTGAGCGAGGTCTCGATAAGCTCGACCAACGACGGTCAGTCGCCCAGCGGCCCGAACTTGGCGCCGAGCGCCGTCAGCTCGGCCTCGCCGCCGTCCTCAGCGGTCAGCACCCACAAGCCGTTGCGGGTGATCGCCACGGTGTTCTCCCAATGGGCGGCGCGGCTGCGGTCGCGGGTGGCCACCGTCCAGTCGTCGTCGAGGGTGACGGTGGAATCTCCGCCCAGGGTGAGCATGGGCTCGATCGCCAGGCACATGCCCTGCACCAGCAAGGGTCCGCGGCCGCGCTTGCCGTGGTTGGGCACGTCGGGTTCTTGGTGCATGGCCGAGCCGATGCCGTGCCCGGTGAACTCGCGGACGACGCCGTAGCGTCGCGGCTGCCGCCTCACGTAGCCCTCGATGGCGGCCGCGATGTCACCGATGCGGCCACCGATGCGCACCGCCGCGATGCCCTGCCACATCGACTGACGGGTCACCTCGCTGAGTTGTGCGTCGTCGGGTCGCGGCTCGCCGATCACGAAGCTCACCGCGGCGTCGCCGTGCCAGCCGTCGACGATCGCACCGAAGTCGACCGACACCAGGTCACCGGGCTGCAGTACCCGTTCGCCCGGGATGCCGTGCACGATCTCGTCGTTCACCGAAATGCAGGTCACCGCCGGAAACGGCGGCACCCCGAAACCCGCACCGTAGTTCAGAAACGACGAGGTGGCCCCCTGCTCGGCCAGCAGGTCACGGGCCAGTCGATCGAGGTCGCCGGTGGTCAGGCCGGCGCGGGCCACGTCGCGCAGCGCCGCGAGCGTGCGCGCCACGACGAGCCCGGCACGCCTCATGACGAGGATCTGCTCGGGCTTCTTGATCTCGATACCGACGGCCACGCGTCAGCGCCCGAGGCGCTCGGCCAGCGCCCCCAGCACGCGCTGCGACACCTCGTCCACGGTGCCCATGCCGTCCACCTCGATCAGGAGGCCGCGCGTGCGGTACACGTCCAGCAGCGGGTCGGTCTGCTCGTGGTAGACCTCCATCCGGTGGCGGATGGTCTCTTCGTTGTCGTCCGGACGGCCCTCGATCTCGGCGCGCTTCAGCATGCGGTCGACGATCGCATCCTCGTCGGCGGTCAGTGAGACGACCGCCTTGAGCGTGAAGCCGTGCGCGTCCAGTTCCTCGTCCAACGCCTGGACCTGACCGAGGGTGCGCGGAAATCCGTCCAGCAACCAGCCGCCCTTGGCATCTTCTTCTTTGAGCCGATCGACGACCACCTGGACGCTGAGGCTGTCGGGCACGTAGCCCCCGTCGGCGATGATGCGCTTGATGCGCTCACCGAGCTTGGTGCGATTGGTGATCGCCAGCCGAAAGATGTTGCCGGTGGAGATCGCGGGAATGCCGTAGTGCTCGCCGATGATGGCGGCCTGGGTTCCCTTGCCCGCGCCGGGCGGGCCCATGATCAACAGTCGCATTCGAGCCCCTTGCCCGTGAGTTACCGCAGGAATCCTTCGTAGTTGCGTTGCTGAAGCTGGCTCTCGATCTGTTTGACCGTGTCAAGGCCAACTCCGACCACGATCAGGATGCTAGTGCCACCGAAGGGGAAGTTGTTCTGTGCATTGAAAAATATGAACGCGATCGCGGGAATCAGCGAGATGACGGCCAGGTACAGCGAGCCGGGAGCGGTCAGACGCGACAGCACGTAGGCCAGGTACTCCTCGGTCGGCTTACCGGCGCGGATGCCCGGAATGAAGCCGCCGTATTTCTTCATGTTGTCGGCGACCTCTTCGGGGTTGAAGGTGATCGCCACGTAGAAGTAGGTGAAGGCGATGATCAGCACGAAGAAGATGGAGTTGTACCACCAGCCGGTGCCGCGCACCAGGTGGGTCTGAATCCACGACGACACCGGGTTGTCGGGCTGGAACTGGGCGTACAGCACGGGCAGGTACAGCATCGAGCTGGCGAAGATCACCGGAATGACGCCGGCCTGGTTCACCTTCATCGGAATGTAGGTGGTGGTGCCGCCGAACAGTCGCCGGCCGACCATGCGTTTGGCGTACTGCACCGGAATGCGGCGCTGCGCCTGCTCGATGAAGATGACGCCCAGCATGACCAGCAGGCCGATGGCCAGCACGGTGGCGAAGGCCAGCCAGCCGGCCGCGCCCTCGCGGCTCTCTTTGATGGCCCACAGCGAGGCGGGGAACTGGGCGGCGATCTGGGTGAAGATCATCACCGACATGCCGTTGCCGATGCCGCGTTCGGTGATCAGCTCACCCATCCACATGATCAGCGACGTGCCCGCGGTCATGGTGAGCACCATCACCGAGATCGCGAAGATGCCCTTGTCGTACACGAGGTCGCGGGTGCAGCCCTGGAACAGCTGGCCGTTGACCGCCAGCGTCACGAACGCGGTGGCGTTCAGCACGGCCAGCACCAGCGTGAGGTAGCGGGTGTACTGGGTGATCTTGGCGGTGCCGGCTGCGCCCTCTTTCTTCAGCGTCTCGAGCCGGGGAATCACCACGGTGAGCAACTGCAGAATGATGCTGGCGGTGATGTAGGGCATGATGCCCAGCGCGAAGATGGCCAGCTGCAGCAGGGCACCACCCGAGAACAGGTTGATCATCGAGTACAACCCCGCGTTGCTGCCGGTGGTCGCCTCGAGCCGGCACGCGTTCACGTTGACCATGTTCACGTTGGGCGTGGGGATCACCGAGCCGAGCCGGAAGATCGCCAGGATCGCGATGGTGAACAGGATCTTGCGGCGCAGGTCTGGCGTCCTCAGCGCGTTGACGAAGGCCGACAGCATCCGACCAGTACTCCTCACATGTGGTGCTCGCACGCGAGAACCGCGCACAACCTGGGAAACTCTACCAAGTTCTCGGCGTCGCCTTTTCGCGCGCCCTCAGGGGTGCCACTAAACCGACCAGTCGTCGGTGCTCGGCGCCTCGGCCAGCGACGGGCGCGGCCCAACCCGGGCGGCCATGGCGGCCAGACCCTGAGCCACCTGGGCCCTGGACGCGATGCGCGCCGTTTCGCCGTCACCGGCGGCTATCGCCCCCGCGATGCGCCGGTAGCGCTCGGCCCACACCAAGCCCGGCTCGACGCTCACCTTCGGGTCAAGGCGCTGCACCAGCCGCACCATGCCTGAGAACCCGGCGAACAGTTCGTTGGCGGTGGCTCGCAGCAGCAGCGTGTTGAAGTCGAGTTCTGCCTCAGCGGTGGCGCCCCGGTCTGCCTGGCGGCTGGTGCGCACGATCTCGTCGGCCAGTTCGATCAGCCGCTGCCGCTGCTCGGGCGTGGCGTTGCGGGCCGCCAGTTCGGCCGCCATCGGCTGCAGGGACGCTCGCAGTTCGGTGACGTCGAGCAGCACCCGGTCGTGTTCGGCGCCGCGTAGCCGCCAGCGCACCACCAGTGGGTCGAGCACGTTCCAGTTGGTGCGGGAACGAATCGTGATGCCCACCCGACGGCGCGAGCGCACCATGCCCAGCGACTCCAGAATGCGCATGATCTCGCGAGCGACCGTGCGCGACACCATGAAGCGCCGCTCGATGTCGGCCAGGGTCAGCACCGAGCCGACCGGGTGCCGTCCGTCGACGATCTCTTGCCCGATCTCGTCGAGTGCTGCCTGGTGCAACTGGGCGGAGGCCATGGGGGTGTCCTTTGTGGGTTCAGTTCAGAATAGCGGCGGCGTCGATCGTCTGCTGGCGCAGGGTGACCCCGGCGGTGTGCGTCCAGACATCCTTGGCGCGAGATGGGAACCGTCCCCAACCCGCGCCACCCAAGCGGGACGGAGCTGACTTTCGTCCCAGGACGGTGGGGACGAAAGTCAGCTCCGTCCCGCTTTCGTCCCGAGCCTGCTTCGTCCCAGACGGCGATCTCGAGATCGCTGCGTGCTTTCAGCTGAGCGAAAGGATCTCGGGCTGCAACACGAAATCATCGGGCACTTCCCGAAAGTCCCCAGCAATCTCGAGATCGCCGAACCCCCGTTCACCCCGGACGGCTCCCCTCCCACGACCACGCACGACAAACGGGACGACCCGGAGGTCGTCCCGTTCGAGCGTTCTGCGATCAGAGCTGGGTGGCGGTGCCGCCCGCGGCCTCGATCTTGCTCTTGGCCGAGGCCGAGAACGCGTTCGCGGTCACAGTGAGGGCCACGGAGAGCTCGCCGTTGCCGAGCACCTTGACCAACTGGCCGTCGCGGACCGCGCCCTTGGCGACCAGGTCGTCGACGCCGACCTCGCCACCCTCGGGGAACAGTTCCGCCAGCTTGGCGACGTTGACCACCTGGTACTCGACCCGGAACGGGTTCTTGAAGCCACGCAGCTTGGGCAGCCGCATGTGCAGCGGCATCTGCCCGCCCTCGAAGTTCTCGGGCATGTTCTTACGCGCGCCGGAGCCCTTGGTGCCACGGCCCGCGGTCTTGCCGCGCTTGCCGCCCTCACCACGGCCCACCCGCACCTTGTCGGTCTTCGCGCCCGGGGCCGGACGCAGGTGGTGCAGTTTCAGTGCTGCCATGTCAGTTGACCTCCTCGACGGTCACCAGGTGCGGGATCGCCTTGGCCATTCCGACGAGTTCGGGACGGTCTTCGATCACCACCGAGTCACCGATGCGCTTGAGACCGAGCGAACGCAGGGTCTCGCGCTGGTTCTGCTTACGACCCACGCCGGACTTGACCTGGGTCACCTTGAACGTTGTCATCAGTGGTTCGCCTCCTCACGGGCGCGCAGCAGGGCGGCCGGGGTGACGTCCTCGACCGACAGCCCGCGACGCTTCGCGACCTGCTCGGGCTCTTCGAGGCTCTTCAGCGCGGCCACGGTGGCATGCACCACGTTGATCGCGTTGTCAGAGCCCAGCGACTTGGCGAGCACGTCGTGCACACCGGCGCATTCGAGCACCGCACGGGCCGAGCCACCGGCGATGACGCCGGTACCCGGCGAAGCCGGACGCAGCATGACCACACCGGCCGCCTTCTCGCCCTGCACGGGGTGCGGGATGGTGCCCTGAATACGGGGCACGCGGAAGAACGCCTTCTTGGCCTCTTCGACGCCCTTGGCGATCGCGGCCGGCACCTCGCGGGCCTTGCCGTAGCCGACACCAACGGTGCCGTCACCGTCGCCCACCACGACCAGAGCGGTGAAGCTGAACCGACGACCACCCTGGACGACCTTCGCCACCCGGTTGATCGCCACGACCCGCTCGAGGTACTGGCTCTTCTCTTGCCCGGCAGCGTTGTTCTGGCCCCGACGGTCCTCGCGGCCACGACGCTCGCCACCAGCGGCACCGCCTCCGCGGCGCTGGTTTCCATTCATCGTCTATCTACCTTTCGAGTTCCGTCAGAATCCCAGGCCGGCTTCGCGCGCGCTGTCGGCCAGCGCGGCGATCCGTCCGTGGTACTTGTTGCCGGCCCGGTCGAACACGACCTGGTCGACGCCGGCGGCCTTGGCGCGATCGGCGATCAGCGTGCCGACCTTCTTGGCCACCTCGGTCTTGTCGCCGGTGGTCTTGCGGACGTCCGCCTCCAGGGTGGACGCCGAGGCAAGCGTGCGACCCTCGGTGTCGTCGATCACCTGGACGAACAGGTGTCGCGACGACCGGGTGACGACCAGGCGCGGACGCTCAGGGCTGCCGTGGATCTTCTTGCGGCCGCGGGCCTGGCGACGCAGCCGCGCCGCGGTCTTGTCGGCCGTGCCCTTGTTGTTCGATAGCGAGATAGCCATCACTTACCAGCCTTTCCAACCTTGCGGCGAACCCGCTCGCCGGCGTAGCGCACGCCCTTGCCCTTGTAGGGCTCCGGCTTGCGGATCTTGCGGATGTTCGCCGCAACCTCGCCCACGGCCTGCTTGTCGATGCCGTAGACGGTGAACGCGGTCGGCTTCTCGACCGAGAAGGTGATGCCCTCGGGGGCGTTCACCACGACCGGGTGGCTGAACCCGAGGTTGAACTCGAGCTGGGTCGGGCCCTTGCTGATCACGCGGTAACCGACGCCCACGATCTCGAGCTTCTTCTCGTAACCGGCGGTCACGCCGGTCACCATGTTCGACACCAGGGTGCGGGTCAGGCCGTGCAGCGAACGGCTCAGCCGCTCGTCGTCGGGCCGGGTGACCTCGATCTCGCCGGCCTCGTTACGGCCGACCTTGATGGGCTCGGCCACAGTGTGGTTGAGGGTGCCCTTGGGGCCCTTCACCTCGACCTGCTGGCCGTTCAGTTTCACGTCCACGCCCGCCGGGATGGCGATCGGGAGCCTGCCAATTCGCGACATGTCAGTACCCCTCTCTCACCACACGTAGGCGAGCACTTCGCCGCCCACGGACTTGGAGTTGGCTTCGGAGTCGGTGAGCAGGCCCTGCGACGTCGAAATGATCGCGATGCCCAGGCCGCCGAGCACCTTGGGCAGGCCGGTCGACTTGGCGTACACGCGCAGGCCGGGCTTGCTGATGCGCCGCACACCGGCGATCGAACGCTCGCGGTTGCTGCCGTACTTGAGCGTGATGGTCAGCGTCTTGCCGACCTCGCCCTCGGCGGGCTCTTTGACCTCGAAGCCGCTGATGTAGCCCTGCTGCTTGAGAATCTCGGCGATACCCACCTTGATCTTGCTGTGCGGCATCG
>ERZ724503.695-NODE-695-length-14913-cov-5.387199_pt1 | contig 14913 bp, 10 predicted proteins | sample MGYA00376036_ERZ724503 | MGnify/ENA primary metagenome ERZ724503 (study PRJEB28724, sample SAMN07190885) | wastewater metagenome | isolation source: influent of sewage treatment plant in Hong Hong | place: Hong Kong | collected 2016-03-17 ...
GGAAACCGGCGTCTCGGCCCGCTCGCCCGCCCACCCGCACCCGGCCAGCAGCAGCACCAGTGCCCACGCCGCGGCGCCCGCAGCGACCCCCGTCCTCTCCACCGGACCATTCAAACGCCTGCGGACCTCACGGTTCGGCGGTTTCGGCAGACGTGGGTTTGCCAGACTGGCGGCATGGCCGAGCGTGGTGCTGTCCGACCCAGTGTCCTCAGTCCTCAGGCGCGTGAGGACGCTCTCGCCGCGATGAGCGGCCCGGACGCCGCCGAGCTCGACGTCCTCGTCGTCGGCGGCGGGATCGTCGGCGTCGGCACGGCGCTCGACGCCGTCACGCGAGGTCTGTCCACCGGACTGGTCGAGCAGCGCGACCTCGCCAGCGGGACCTCCAGCCGCAGCAGCAAGCTGGTCCACGGTGGGCTGCGCTACCTCGAGATGTTCGACTTCGGCCTGGTCCACGAGGCCCTCCGTGAGCGCGGGCTGCTGCTCACCCGGCTGGCGCCCCACCTGGTCCGCCCCGTGCCCTTCCTCTACCCGCTCACGCACGTCGGCTGGGAGCGGCCGTACGTCGGCGCCGGGGTGACCATCTACGACGCGATGGCGATGCTCGGCGCCCGGTCCCCCCAGGGCGGTGGCAAGACCGGGCTCCCGCACCACCGGCACCTGACGCGCCGCGGCGTGCAGCGCATCGCGCCGGACTTCGACACCAGCAAGATCGCCGGGGCGATCCAGTACTGGGACTGCCAGGTCGACGACGCCCGCCTGGTCCTCGACATCGCCCGCACCGCAGCCGCCCACGGGGCGCGCGTGGCCACCCGGGTGAAGGTGACCGGCTTCCTCCGCGAGGGCGAGCGGGTGGTCGGCGTCCGCGCACGGGACCTGGAGGAGGGCAGCGACCTCGGGATCCGGGCCCGTGTCGTCGTCAACGCGGCCGGGGTCTGGACCGACGAGATCCAGGAGATGGCCGGGGGACGCGGGGCGCTGCACGTGCAGGCGTCCAAGGGCATCCACCTGGTCGTGCCGCGCGACCGGATCCGCTCGGAGTCCGGCTTCATCATGCGCACCGAGAAGTCCGTGCTCTTCGTCATCCCCTGGGGCCGGCACTGGATCATCGGGACCACCGACACCCCCTGGGACCTCGACAAGGCGCACCCCGCGGCGTCCCGCACCGACATCGACTACCTCCTCGACCACGTCAACGCCCTCCTGCGCGAGCCGCTGCGCCACGAGGACGTCGAGGGCGTGTACGCCGGCCTGCGTCCCCTGCTGTCCGGCGAGTCCGAGCCGACCTCGCGGATCTCGCGCGAGCACACGGTTGTCACGCCGGTGCCGGGCCTGGTGATGATCGCCGGCGGCAAGCTGACGACGTACCGCGTGATGGCGTACGACGCCGTCGACGCCGCCGCCCACTCCCTGTCCGCCACGTCCGGGGTCACCGTGCGTCCCTCCATCACCGACCGGGTCCCGCTGATCGGGGCCGCTGACTGGGAGACGCGCCAGAACCAGCGGGTGTTGCTGTCGCGGCGGTCCGGGTTGCACGTCGCGCGGATCGACCACCTCCTGGGGCGGTACGGCGGGCTGGTCGACGACCTGCTGGCGCTGGTCGAGGCGCGACCGGAGCTCGGCAAGCCGCTCGTGGGCGCCGAGGACCACCTCGCCGCCGAGGTCGTGTACGCCGTCAGCCACGAGGGCGCCCGCCACCTCGACGACGTGCTCACCCGCCGTACCCGCATCTCGATCGAGACCTTCGACCGCGGCGTCTCGGCCGCCCCCGGCGCCGCCGCGCTGATGGCCGGGGAGCTCGGCTGGGACGCCGACCGCACCGCCGACGAGGTCGACCACTACCTGCGCCGGGTCGAGGCCGAGCGTCAGTCGCAGCTGATGGCGACTGACCAGGAGGCCGACGAGGCGCGGGTGGTCGCGCGCGACATCGTCTAGTCGGGCGCCCGGGGGTTTCGGCTGCTGGCAGCCGATCCCCGCACGACACGCCGGGGGTCTACGGCGTGTCGCGCGGGTTCCGGCTGACGAGTGGCGTCGAGCGTCTCAGGCAGCGGACCACCGGCCGGCAAAGGCGGATCGGATCCGTGCGCTGGTGCGCTCGGGGCGGAAGAGGTCGGCCCAGACGGTCCGGATGCACCGCCATCCGGTGGCCTCGCGGACCGCGTCCTCGCGTTGCTTCTCCCGGAGCACGGCGTCCGCGACCGACTCCCCGGGGCGGCGGTAGCGCTCGTACTTGAGCCGTCCGTCGAACTCGAGGAAGACCCCGAGCTCCGGCCAAGCGAAGTCGACCCGGCCGATCAGGCGCCCCTCGCTGTCGCGGATCTCGAACTGCGGAATCGGCATGGGGAGTCCCTGTGCCCAGCAGAGGTGGACGATCAGCGACTCACCTGCGGATTCGGGCCGCGGATCGGCGAGGGTGAGCACGATTCCCCTGTTGCCGGTGTGAGGGTCGTGCTGCATTCCGGCGGCGCGCCGCTGCAACTGCTCCAGGGTCGTCTCGCCGGCGTGCAGCAGGCCGTTGACCGTCACGAGGGCATGGGGCACGTCGCCGATCGCGATCATGTCGAGCGCGGTCCTCGTCCCGCTCGTGAGGGGCACCCCGTCGCGAACGGTGAGGTCCTCGACGAGAACCGACCCGCGGTGCTGGGCCCTGTCGCACGTGCGACGGTTCGCCAGGTGGTCGAGCCGCACCAGGTGCGTGGTGTCGCCCATGTCCCACACGGGGACACCGAAGAGATCGGCCGCGCTGGGTCCCGCCAGAGCTGCGGGCGAACGCGCGCTGCGCAGCGTCGCGTGGGCGACGAGCTTGCGCCGCCCGGCATCGTCGAGCTCTCGCCAGTGCTGCCCGAACGTGTAGGCGCCGTGCCGGAGTCGGTGCAGCCCTCCGCTTCGGACCATGCGGGTGATGTCCCGGTCGTCGTAGCCCGCTGCCAACAGCTCGTGGGTCATCAGGACGTAGTCGTGGCGGAGGTCGATGCTGCTCAAGGTGAGAGTGGTCATACTCGTCGTTCTCGCCACGCTGCGCGCTCCGCGACCGGCGCTTCGCCGTACCTGGTGGCGACCGTGCGCCGCGGCTGTGCTGTGGACGGAGATCGGTTTGCTTCGAGGGGGCCGTGGCGTGCGGGGTTCGGCTGTCGGCAGCCGGTCGTCGCACGACACGCCGGGGGAGTGCGGCGTGTCGTGCGGGTTCTGGCTGCCAGCAGCCGAAACCCGCGGCCCAGCCCGCCGTTGACAACTAGAACACGTTCCAACAATGCTGAGACCGACGTCACAGCACCACAGGGAGGGAACGTGACCCAGGCGCCCCCACCGGCCGACATGAAGCTGCAGCGTTCGAGCAGGGACGCGACGACGCTGCCCGCCCGGATGTCCGCGTGGCTCGCCACCGTCCTGCCCGAGGGTTCCGAGCCGTCCGTCACCCTGCACAGCGGCGTCGACGCCAACGGGATGTCGTCGGAGACGTTGATCCTCGACGCCGAGTGGACCGAGGAGGGGGAACGCCGCCGGGCCGAGCTGGTCGCCCGGGTCGCCCCGTCCGCGCACGACCTGCCGGTCTTCCCCAGCTACGCGCTCCAGGACCAGTACGACGCCATGCGGCTCGTCGGCGAGCTGACGGACGTGCCCGTCCCGACCGTGCGCTGGATGGAGCCGACCGGGGAGGTGCTCGGCACGCCCTTCTTCCTCATGGACCGTGTCGACGGCCTGGTGCCGCAGGACGTGCTGCCCTACAACTTCGGCGACAACTGGCTGCACGACGCTGCACCCGAGGACCAGCGCCGGCTGCAGGACGAGAGCGTCACGGTGCTCGCGAAGCTGCACGGCATCCCCGACGCGGAGGAGATCTTCGGATTCCTCGCGCCGCCCCACGCAGGCGGGACGCTCCTGGAGCGCAACCTGGCACGGACCCGCGCCTGGTACGACTTCGCAGTCGCCGACATCGGGCGCTCCCCGACGGTCGAGCGGGCGCTGGCGTGGCTCGAGGGCAACGTCCCCGAGACCGACGAGGCGGTCCTGTGCTGGGGCGACTCGCGGATCGGCAACGTGATGTACCGCGACTTCGAGCCGGTGGCGGTGCTGGACTGGGAGATGGCGGCGATCGGACCGCGCGAGCTCGACGTGTCGTGGATCGTCTTCGCCCACCAGGTGTTCGAGGCGATCACCGGGATGCTGGCGATGCCGGGCATGCCGCACTTCCTGCGCGAGGAGGACGTGGTCGCCGAGTACGAGCGCGTGTCCGGTGCGACCCTGGGCGACCTGCGCTGGTACCACGTCTACAACGGCGTCCAGTGGGCGATCGTCTTCATGCGCACCGGGGCCCGGCAGATCCACTTCGGCGAGATCGAGCGGCCCGACGACATCGAGTCCCTCTTCCACCACAAGCCGCTGCTCGACCGGCTCCTCGACGACGTGGGGGCCTAGGCCATGCCCGGGATCATCCCGCTCGACGAGTTCCCGCTGCACCAGGCGCCGCTGCCGCTGGCCTACGCGAACAGCAGTGACCGCAACTTCTACGACCGCTGGTACTTCAACGCCCACGACCGCACCGGCGACATCATGCTGGTCACCGGCATGGGCTACTACCCCAACCTCGGGACCAAGGACGCCTTCGTCCTCGTCGCCCGCAACGGCCAGCAGACCGCGGTCCACCTCTCCGACCTGATGGACCAGGACCGGCTCAACCCGCGGGTCGGCCGCTACCGGATCGAGGTCCCCGAGCCGCTGCACAAGGTCCGGGTCGTCCTCGAGGAGACCGACGGGATGGCGCTCGACCTGACCTGGGAGGGCACCTGCCCGGTGGTCCAGGAGCAGCCCCACGTGCTGCGCTCCGGCAGCCGCGTGACGCTCGACGCCCAGCGCTTCGCCCAGCTCGGCACCTGGAGCGGCACGATCGCCATCGACGGCGAGGACATCGCGGTCGACCCGTCCACCTGGCTCGGCAGCCGCGACCGCTCCTGGGGCATCCGTCCGGTCGGCGAGGCCGAGCCGCCCGGGGCGCCGGCCGACCCGCCCTTCGAGGGCATGTGGTGGCTCTACGTCCCGATGCAGTTCGAGGACTTCGCGGTCGTGGTGATCATCCAGGAGAGCCCCGACGGGTTCCGCACGCTCAACGACTGCACCCGGGTCTGGAAGGACGGCAGCGTCGAGCAGCTCGGCTGGCCGCTCGTCGAGGTCCGCTACGCCTCCGGCACGCGGACGCCGACCGGCGCGACGATCCGGTGCACGACCCCCGAGGGCAAGCCGCTCGTCCTCGAGGTCGAGTCGCGCCTCGCCGTACCCCTCCACGTCGGCGGCGGCTACGGCGGCGACCCGGACTGGATCCACGGCACGTGGAAGGGCGAGGACTTCGCCGAGCGGGTCACCTACGACATGGCCGACGACGCCGTGCAGGGCCGCTTCATGTTCGGCTGCGTCGACCACGTGGGCCGGGCGCTCTGCCGTGCCGACGACGGCGCCGACGGGGTGGGCGGCCAGGAGGGCTTCGGGCTCTTCGAGCACTTCTGCATCGGCCGCCACGACCCGTCCGGCTTCACCGACTTCTTCACCCTCGCCCCCTGACCGGCGGTGGTTGAGGTGCGAGCGAAGCGAGCCTCGAAACCACCCCGCCCCGAAAGGACACCCGCATGACCCTCGACCGCACCGCGTTCTTCATCGACGGCGACTGGGCCGCGCCCGCCTCCGGCGACACCATCCAGGTCGTCTCGCCGCACACCGAGCAGGTGGTGGCGACCGTGCCGGAGGGCACCACCGCGGACATGGACGCCGCGGTCGCCGCGGCCCGCCGCGCGTTCGACTCCGGCCCGTGGCCGCGGATGAGCCCGGAGGAGCGGATCGACGTGGTCCAGAACTTCTCCAACCTGTACGCCGGCAAGCTCGGTGAGATGGCCGAGCTGATCTCGACCGAGATGGGTGCCCCGCTCTCCTTCTCCAACCTCGCCCAGGCCCCCGCGCCGTGGATGCAGATCGAGGCGTTCCTCGGCATCGCCCGCTCCTTCCCGTGGGAGGAGACGCGCACCGGCGTGCTGGGGACCGACGTCGTCGTGCGTCGCGAGCCGGTCGGCGTGGTCGCCGCGATCCCGCCGTGGAACGTCCCGCAGTTCACGATCATGTCCAAGCTGGTGCCCGCCCTGCTGTCCGGCTGCACGATCGTGGTCAAGCCGGCACCGGAGACGCCGCTGGACCCCTACCTGATGGCCGAGATCCTCTCCGAGGCCGGCGTCCCGGACGGCGTGGTCAACATCGTGACGGCCGGGCGCGAGGTCGGCGCGCACCTGGTCGCCCACCCCGGGGTCGACAAGGTCGCGTTCACCGGATCGACCGCGGCCGGCCGCAAGATCGCCGCGGTGTGCGGCGAGCAGCTCAAGCGGGTCTCGCTCGAGCTCGGCGGCAAGTCCGCGGCGATCGTGCTCGACGACGCCGACCTGGCCGCGACCATGGAGGGCCTGAAGTTCGCCTCGCTGATGAACTCCGGGCAGGCCTGCGTCGCGCAGACCCGCATCCTGGCCTCGCGTGCGAAGTACGCCGAGGTGGTCGACGCGCTGGCCGAGACGGTGTCCGCCATGGCGGTGGGCGACCCGCTCGACCCCGCCACGGAGATCGGCCCGATGGTCGCCCAGCGGCAGCAGGAGCGGGTGGAGAAGTACATCGCGCTCGGCCAGGAGGAGGGCGCCCGCGTCGTCGTCGGGGGCAACGGCATGCCCGACGGCCTCACCTCGGGCTGGTACGTCCGTCCGACCGTCTTCGCCGACGTCGACAACCGGATGCGGATCGCGCAGGAGGAGATCTTCGGTCCGGTGCTGTCGGTCATCCCCTTCGACGACGTCGACGACGCGGTGCGCATCGCCAACGACTCCGAGTACGGCCTGGCCGGGACGGTCTGGACCGGTGACGTCGAGGCGGGCCTCGACGTCGCGCGCCGGGTCCGCACCGGCACCTACGGCGTCAACACCTACACGATGGACTTCGCCGCTCCCTTCGGGGGCTTCAAGTCCTCCGGGATCGGCCGCGAGTTCGGCCCCGAGGGCCTGGCCCACTACACGGAGCTGAAGTCCATCTACAAGCCCTGACCCGACCTGCCCGGGAGGCCCGCACGACGCGCCGCGCTGCATCGGCGTGTCGTGCGGGTTTCCCCCGGGTGTCCGGGGAAACCCGGTGTGTCGAAAAGCCCACCGAAACGATTGACATCTAGCACGCCTGTGTAAAACGCCACACAAACCTACCGAAGGGTAGTGTGCGAGACGCGGGTCACATACCCTCGCTCCATGAGCGCCCAGAACCCCGCTGCCGGCGGCCCTGTCGTCGACGGACCGCACGACCCCGAGCACGACCCGCGCGCGTCGTACGCGCTCGAGCCGGACTACACCGCCGCCCTCGCGGCCCGCCTGGTGGCCAGCTCCGGTCGGACCGCCGAGGTCCGCTCACCGCTCGACGATGCGCCGCTCGCGCACGTCCCCCAGTCCACTGTCGAGGACGTCGTCGAGGCGTTCGCGCGGGCTCGGCGGGCCCAGGCCCTGTGGTCGCGGACCTCCCTGGACCACCGGGCCGCGGTGCTGCTGCGCCTGCACGACCTGATCCTCGACCGCCAGGACGAGATCATCGACCTGATCCAGCTGGAGTCGGGCAAGGCGCGCAAGCACGCCTTCGACGAGCCGCTGCACGTTGCGCTGACGGCCCGCTACTACGGCCGCACGGCGCACCAGCACCTCGACTCCAAGCGCCGGATCGGCGTCATCCCCGGCCTGACCCGCGTGGACCAGAACCACGTCCCGAAGGGCGTCGTCGGCATCATCTCGCCGTGGAACTACCCCTTCACGATGGCTCTGTGCGACGGTCTCCCCGCGCTCCTGGCCGGCAACGCGGTGGTGGCCAAGCCCGACGCGCAGACCATGCTGTCGGCCCTGCTCGCGGCCGAGCTGCTCGAGCAGGCCGGCTTCCCGCGCGACCTGTGGCAGGTCGTCGCCGGCCCCGGCCCCGAGATCGGCCCCGCCATCGTGGAGCGCGCCGACTACGTCTGCTTCACCGGCTCCACCGCGACCGGCCGGCTCATCGCGCGCGGCTGCGCCGATCGGCTGATCGGGTGCTCGCTCGAGCTCGGCGGCAAGAACCCCCTCCTGGTGCTGCGCGACGCCGACCTGGAGAAGGCGGCCGAGGGTGCCGTGCGCGCCGCGTTCTCGAACTCCGGCCAGCTCTGCGTCTCGATGGAGCGGGTCTTCGTGGCCGACCAGGTCTACGACCGCTTCGTCGAGCGGTTCGTCGCCCGCACCCAGGCGATGACCCTCGGCTCCACGATGGAGTGGGGCAACGACATGGGCCCGCTCATCTCGAAGGCGCAGCTCGAGACCGTGACCGCGCACGTCGAGGACGCCGTGGCCAAGGGCGCGCGCGTGCTGGCCGGCGGCAAGCCCCGCCCGGACCTCGGCCCCTACTTCTACGAGCCGACGATCCTCGAGGGGGTCGTGCCGGACATGAAGTGCTTCGGCCAGGAGACCTTCGGCCCGGTCGTCTCGCTCTACCGCTTCCACGACGAGGCCGACGCCATCGCCCGGGCGAACGAGGGGGAGTACGGCCTCAACGCCTCGATCTACAGCCGTGACCGTGACCGCGCCCGCGCGGTCGCCCGGCTGATCAAGTGCGGCACGGTCAACATCAACGAGGCGTTCGCCGCCACGTTCGCCAGCCTGGACGCTCCGATGGGCGGCATGCGCGAGTCCGGCATGGGCCGTCGCCAGGGCGCCGAGGGCGTGCTGCGCTACACCGAGACCCAGTCGGTCGCGACCCAGCACCTGCTGCGCTTCGCGCCCGCCTTCGGCATGTCCGACGAGGCCTACGCCAAGGTCATGACCGCCAACCTCCGCCTGATGAAGAAGCTGGGACGCCCGTGAGCACCACCGACCTCGACTACGACGTCCTCGTCATCGGCTCGGGGTTCGGCGGCTCGGTCACCGCTCTCCGACTCACCGAGAAGGGCTACCGCGTCGGCGTCATCGAGGCGGGGGCCCGTTTCGACGACGTCGACTTCCCGGAGACGTCCTTCGAGGCGACCAAGTACCTCTTCCGCCCCGAGATCGGCTGCTACGGCATCCAGCGCATCGACGCGCTGCGCGACTGCCTCATCGTCTCCGGCGCCGGGGTCGGTGGCGGCTCGCTGGTCTACGCCAACACCCTCTACGAGCCGCTGCCGGCGTTCTACGAGGACCCGCAGTGGAGCCACATCACCGACTGGCGCGACGAGCTCGCGCCGTACTACGACCAGGCGAAGCGGATGCTCGGCGTGGTCGAGAACCCGCTGCGCACGCCCTCGGATGAGGTGATGGAGAAGGTCGCGACCGAGATGGGGGTCGCGGACACCTTCCACCCGACCCCGGTGGGCGTCTTCTTCGGTGGGCCGGGGGCCGGCATGGGGCAGCACGTCGACGACCCGTACTTCGGCGGCGTGGGCCCCGAGCGGCGCACCTGCACCGCCTGCGGCTCCTGCATGACCGGCTGCCGCCACAACGCGAAGAACACCCTGGTCAAGAACTACCTCTACCTCGCCGAGCAGGCCGGGGCCCGGGTGATGCCGCTGACCACGGTGACGCGGGTCAGCCCCCGCGAGGGCGGCGGGTACGACGTGCACGTCCGCTACACGAAGGCCAAGGTCCGCCGGAAGGGCGCGCAGCGGGTGCTGACCGCCGACCAGGTGGTGTTCTCGGCCGCGGCGCTCGGCACCCAGCGGCTCCTGCACCGGATGCGTGACGAGGGGTACCTGCCGCGGATCTCGGAGCGGCTGGGCCACCTGGCCCGGACCAACTCCGAGCAGATCGGCGGCGTGATCGCCCCGGACACCACGGTCGACTACAGCCAGGGTGTCGCCATCACGAGCAGCTTCCACCCCGACCCGTCGACCCACGTCGAGCCGGTGCGGTACGGCCCGGGCAGCAACCTGATGTCGCTGCTCCAGTCGGTGCTGACCGACGGCGACGGCGACGAGCCGCGCTGGCGCACCTGGCTGCGCGAGATGTGGCGGCAGCGGCGCGACCTCGCCAACCTCTACGACATGAAGCACTGGTCGGAGCGGACCGTCATCGCGCTGGTGATGCAGAGCCTCGACAACTCGATCACCACCTACACCAAGCGCATCCCCGGGACCCGGCGGCGCTATCTCACCTCCAAGCAGGGCCACGGAGAGCCGAACCCGACCTGGATCCCGGCGGGCAACCAGGCGATCCGCACGATGGCGGGGATCATGGGCGGCATGCCGGGCGGAGCGGTCGGCGACGCGTTCAACAAGCCGCTGACCGCGCACTTCATCGGCGGTTGCGCCATCGGCGAGTCGGCCGATACCGGCGTCATCGACGGCTACCAGCGGGTCTTCGGCCACCCCGGGCTGCACGTGGCCGACGGGTCGGCGGTGACCGCCAACCTCGGCGTGAACCCGTCGCTCACGATCACCGCGCAGGCCGAGCGGGCGATGTCGTTCTGGCCCAACAAGGGCGATTTCGACCCCCGGCCGCCGCTGGGGTCGCCGTACCGCCGGCTCGAGCCGGTCGCGCCCCGCGCGCCCGTGGTCCCGGAGACGGCGCCGGGGGCGCTGCGGCTGCCGATCGTCGGCGTCAGCTGAGCCGGTCAGGGACCGTCGAAAAAAACTCTCGGGAGACCGTGACCCAACCCGTAACCGCCACCAGCACGTCTCGTTGAGACGGTCGGACCCGGTCAACACGCTCCCTCCCACCGCCGGGTCCCATGTCCAGGCTCTGTCCAGCAGATGCGTGGACGATCAGGGCCCGGCCATCCCTCCCTCCCCGGCCGGGCCCTGATGCGTTTCTGCCGCGTCGAAACCGAGCAGGTGACGCTGTCGAATGGCCCTGTCGAGTCGAGGCGGATCCCGCCCCGCCGATAGGCTCACGGCATGAACCCGGCTGCGGAGCACGATCTGGTCCTGGTGGTCGACTTCGGGGCGCAGTACGCCCAGCTCATCGCCCGCCGGGTGCGCGAGGCGCGGGTCTACTCCGAGATCGTGCCCCACACGATGCCGGTCGACCAGATGCTGGCGCGCAACCCCAAGGCGATCGTGCTCTCCGGCGGCCCGTCCTCGGTCTACGAGGAGGGCGCGCCGGGGATCGATCCCGCCCTCCTCACCTGCGGTACGCCGGTCTTCGGCATCTGCTACGGCTTCCAGCTGATGGCCCGCGGGCTGGGCGGCGAGGTGGCACCCACCGGGGCGCGGGAGTACGGCCGAACCTCGGTCGAGGTGATCTCGCCCGGCACGCTGCTGGCCGACATCCCCGCCCGGCACACGGTGTGGATGTCGCACGGCGACTCGGTCACCGCCGCCCCGGCCGGCTTCGACGTGCTGGCCTCCACCGGCACGACCCCGGTGGCTGCGTTCGAGGACGTCGGCCGCGGCCTGGCCGGGGCGCAGTGGCACCCCGAGGTGCTGCACACCGAGCACGGCCAGAAGGTGCTCGAGCACTTCCTGGTCCAGATCGCCGGCTGCCGGCAGACCTGGACCATGGTCAACATCGTCGAGGAGCAGATCGAGTCCATCCGCGCCCAGATCGGCGACCGCGGCCAGGCGATCTGCGGCCTGTCCGGGGGGGTCGACTCCGCGGTCGCCGCCGCCATCGTGCAGCGGGCGATCGGCGACCGGCTGACCTGCGTGTACGTCGACCACGGGCTGATGCGGCAGGGCGAGACCGAGCAGGTCGAGCGCGACTTCGTGGCAGCGACCGGCGTCGACCTCAAGGTCGTCGACGCGGAGAAGCAGTTCCTCGACGCCCTGGCCGGGGTCACCGACCCCGAGGAGAAGCGCAAGATCATCGGCCGCGAGTTCATCCGGGTCTTCGAGGCGGCCGAGGCGGACGTGCTCGGCCAGAAGATGGGGCACGACGCGGCGACCGGCGACGGCGGCGACGGCGGCGAGAAGGTCGCGTTCCTCGTCCAGGGCACCCTCTATCCCGACGTGGTCGAGTCCGGCGGGGGAGCGGGGACCTCGAACATCAAGTCCCACCACAACGTCGGTGGGCTGCCCGACGACCTCGAGTTCGAGCTGGTCGAGCCGCTGCGCACCCTGTTCAAGGACGAGGTCCGACTGGTCGGCGAGCAGCTCGGCCTCCCGGCCGAGATCGTGTGGCGGCACCCCTTCCCGGGCCCCGGCCTCGGCATCCGCATCATCGGTGAGGTGACCCGGGAGCGGCTCGACATCCTGCGCGAGGCGGACGCCATCGCCCGCGAGGAGCTGACGCGCGCCGGCCTGGACCGCGACATCTGGCAGTTCCCGGTCGTGCTGCTCGCCGACGTCCGCAGCGTCGGCGTCCAGGGCGACCACCGCACCTACGGCCACCCGGTCGTGCTGCGTCCGGTGACGTCGGAGGACGCGATGACCGCGGACTGGGCACGTCTGCCGTACGACGTCCTCGAGCGGATCTCGACCCGGATCACCAACGAGGTGCGCGAGGTCAACCGGGTCACCGTCGACATCACCTCCAAGCCGCCGGGCACCATCGAGTGGGAGTGAGCCACCGGCGCTGACCCGCCCCGCCGCGGGCCTTCCGACGCGGCGTGGGTCCTCCAGCAGACCGCCGGTCCAGATCATCCTCCGAGCACGCCGGTCCGGAGTAGTGTCGTTTCCAGGACGGTCCTGCCATGTACTGCACCGGGTGCGGCACCCTTCTCGGCCAGGCCCGTCACTGCCCGACCTGCGGCACCGGCTCGGGATCCACCGGACCCACGGAGCTCCGCTCGCCCTCGTCCGAGGCGACCAGCTCCTCGCCACCGCCCACCACGACGGTGACCGCCCCGCCGGGCGCGGCGCACGCGTCCGGTCCACCGTGACTTGCCCGGGGGTCACCCCGCCGGGCGGTGAGGACCGGGCCGGCACGCGACAACGGAGGCAACGATGTTCTGTTCACGTTGTGGTCAGGAGATCGGGCAGGCGGCGTACTGCCCGTCCTGCGGAGAGCCGCGCCTGACAGGATCGCCGGCGCCCAGCACCGGAGCTCGCCCGACACCGCCCCCGGGGCCTCCTCCCGCCGGGCCCCCAGGGTGGACACCGGGCACGGTGCCGACGGCCCGCGCGAGCGGCAGCGACTCCCGGGTGCTCCAGGCCTCCCTCGTCGCCATCCTCGTCGTCATCGTGATCGTCGGCGCGGTCGTCGCCGGCTTCTACCTCGCCGGTGGCTCCGACCGGCACGACGACAAGGCGCAGCTCGAGAGTGCCAGCTCGGCGGCCACCTCGGCGACGTCCGCCTCCGCGACTCCCAGCACGTCGAAGGGCCAGACGCCGGGTGACCGGTCCACGCGACCGCGTCGGAACACCGACCCGGGCGACGTGGGCACCGAGCCGGCCGGCCTGTTCTGTCGGGATCTCTACCTCCGCGGGTACTCCTACTCCGCGGCCGTCGACTACTACCGCCTGCACGGCAACCCCAACCAGATGGACGCCGACCGGGACGGCGTCCCCTGCGAGACGGTCTACCCCTCCAGCGATGTCACGGCGTACTGGGGTGACGTGCCCGACGGCGGGGGCTACTACCCGCCGGACGTCCCTCAGTACGATCCGGGCTACGCCGGCCTCCCGGGCGGTCTCTACTGCCGCGACCTCTACAGCAGGGGCGTGTCCTACACGGACGCCGTGTACTACTGGTACGCCGAGGGCTCGCCGGACCGCATGGACGCGGACCTGAACGGGATCCCCTGCGAGACGGTCTACCCGGCCTCGGACGTGGCCGCCTACTGGGGCGGTGGCTACGACCCGGGCACCGGCTACGCCGGCCTGCCCGCGGGCCTCTTCTGCGCCGACCTGTACTCCATGGGGGTGAGCTACTCGGATGCGGTGTACTACTGGTGGGACGAGGGCTCGCCGGACCGCATGGACGCCGACCTGAACGGGATCCCCTGCGAGACGGTCTACCCGGCCGACGAGGTGAACGCCTTCTGGTACGGCTGACGTCCGAGGCGGGCAGGGGCGAAGGCGACCCCGGGGCGTCTCGGGTCGCCACCGGGGCCGCTGGAGAACGGTAGCGCCGCAGGGGGCCCCGCAGGTTCCCCTCGCGGGGGGAGTGGGAAAGGTCCGACCGCCGTGCTCCTGAGCGTGACCTGCATCACACCGCGACCTCGGCGAAAGCCCGGACGCCACCCGAAGGGATGGGTAGTTTTCCTGTCGAAGAGCCGCTGGTGACCCGAGACGCCAGCGGCTCTTCGCCTGCCCGGACCCGGGATGGGTGCCGGGATGGGTGCTGGGCCGGGATGGGTGCTGGGCCGGGGTGGGTACAGGGCCGCCATGTCGACGAACACCCGCCGCATCCACGCCACCCCCGAGCAGGTCTGGGACGTGCTCTCCGACGGCTGGCTCTACCCCCTGTGGGTGGTCGGCGCCTCGCGCATGCGCGAGGTCGACGACCACTGGCCCGCGGTCGGCGCCAAGCTGCACCACTCGGTCGGGACCTGGCCGCTGCTGATCGACGACGACACCGAGGTGATCGAGGTCGTGCCCGGGCACCGCCTGGTCCTGCACGCGCGCGCGGGGCCGACCGGCGCCGCCGGGGTCACGATCCTGCTGGACGCGGTGGGCACCGAGACCGACGTGACGATCGAGGAGGACGCTGCGAGCGGACCCGCGCAGCTGGTGCCGAAGCCGCTGCGCGACCTGCCCCTCGCCTGGCGCAACGTCGAGTCGCTGCGGCGGCTGGCCTACATCGCCGAGCGCCGGGTGGTCGGCACCCGCGCGGGGTAGCTTCACGTTCTTCACGTTGGAGGACTTGGTCGGCATGACCTGGGGTCCCCCGGGGAGACGGCAAGCCGATGGTCCGGGCAGGTCGTGAGCGTTCAATTGCGGCTCTCCTGCTGCATCCGTGGGTGTCGTGACCCGGGCCGGCGACCGTGGGCTGGGGGTGCCACGGGGTTGCGACCGGCAGGCCGACGAGGCGGGGACGGCCCGCGGGT
>ERZ724503.696-NODE-696-length-14865-cov-18.115800_pt1 | contig 14865 bp, 8 predicted proteins | sample MGYA00376036_ERZ724503 | MGnify/ENA primary metagenome ERZ724503 (study PRJEB28724, sample SAMN07190885) | wastewater metagenome | isolation source: influent of sewage treatment plant in Hong Hong | place: Hong Kong | collected 2016-03-17 ...
TATTTATCAACTTTAGTTCATGAATTTATTGGAATCTATGTGCGAAAGTTGAGTAATATTTATAATATTTAAGATAATAATAGCTTTGAAAAATAGAAATAGAATAAGCTAAAAACGACTCCAAAAGCAATTTCTTATTATTTTTTAGCTAATATATTTACCTTAACAAAGCAAAAATTATATCTAAAGGATAAAAATGGATTGGGGTAAAGTAACCTATATTTTCTTTTCACTAATGTCTTTAACTACAACTGCTGGATTTTTATATGAACCAAATGTTGTTGCGTTGTTTATAGCAGCGGGCGTAAATGTGATTTCAACAATATTAAAACTGGGTGTTAAAAATTTACTTGCAGCAGAGTTACTAGCTAGTTCATTAGTGGCTGATTTACACCTAATTCCAGCATTTATGGTACTTACATTCTCAGATAATTTACCATTAACAATATCATTAGCAATAGGGGCTATTGTTGCAAACGGTTTTTCTGTGGCATTAGCTTTGATTGAAAGTGCAAAAAGTCAAGATAAGGAAGAGTTTTAATGGAATATAATTCACAACAAATAGAAAAAAAATGGCAAAATTTTTGGAGTGAAAATCAATCTTTTGAACCAAGTGATGATCAATCAAAAGAGAAAAAATATATTTTAAGTATGTTTCCATACCCAAGTGGAAGAATTCACATGGGTCATGTGAGAAACTATTGTCTAGGAGATGCTTTTGCTAGACATTTTAGGAAATCTGATTTTAATGTTTTACATCCAATTGGTTGGGATAGTTTTGGAATGCCAGCAGAAAATGCAGCAATAAAAAATAAACTACATCCTAAAAAATGGACATATGAAAATATTGATTATATGAGAGATGAGTTAAAAGCTTTAGGATTGTCTTTTTCTCAAACAAGAGAATTTGCAACTTCAGATGAATTGTATACAAAATGGGAACAAGAGTTCATTATAAAAATGTATGAAAAAGAGTTGTTATATAGAAAATCAACAGTTGTGAATTGGTGTGAAGAGTGTCATACTGTTTTAGCAAACGAGCAAGTAGAAGAGGGTTGCTGTTGGAGATGTGACAATGAAGTTGTTCAAAAAGAGATGCCAGGATATTATGTAGGAATTACAAAATATGCTCAGGAATTACTTGATGATTTGGAACTTTTAAAAAATGACTGGCCAAGTCAAGTTTTAACTATGCAAGAAAATTGGATTGGAAGAAGCGAAGGATTAGAATTTAAATTTGAATTATCAATTGAATCTAAAGCAAAACTAGAGAGACAATTTTCAAAATATTTAGTATTTACAACAAGACCTGATACGATTTATGGAGTTACATATTCTGCACTTGCTCCTGAACATCCAATTGTTAAATATATAGTTGAAAATAATTTATTACCAGATAAAAAAATTAAAGCAATTAAAGAGATGCAAAAAATTAGTGAAAGAGATAGAGCAACTCAAGAAAAAGAGGGGTTATCTTTAGAAATTGATGTAATGCATCCATTAACAGGAGAAAAAATTCCTGTTTGGGTAGCTAATTTTGTATTAAGTTCTTATGGTGGTGGTGCTGTCATGGCAGTTCCTGCACATGATCAAAGAGATTTTGAATTTGCAAAGAAATATGATTTACCAATTAAGCAAGTAATTGAAGGTGTTGATGGAATTGTTGAAAAGCAAACAGAAGCATATACTGTAGAAGGTAATTTAATTGATAGTGAAGGATTCACAGGACTTCCAAATATAAAAGCAAAAAAAGCGATTATTTATCATTTTGAACAAAACTCTCTGGGTGCTAAAAAAGTTAATTTTAAATTAAGAGATTGGGGTGTTTCAAGACAAAGATATTGGGGAGCACCAATTCCTTTTGTTCACTGTGAGTCTTGTGGATTAGTAGCTGAAAAAATTGAGAATCTTCCGATTGCTCTACCTGAAGATGTAGAAATAACAGGGGAAGGAAATCCTCTTGATAATCATCCAACTTGGAAACATTGTTCTTGTCCAAAATGTGGAAAAGCAGCTCTTAGAGAAACAGATACTTTGGATACTTTTGTTCAATCATCTTGGTATTTTTTAAGATACGCGACAAATCCAAAATCTTGGAATGAAGTAGGAATTTCAAAATCTGATAGTGATTATTGGATGGATGTTGACCAATATATCGGTGGAATTGAACATGCAATTTTACACCTTTTATATGCAAGATTTTTTACAAAAGTACTAAATGATTTGGGATATACAAATTCTAAAGAGCCATTTAAAAAACTTCTTACTCAAGGTATGGTTTTAAAAGATGGTGCAAAGATGTCAAAATCTAAAGGAAATGTGGTAGATCCAGATTTAATAGTAGAAAAATACGGAGCTGATACTGCAAGATTATTTATGATGTTTGCAGCACCTCCAACAAAAGAGCTTGAATGGAATGATAGTGCTGTTGAGGGTGCATATAGATTTATTAAAAAGTTCTATGAAAGAGCAGCAAATGTAACAAAAATAGGATTAAATGATTTTGCAAATATAGAACATTCTCTTTTAACAAAAGAAGAAAAAGAAGCTAGAAAAAAAGTTTATGAAGCTTTAGTAAAATCAAATGAAGTATTTACAAAAACTTATACTTTTAATACTTTAATTGCCTCTTGTATGGAAGCTTTAAATGCTTTACAAATACAAAAAAATGGTAGTGTTTGGGCAGAAGGTTATTATATTTTAACAAATATTTTAGAACCAATTATCCCTCATGCTTGTTGGGAATTATCAAAAGAATTATTTGAACTTTCAAATTTTGAGCAAAAAATCGAAGTAAAAAATGAAGTTTTTGCATTAGATTCGATCATTTTAGCAGTAACTGTTAATGGTAAAAAAAGGTGTGAAATAGAAGTAATACCAGATGCTACAAAAGAGGATATTTTGGCTATGGCAAAAACGGCATCTGCTAAATGGTTAGGAGATAGTGAGTTGCTTAAAGAAATAGTTGTTCCAAATAAACTTGTGAATTTTGTTATAAAAGGATAATCAAATTATGCATATTTTAAAAAAATTACTATTTGTAGTTTTTACTCTTTTTATCTCTTCTTCATTTTTAGCTTGTGGATATAAGCCATCAAGTTATTATGCAAAAAAGGAGATGGAGGGAAATGTTTTTGTAAAACTGAATGTTAGTTTGGAAGATCCTAAAAATGCTGTTTTAGTAAAAGACGCTATAAATAAAATTTTGATTCAAAAACTTGATTCAAGAATGGTAAGTGACCAAAATAATGCAGATGTTATGATGAATTTAGCAATAAACTCGGTTAGAATATCGACTTTACAATATGATAGAAAAGGTTACAACAAATTATATAAAGCAGTTGTTGTAATAAAAGTTGATTATTTTAGAAAAGATGACGGAATAAAAAAATCTTTTACTGTAGATGGAGAACATGATTTTGCTATTGATATTGGTACAACTATAACAGATACAAATAGATTTGATGCGATTTCAAATGCTTCAGATAAGGCTATAAATGAGATTTTATCAAGAATAGCTGTTTCATCTTTTAGATAAATATGCAAGTTGATTTTAAAAAAGCAAACTTAGAAGAGTTTTTAAATTACAAAACTCTTTATTATGACAAGATAGATTTTAGCTTTGTAAAATCTTCTTGGGATAAGCTTTCAAAAAAAATAAAACTTCCTTTTGTTATTCATATTGTAGGAACTAATGGAAAAGGAAGTACTGGAAGATTTTTAGCTCACTATTTACATAAGAAAAAGTTCAAAGTTTTACACTATAGCTCACCTCATATTATGAAATTTAATGAAAGAATTTGGATAAATGGAAGTGATGTTAGTGATGAAAATCTTGAATATGCTCACAACTTTTTACAAGATTTATTTGAAATAGAACTTTTAGAAAAATTAACATATTTTGAATATACAACACTAATAGCTTTTTATTTATCAAAAGATTTTGATTATTTAGTTTTAGAAGCTGGACTTGGTGGAGAGTTTGATGCAACAAATGTTGTAGAAAATAATCTATCATTAATTACGACTATTGGGTTAGATCATCAAAGCTTTTTAGGAAATAGTGTTGAAGAAATAGCAGCTACAAAAATGCGTTCAGTTGATAATAAAATGCTTATTGGTTATCAAGTTTTTTCTGAGGTTGTGCAAACTGCTTTTAAAGTAAAAGAACAAATTTTAAAGCAAAGAAATAGAAGTATAGAAATCATTGAAGTAAAAGATTTTGAAAAGTATGCAATAAATGATAAATTTGCTTCATATTTAAAAAGAAATTTACACTTAGTAATTGCTTGTTTAAATGAGTTAAAAATTCCTATAAATTTAGAGCTTTTTGATGATGTTCCACTTTTTGGAAGATGTCAAAAAATAGCTTCAAATATAACTATTGATGTGGGACACAATCCTTTGGCTGCAACAGTTATTGCAAAAGAGTTTGAAAATAAAAAAATCACTTTGATATATAACTCTTATGCTGATAAAGATTATGTTGAAGTTTTAAAAATCTTAAAACCAATTATAAAAGAGCTTGTAATAATTGATTTAGATGATAAAAGAGTTGTAAAAAAAGAGGAGCTAAAAAAAGTTATTGAAGGCTTAAGCATAGCTATTAAAGAGACAATAAAAATAGAAAAAGATGAAGAGTATTTAGTTTTTGGTTCATTTTTAGTTGTTGAAAAGTTTTTGTCTTTGATTGGCTTTAATGAGTCTTTATGAGTTTTTATGAAAATACTTGAAAAACAACTTGAAAATCTTTATATTCAAAAAAACAAAATAGATGAAGAAATAGAGCTTTTAAAACAAAAGATAAAAGTTGAAAAAGAAAAAATTCTTCTAAAAAAAGATTTTACAAAAGATGAAAAAATAGAGCTTTTTAAATCTCTATTTATTGGTCGTTTTGATATTTATGCAAAAAAGTGGATTAGTCGTGATGGAAATAAACAAGGTTTTTATCCTGTAACTGCCACTTTTCAAGGGGAAGATTATCTTCCTTTGACAAACAAAGATATAGAAGAGCATTTAAGAGGAAATATTTTTTTAGCAACTTATTGTATAAATTTGCAAAATGTTTCTAAATTTATTGTTTTTGAGATTTTAGATGAAGATAAATATAAACTTCAAATCACTCTAAACTCTTTGAATATTCGAGCTTATTATGAACTAAACTCTTATAATGCAGTTTTTGCTTGGATATTTTTACAAGATGAATTACCATCAAAAATAGTTTTTAATTTTGCTCAGTTTATATTAAAAAAAGCAAATATAAATGCAAAAATTTATCCAAATAAAGAGTTTGCAACAAAAGAGAGTTTAGGAAATAGTATTGAACTTCCTTTGCATTTAAAATTAAGAGATAAAAACAAAACAGTTTTTATAGATGTAAATACAAACAAAATTTATGAAGACCAATGGATGGTTCTAAATAGTGTTCAAAAGGTTTCAAAACAGATTGTTTATAGTTTTAATGAAAATTCAGATTCTGTAAATTATGAAAAAGATTTTGAGAAGATTAGTTTTCCTACTCAAAAACTTGAGATTGTTTTATATGATTTTATTTATATTCCAACTCTGAATTTATCAAAATCATTTTTAAATAAATTAAAATCATTTGCAACTTTTGAAAATCCACAAATTAAAATTCTTTTGAACTTGCGAAAACCTTTGTATAATACTCCAAAATATATAAAATCTTTTGATGAAGATGAAAAATATTTGATGTTACCTCGAGGTTTAAAAGATAGAATAGTTGAATTTTTTAACGCAAATGCTGTAACTTTTTCTTTTATAGATAAAAGACATTTTAAAGAAATTCAAACTAAAAAAGTAACTTTTACTTTAAGACCAGAACAAAATGATGCAATAAAAGAGATAAAAAAAAGAGATTTTTCAATTTGTGTAGCACCTCCTGGATTTGGAAAAACTTTGCTTGGAGCAAAAATATTTGAGCAAAGAGCTTGTTCCACTATGATAGTTGTAAATAAAAATATGCTACTAGATCAATGGATTGAAAGATTTGTAAATTATTTTGGATATGAAAATAAAGATATTGGATATTTAGGAAAAGGGCACAATAAACTAAATGGTGTGATTGATATAGCAACAATGCAAAGTTTGAAAAATGACCCTGAAATAATAAATAATTACTCTTTTGTAATAGTTGATGAGTGTCATCATATTCCAGCAATTACTTTTGAGCAAATTATTAAAAATTTTAAAGGTAAATATATTTTAGGTTTAAGTGCAACTCCAAATAGAAAAGATGATTTACAACCTATCTTATATCAGCAGTTGGGTGAGATTTCTTATGAATATAAGAAAAAAAAGACTCACAATAACAAATTACAAATAATAAGAACAGAGTTTCTTAGTAGTGCTGATAACTACGCTACAATAATAAATGAGTTGTGTTTAGATGAGAATAGGAATAATTTAATAATAAATACAATAAAAAATAATATCCAAAGAAAGATTTTAGTTTTAACCGATAGAATAGAGCATATAAATATATTAGAGAATCTTTTACAAAAAGAAAATCTTGATTATGTTTGTGTTCATGGAAGTTTAAATAAAAAAGAACAAGTTCTTAATATGGCTTTAGTAAGTACAAAATCATTGATAATTGCAACAACTTCATATTTTGGAGAAGGGATAGATTTTCCTCATTTAAATACGATTATGTTTGTTACACCGATTTCATATTATGGAAGGCTTGTTCAATATCTTGGAAGAATTGGACGAGGAAATCAAGAGTGTTTAGCTATTGATTTTTTAGACTCAAATAATGCGATGTTAAATTCAGCTTATAAAAAAAGGCTTGAAGGATACAAGCAAATGCACTACAAGTAGAAAGGAAATTTTATGTTAGGAATAATAGTAGCTGCAACATCTATTGCATTAATCTTAAATTTAATATTAAAAAAAATACACTTACCAACCATTATTGGATATATATTAACAGGAACAATAATTGCGTATGGCTTTGATTTACATACAGCAGTTGATAATCATGAACTAAGAGAAATAGCTGAATTTGGTGTTGTTTTTTTAATGTTTACGATAGGATTGGAATTTTCTTTAAATCACCTAAAAAAAATGAAAAGAGAGGTTTTTTTTACAGGTAGTTTACAAATTATTATTACAGCTCTTTTTGTATTTATAATTTCAAAATTTATAATTGGTTTTGAAACACAGACTTCTTTAATTATTGGAATGGCACTGTCTTTGTCTTCAACAGCAATTGTTTTAAAAACATTTAACGAAACAAAAGAGATAAATAAACCTTATGGAAGAAGAGTTTTAGGAATCTTAATAATGCAAGATATAGCAGTTATTCCTATTTTATTAATGATTTCATTTTTTTCTATGACAGAAAATGGAGGCTCTTTGGTTTTTACAATTGGTAAAACAATTCTTGCTGCTATTGTTTTATTATCATTACTTTATTTTAGTGGAAAATATTTACTTGAACCATTTTTAAGATATGTATCTGCAACAAAATCAGATGAACTTTTTGTGGCTTCTGTTTTATTGCTTGCTGTTGGTTCTGCGTATTTGGCTTATTATTTTGGTTTTTCTTACTCTTTGGGAGCATTTATCGCTGGGATGATGATTTCTGAAACAAAATTTAAACATCAAGTAGAAGCAGACTTAATTCCTTTTAGAAATATTCTTTTAGGTGTGTTTTTTATAACAGTTGGTATGCAAATTAATTTCAAAATAATTACTGATTATATTTTGATTATTTTAGTTTTATTACCTTTAGTAATGGGATTAAAGTATGGAGTTATTTATGCTCTTGTTAGATACGAAGATAATAAAAGAACAGCTTTTAAAACAGCACTTTCGTTGATTCAAATTGGAGAATTTTCATTAGCAATTTTAGAATTAGCAAGAAGTCAGAGTTTGATTGATACTACATATTCTCAAATTTTAATAGTGACAATAGTAATATCAATGATTTTAACTCCAATAATTTTGAAAAATCTTTCAAAAGCAGCAGCAAAATTAATTCCTGAAGATGTTATGATGATTACAGATACTCATAATGTTTCTTCTGATACTGAAAATCATGTTATTGTTTTGGGGTATGGAAAATTTGGTCAAGCCATTGTAAAAGAGTTAAAGGTATTTGGACAAAAATATGTTATTTTAGAGCATAATGTTAAATTTTATCAAGTTGGAAAAGACCAAGATGAACCAATTGTTTTTGGAAATGCAGCACAAAGACATATTTTAAATTCATTAAATATCACAAAAGCTTCTGCTGTTATAGTTGCGGTTAATAATCCTGAAAGTTTACATTTGATTTGCCAAGCAGTAGGAGAATTGACTCTTAATAGTAAAACTATTGTAACAGTTTCAAATGAGATAGAAAAAGATTCTTTGATGGATTTAAATATTGAACACATAATAGTTGAGACAAATCAAATAGCAAGAGCTGTCGTTGATGAGGTTTTATATTGTAGATTAGACAACTAAAAAACAATAACTAAGGAAGAAACTTCCTAGTTATTGTTTTCCATATATCTTTGTTTTGCACTATCTTTGATTTTATCAATTTCAACTAAAATAAATCCATCAATACAATCAGAAAAGTTTTTATCAACATTAAATCCTAAAAATTTAACTCCATCATCAAGAGCAATTTCACTATATTGTTTATATAAAGTTGGTATAGAAACACCGATATTTGCTAAAGTTGATTTTAAAAATTTAAAATCTTTTTTCTTATCATTTAAGTCAAAAAGTTCTTTTAATTCATTTATATTATTTGCATATTGATAAGGTGTTTTTGCTTCTACTAAAGAGTTTGTATTTCCATAATAATGGCTATAAAAAAAGATAATCATATCTTTTGCAATAGTAGGAAATGAAGCACTTAAAGATACAGGTCCAAACATATATTTTATATTTGGATTATTTTTCAAATATGCACCAATTCCAAACCATAGATAATCCAAAGCCCTTGTTCCCCAATATTTTGGTTGTACAAAACTTCTTCCAAGTTCTATAGAGTTTTGCAAATAAGGAACAAACTCTTCGTTATAGCTAAATAAATTATTTGAATAAAAACCTTTTACTCCAATATTTTTAAAAATAAAATCAGAATTACCAATCCTATATGAACCTACAATCTCAAGTTCATTTTCATCCCATAAAATAATATGTTGATAATAGATGTCATATTTATCCGTATCTCTTTTTTTATTTACCCCTTCTCCTACTTTTCTAAAAGAGATTTCTCTTAATCTTCCAAGCTCTTTTAAAACGATAGAATCCTCTGTATAGTCATATAAATAGATTTTTTTGCCGTCGCTTGTTTGACCTATTAGTTTTGATTTTTTTAGTTCATTTAGTAAATCAATTCTGCTAACAGGATGAGCTATTGCACTTTGGGTCTCAAAAAAAGATTTTTTTCCTTTTTTTAGATTGTAAAGATGTTTTCTATATAGATTTAGTAAGAATTTTTTATCAATTCCTTTAGGAGCAATATTTTCGTTTGGAATAATTTGTCCTATTTTTACATTTATTCTTTTTGATTTTTTGTTAAACATCTCATGCGATAATAAAAGTGTTGAAAAAGTTTTGTTTATAACTGAAATTGTGTAAAAAGTTTTTGAGTTTTTTGCATCTAAAAATATAGGGAGAATAGGTGCATTTGAATTTTGAGCAAAATTTAAAAAACCTTTGTTCCATATAGGGTCTTTTATCCCTTTTGTAGTTGCACGACTTACCTCTCCTGCTGGGAATATAATCAAAGCTTCTTCATTATTTAAAGCTTCATAAATCTTTTTTATATCAGTTTTTGATTGTTTGATTTTATAATTATCTATCATTATTGTTAAAGAATTTAAAGCTTCAAATCCAGACAAAAAGTCGTTAGCAACTATTTTTACATCTTTTCTTACTTGCCCAATAAGTCTTAATAAACACAAAGCATCAAGTCCGCCTAAGGGATGATTTGCAATAATGACAACTTTTCCAGATGATGGAATATTTTGTAAATCAGTACTTGAAACTGTATAATCAAAATCAAAATAATCAAGTACAGCATCCACAAATTCAAACCCTTTTAAGTGAGAATTTTGTGTTAAAAACTGGTTTATAGAATCTTCATGTACTATTTTTTTTGCGATTTTAAATAAAGATTTTTTTAAGAAATTATCTTTTTTGTTCATATTTGGAAATTTTTTTTCTATCTCTTTTTGTATGTCAATCATTTATACTCCTAAATAATCAAAAGTATAGATTTCTTTGGTTACAAAAAGGTAACAAGCTTGTAATAACTTTACTTGTTATCGAAGTGTAATTTTTTACTTTTATACTAACGCCAACTAAAAAACAAGGAAAAATTTATGAAGGTATATATAAAGACGACATTGTCGTTTTGTTTGGTTGCTTTATTAGCAGGTTGTAATAGTAGTTCAAATACAACTTCTAGTGATTCAACTACGGTTACTGTTGAAAGAGGTGCTGTTTTAGAAGCAACGGTAAAGGATGCAAATGGTCAAATTGCAACAGTTGAAAATAAAAATAGCTATAAATTTGCAAAAGCAGTTAAATATCCAGTAGCTGTTACAGGTGGGTATATAGATGTAGATGATTCAGGAGATAAAAGTGAAGGCGATGTCGTTTTAACAACTCCTTTGATGACCTATTCAGGAACTAATATTACTTTAATTACTACAGCAATTGCTGATTCTAATGAGACAAATAGAAATCAAAAATTAAAAGCTTTAGCAGAAAGTTTAGGTACAACACAAGATGAATTATTAAAACTTCCATCTGAAAGTTATGATAGTTCTATTTTATCAAATGAATTGTTTAAGGTTTTAAAGAATAATGAAAATCTTGAATTAACACAAATAGTAAGTAGTCTTGAAACATATCAAATAAGTACAAATTTTAAATCAAAAAAAGATGCAGTTGATCCTACTAAATCTAAAAAAACTTTTGCCTTAGAACTTGAACAAGAACTTATAGATGAGTTGATAGATTCGGGAAAAGTGACGAAAATCACTTATGAAGATATAAAAGAAGATTTACCTACAAACTCTTTTGAGTTGTCTTTGTTTCATGTAAATGATATTCATTCACATATTTCAAGTGAAGCTTTAACTTATACTGTAAAGGATGTTTCAAAAAGCATTCAAACAGGTGGATATGCAAGAATTATCACGAAATTGAATCAGCTAAAAAGTGCAAAACCAAATTCACTTACTTTAAATGCAGGAGATGCTTTTCAAGGGACTTTGTATTACTCTTTATTTAAAGGAGAAGCGGATGCCGCTGCTATGAATTTGATATCTTGGGATGCTTATACTTTGGGAAATCATGAGTTTGATGATGGAGATGAAGGTTTAAAAAGCTTTTTAGATAGATTGGATTCTGATATCCCTGTAATTTCATCAAATGTAGTTCCATCTTCTACAAATATCTTAAAAGATTATTGGACACCTTATGTAATAAAAGAGGTTGCTGGTAAAAAAATAGGAATTATTGGGATTGATATATCTTCTAAAACGCAAAATTCATCGAATCCAAGTGATGAAATTACATTTTTAGATGAAATTGAAACAGCTCAAAAATATATAGATGAATTAACAGCTCAAAGCGTTGATAAAATAGTTTTACTGACACATCAAGGTTATGAAAATGATTTAGAAATGGCGAGTGCTTTAAATGGTGTCGATGTTATTATTGGAGGAGATTCTCATACTTTAATGGGAGATTTTTCAAATATTGGTTTAAATAGTATTACTAAAAAATATCCAGCAAAAGCAAAATCTAAAGATAATAAAAATGTATGTATAGCTCATGCGTGGGAATATGCACATATTTTAGGAAACTTAGATGTTATTTTTGATGATGAAGGAGAGGTTATTGCTTGTGCGGGAAATCCTTTATTATTGGTTGCAGAAGATTTAGGAGTTGAAAATAAAAATGTAAGTGTTGTGTCTGAAGATGTAGATGCTTTAGCAGTTATTAAAACTTATGAAGACCAAGTTGAAACAAAAAAAGCTACAAAAATAGGAACAGCAAGTTCAAAATTAGGACACAATAGAATCCCTGGAGATAAAAGAGATGGAAGTTCGATTTTACCTTTAGGAAGTGATATAGCTCCAATTGTTGCGAAATCTTTTTATGATTTGAGTAATTTAGCTGATGCTTGTATTCAAAATGCAGGTGGAGTAAGAGTTGCTGTTGAAAGCGGAGATATTACTTTAGGGACGGCATATACTCTTTTACCTTTTGCTAATACTTTATTTGAGATAAAAATGAAAGGTAGCGAAATCAAGCAAGTTTTGGAAGATGCTTTGAATAATACTTATGCAAGTGGTGGTTCAACTGGTTCTTTTCCTTATTCTTATGGTTTGAGATATGATATTGATGTAAGTCTTGGAGATAATAATAGAGTTTCAAATCTTGAGATAAAAGATAGAAAAACAGGAGTTTGGGGAAATATAGAACTTGATAAAATGTACACAATTGTAACAAACTCATTTACAGCTGGTGGGAAAGATGGTTATGTTACTTTTAAAACAGTTCAAGATGAAAGAGGAGTGGGAGTTGATACTTATCTTGATTATGCAATGAGTTTTGTAAAATATGTAGAAGCAAAAACAGCAAATAATGAAGCACTTACAAAATTACCAGCAAGTGAACATCCTATAAAAAGTTATAAAAATGCTTCAGGAGAAGAGATTCAGATTATAAGTGATATTAAAAAAGTTACAACTTATGATTCTAATGTAGAAGCTGGAAGTGAAATAGTAGCTTTTGATGAGGTTTCTAAAAAAATGTTTGTTACAAATGGTGCTGAAAATAGAATTGATATTTTACAATTAAATTATGATTCTTCTACAAAAACAACTACAAGTACAAAAACAAGTTTTATTGATTTATCAGCTTATGGTTCAAGTGTTCAAAGTGTTCGTGTAAAAAATCAAAAAGTTGCTGTTGCTGTTGGAAGTTCTAATAAAGCAACAACAAAAGGTTCAGTTGTTATTTTTGATACAGATGCAAATCATATAAAAACTGTAGAAGTTGGATATTTGCCTGATATGGTAAATTTTAATGAAAATGGAACAAAAATAGTTGTTGCAAATGAAGGAGAACCTGATGAAAATTATGTTGACCCAGCTGGTTCTGTTGGAATTATTGATATAACAAATAACTACGCTTATAGTGATATTGGTTTTGAAAATGTAACAATTCCAGAAGGTGTGATTATAAAAAAAGGTTCAACAGCAAGTGTTGATTTAGAACCTGAATATATAACTGTAAAAAATGATATTGCTTATGTAACACTCCAAGAAAACAATGCTTTGGCAATAGTTGATTTAAATACAAAAAATGTGACTATAAAAGCTTTAGGGTTTAAAGACCATTCACAAGAAGAAAATTCAATAGATATTCAAGAAAATGGAAAAATTGAGTTAAAAACATATAAAAATCTTTATGGTATGTATATGCCAGATTCAATTACTTCTTATAAAGTTGATTCAAAAGTATATTTAGTAACTGCAAATGAAGGAGATGGAAGAGAGTGGGGAGATTATGTAAATGAAGTAAAAATCTCAAAACTTTTAAAAAGTTCTAAATTAAGTGATGAGTTAGTATCTGTTTATACAGGAGAAACTAATGATTTAAAAGTTCACACAGAATTAGGTTTAAATGCAGATGGGAAATATGAAAAACTTTACACTTTTGGGGCAAGAAGTTTTTCTATTTGGGATGAGAACGGAACTTTAGTTTTTGATAGTGCAAATCAATTGGAAAAACTAACAGAACAATATATGCCAGAATTATTTAATCAAGATGCAACACAAATGGATGGTAGAAGTGGAAACAAAGGAGTTGAACCTGAAGCTTTAGCTGTTGGAGAGATTCAAGATAGTGTTTTTGCGTTTGTTGGACTTGAAAGACAAAATGCAATAGTTATTTTTGATATTACAAATCCGTCAAATGTTAAATTTGTAAAATATCTAATTACAGAAGATGATGGCGATATTTCTCCTGAAGGAATGAAATTTGTTAATGCTTCAAATTCTCCAACTGGGAATCCACTTTTGATGGTAGCTTATGAAATAAGTGGAACAACTGCTGTTTATGAAATAAAATAGACTTAAAAAATTCTTTTAAAAACTTATGATAAAATCTTCCTTATTTTAAATAAGGAAGGTTTTGTATGAACAAGTCAGATATAACAAATCTAGTTACCGTTTTAATTATGGCGTATGGTTATTCAAATGATAATCAAGTTATTTATATGGTTGGTTTATTTGCCCTAAGTGGTGCAGTTACAAATAGTTTGGCTATTCATATGTTATTTGAAAAGGTACCTTTTTTATATGGTAGTGGAGTAATTGAAAGTAAGTTTTCTCAGTTTAAACTTTCTATTCATAATTTGCTTATGAATCAATTCTTTACAAAAGAGCATTTGAGTAAATTTTTCCAAGAAGAAGTAAATAGTGCTAAAAAAACTATTGATTTTGAAAAAATCCTAAATAAAACAGATTTTTCTCCTGCTTATGATTCTTTAAAAGAGTCTGTTATGCAATCATCTTTTGGTGGAATGTTAGGAATGTTTGGTGGAGAGTCAGCGTTAGAGCCTTTAAGAGAGCCATTTACGAAAAAATTACAAGCTTCAATAATCTCAATTTCTTCAAGTGATGCTTTCCAAGAAGTAGTAAATGAAGCTTTAAAATCAGAGGATTTAAGGCAGGATATATATGAAAAATTAAGCCGTATTGTAAATACAAGATTAGAGGAATTGACGCCTGCAATGGTAAAAGAGTTGGTTCAAGATTTGATTAAAGAACACTTAACATGGCTTGTTATTTGGGGAGCTGTATTTGGTGGACT
>ERZ724503.697-NODE-697-length-14830-cov-22.803790_pt1 | contig 14830 bp, 9 predicted proteins | sample MGYA00376036_ERZ724503 | MGnify/ENA primary metagenome ERZ724503 (study PRJEB28724, sample SAMN07190885) | wastewater metagenome | isolation source: influent of sewage treatment plant in Hong Hong | place: Hong Kong | collected 2016-03-17 ...
TGTCCTCCAACGACACGCCCTTGGTCTCCATGACCCACTTCCATACGAACAGCCCCGACAGCAGGGCGCACAGCGCGTAGAAGCCGTAGGCGACGCCGAGGACCTCACGCAGCTGCGGGAAGGTCACCGTGATCAGCCAGTTGGCCGCCCACTGCCCCGCCGCGGCCAGGCCCAGCGCCGCGGCCCGGATCCGGTTCGGGAACATCTCGCCGAGCAGCACCCACACCACCGGACCCCACGACATGCCGAAGGCCACGACGAACAGGTTGGCCGCGATCAGTGCGACCGGCCCGGTCACGTCGCCCAGCTGGGGCGTGCCGTTCACCTGGTGCGCGGTGCCGAAGATGATGGCCATAGTCGCCAGCGTCACCGCCATGCCCGTCGAACCGATCAACAGCAGCGGCTTGCGGCCGATCTTGTCGATCAGCGCGATCGCGATGAGCGTCGTCACGATGTTGACCACCGAGGTGATCACCGTGATCAGGAACGACTGGCTCTCGTCGAAGCCGACCGCCTCCCACAGCACGTTGGAGTAGTAGAAGATCACGTTGATCCCGACGAACTGCTGGAAGATCGACAGGCCGAGGCCGACCCAGACGATGCCGTAGAGGCCGCCCGTGGGCTTGCGCAGATCCCGCCAGGACGGCTTGTCCTCGCGCTGCAGCGTGCTCTGGATGCGATCGATGGTGATCTCGAGGTTCTTCTCACCCAGCAGCATCGTCAGCACCTTGCGGGCTTCCGGAATGCGGTGGCTGGCAACGAGATAACGGGGCGACTCCGGAATGGTGTAGGCCAGCACCCCGTACAGGACGGCGGGCACCGCCATCATCAGGAACATCCAGCGCCAGGCCTCCAGCCCGAGCCACAGGTCCTTGCTCGCGCCGCCGGCCAGGTGAGCCAGCGCGTAGTCGATCGCCAGCGACAGGAAGATGCCGGAGACGATCGCCAGCTGCTGCAGCGAACCGAGGCGACCCCGGATGCGCGGCGGCGACGTCTCGGCGATGTAGGCGGGCGCGATCACCGACGCCACGCCGACGCCGACGCCACCGACGATGCGGAACAGCACGATCAGCCACACGCTGGTGGCCAGGCCGGTGCCGATGGCGCTGATGAGGAACAGCACCGCGGCGATCTTCATCACCGCGATGCGACCGAGCCGGTCGGCCATCCGCCCGGCCGTCATGGCACCCGCGGCCGCACCCAGCAGCGCGGAGGCGACCGCGAACCCGAGGGAGGCGTTGTTGATGCCGAAGTGGGTCTGGATCGACGACACCGCGCCGTTGATCACCGCGCTGTCGTAGCCGAACAGCAGGCCGCCGAGGGCGGCCACCGAGGCGATCCGCACGGCGGTTCCGCCGGAGGAGAAATCTTCGTCGGTGATCGCGGACGGTGTGTCGTCGATGGGGCCCTGCCCGGCCATGAGGGGTCCTTTCCGCAGCGCTGCGCGAACTCAGTGAGGACTACCTTCGCACAGTCGGACCGGCGACACGACGATATTGACCAGCAGCCTCAGGCCGAGCGCTCACCGACAGCGGGCTGCAATTCGGAGTAGATGTCCAGCAGGTGGCGGATGCCCATCCCGGACAGCGACGCAACGTGTCGGCGACGGGGACTGGTGGGCACCTCGACGTCGTTGGGCACCACCAGTACCGGGCAACCGGCGCCCTCGGCGGAAGCGGAGCCGGTGATCGAATCCTCGATCGCCAGACAGTCACCGGGGTCGAAGCCGAGCAGGTCGGCGGCGCGGAGATAGATGTCCGGGGCGGGCTTCCCCACTTGCACCTCGTCACCGCAGACGCTGGTCGAGAAGTACTGCCTGCCAATGGTATTGAGGGCATTCTCGGTCAGGGCACGGCGGGTGTTGGTGACCAGCGCCATCGGGACGTCGGCGGCCAGCAGCGCGTCGAGCAGTTCCCGGGCGCCGGGACGCCACGGCAACCCCGTCGCGAACAGTTCGCCGACGTAGTCGTGCATCCAGTCGACGACTTCGGCCATGTGGTCGGGATCCGGATCCAGACCCAGATCGTCGAAGACGATGCGGATCACACCATCGGCCGAACCGCCCACCGTGGCGTCGCGGACCTCGGGCGCCAGCACCCGGCCACGACGGTTGTAGAGCTCCTTGAGCGCGACGTCCCAAAGCTTTTCGGAGTCGACGAGGGTGCCGTCCATGTCCCACAAGACCGCTCGCACCGCACGATTGTGCCACGCAGTCCCGACGGGGAACGAATCCGCGCGGAATGCCTTGCGGCCGTTGGTCTCAGTCCTCCGGGTTGTAGCCCAGGTTGGGGGCCAGCCAGCGCTCCGCCTCGGCCAGGGTCCAGCCCTTGCGCTTGGCGTAGTCGGCGACCTGGTCCTGGGCCAGCCGCCCGACCACGAAGTACTGCGATTGCGGATGCGAGAAGTACCAGCCGCTGACCGCGGCGCCGGGCCACATCGCCATCGACTCGGTCAGCTCGATACCGGTGCGCTCCTTGACGTCCATCAGCGTCCAGAGCGTCAGCTTCTCGGTGTGCTCCGGGCAGGCCGGGTAGCCGGGGGCGGGGCGGATGCCGACGTAGCGCTCACCGATGAGTTCATCGTTGTCCAGGTGCTCGTCGGGCTGGTAGCCCCAGAACTCCTTGCGGACCCGTTCGTGCATCCGTTCGGCGAACGCCTCGGCGAGCCGGTCGGCGATCGACTCGAGCAGGATCGCGCTGTAGTCGTCCAGCGCGGCCTTGAACTCCGCGATCTTCTCTGCGCTGCCGAGCCCGGCGGTGACGGCGAAGGCGCCGATGTAGTCGGCCAGCCCGGTATCCCTGGGCGCGATGAAGTCGCCGAGGCTCCGGTTCGGGATGCCGTCGCGGTGCTCGCCCTGCTGGCGCAGGTTGTGCAGCGTGGTCAGCACCTCGGTGCGGGTGTCGTCGGTGTAGACCTCGACGTCTTCGCTCCCCGGGCCGACGGCGTTCGCGGGGAAGAAGCCGATCACCCCGTTGGCGGTCAGCCACTTCTCCTTGATCGCGGTGTCGAGCATCTTCTGGGCGTCGTCGTACAGCTTGCGAGCCGCCTCCCCCGAAGCCGGGTTGTTGAGGATGTCGGGGAAGCGGCCCTTCATCTCCCAGGCGTTGAAGAACGGCTGCCAGTCGATGTACTCGCGCAGTTCGGCGAGGTCGTAGTCGCAAAACTCCCGCACGCCGAGCCCCTGTGCGGGCACCGGCGGCGTGTACCCGTTCCACTCGATCGGGGTCCGGTTGGCGCGGGCCTTCTCCAGCGTCAGCATCGGCCGCTCGTTGCGCTGGGCGTGCCGTTCGCGCAGCGACGCGTAGTCCTTCTCGGTGGCCTCCAGCAGCGCCGGCCGCTGCCGGTCGTCGAGCAGCGCCGCGGCCACCGGCACCGAACGGGACGCGTCCTTGACCCACACCACCGGACCGGACCGCCGGGGGGCGATCTTGACGGCGGTGTGGGCGCGCGAGGTGGTCGCGCCACCGATCAGCAGCGGGATGTCGAGGCCCTCGCGTTCCATCTCGACCGCGAAGTTGGACATCTCGTCCAGCGACGGGGTGATCAGGCCGGACAGCCCGATGATGTCGGCGTCGTGCTCCCTGGCCGCGTCGAGGATCTTCTGCGCGGGCACCATCACACCGAGGTCGACCACGGTGTAGTTGTTGCACTGCAGGACGACCCCGACGATGTTCTTGCCGATGTCGTGGACGTCGCCCTTGACCGTCGCCATGATGATCGTGCCGTTGGTGTTGTCGGCATCGCCCGGTTGCTTCTCCGCCTCGATGTACGGCAGCAGGTAGGCCACGGCCTTCTTCATCACCCGGGCCGACTTCACCACCTGGGGCAGGAACATCTTGCCGGAGCCGAACAGGTCGCCGACGACGTTCATGCCGTCCATCAGCGGGCCCTCGATCACCTCGATCGGGCGACCGCCCGCGGCGGCGATCTCGGCCCGCAGTTCCTCGGTGTCGTCGTCGACGTGCGCGTCGATGCCCTTGACCAGCGCGTGCGTGATCCGCTCGCGGACCGGCAGGCTGCGCCATTCGGCGGCGGCGGGATCTTCGGCTTGATCGGTGCTGTTGAACCGCTCGGCGATCTCCAGGAGCCGTTCGGCGGCATCCCCACGGCGGTTCAGCACCACGTCCTCGATGCGGTCCCGCAGCTCGGGGTCGATGGAGTCGTAGGGCACCAGCGCACCGGCGTTGACGATGCCCATGTCCAGGCCGGCCTTGATGGCGTGGAACAGGAAGACGGCGTGGATCGCCTCGCGCACTGGGTTGTTGCCCCGGAAGGAGAACGACACGTTGGAGATGCCGCCGGAGATGTGCACCCCGGGCAGGTTCTCCTTGATCCAGGCGCACGCCTCGATGAAGTCGATCCCGTAGGACGCGTGCTCCTCGATGCCGGTCGCCAGCGCGAAGCAGTTCGGGTCGAAGATGATGTCCTCGGCCGGGAAGCCGACCTCCTCGGTCAGGGTGCGGTACGCGCGCCCGCAGATCTGCTTGCGGCGTTCCAGGTTGTCGGCCTGCCCCTGCTCGTCGAAGGCCATCACGACGACGGCGGCGCCGAACTTGCGGCACAGCCGCGCCTCGCGGACGAACTTCTCCTCGCCCTCCTTCAACGAGATCGAGTTGACGATCGGTTTGCCCTGCACGTTCTTCAGGCCGGCCTCGATGACCTCCCACTTGGAGGAGTCGATCATCACCGGCACCCGGCTGATATCGGGTTCGGCCGCGATCAGCTTGGTGAACCGGTCCATCGCGGCGACGCCGTCGATCATGCCCTCGTCCATGTTGATGTCGATGACCTGCGCACCGACCTCGACCTGCTGCAGGGCGACCGACAGCGCGGTGTCGTAGTCCTCGGCCTTGATCAGGTTGCGGAACCGGGCCGAGCCGGTGATGTTGGTGCGCTCACCGATGTTGACGAACAGCGAGTCGTCGTCGATGTTGAGCGGCTCGAGGCCGGACAGCCGGGTGGCGACCGGGATGGCGGGCACCGGCCGCGGCGGTTTGCCCTCCACGGCCTTGGCGATCTCGGCGATGTGCGCAGGCGTGGTCCCGCAGCAGCCGCCGACGAGGTTGACGAAACCCGCCTCGGCGAACTCGGCGATGTAACCGGCCTGACGCTTCGGCGACTCGTCGTATTCGCCGAAGGCGTTGGGCAGCCCGGCGTTCGGGTAGCAGGAGACGAACGTGTCGGCTATCCGCGACATCTCGGCGATGTAGGGCCGCATCTCGGGCGCGCCCAGCGCGCAGTTGAGGCCGACCGCGAGCGGCCTGGCGTGCCGGATCGAATTCCAGAACGCCTCGGTGACCTGACCCGACAGCGTGCGCCCGGAGGCGTCGGTGATGGTGCCGGACAGGATCACCGGCCAGCGGCGGCCGCGGTCCTCGAACAGCGTCTCGAGGGCGAAGATCGCGGCCTTGGCATTCAGGGTGTCGAAGATGGTCTCGACGATCAGCAGGTCGGCGCCGCCGTCGACGAGGCCGGCGGCGGCGTCGCGGTAGGCGGCGACCAGCTGGTCGTAGGAGACGTTGCGGGCTCCGGGGTCGTTGACGTCCGGCGAGATCGACGCGGTCCGCGTCGTCGGCCCCAGCGCCCCGGCGACGTACCGGGGCCGCTCCGGGGTGCTGAACTCGTCGCAGGCCGACCGCGCCAGGGCGGCGCCCGCGTAGTTGAGCTCGTAACTCAGCTCTTCCATGCCGTAGTCGGACAGCGAGACCGCGTTCGCGTTGAAGGTGTTGGTCTCCAGGATGTCGGCGCCCGCCTCGAGGTACTCGCGGTGGATGCCGGCGATGATGTGCGGCTGGGTCAGGGTCAGCAGATCGTTGTTGCCGACCAGGTCGCTCGGCCAGTCCTTGAAGCGCTCGCCGCGGTAGCCGGCCTCGTCCGGCCGGTCGCGCTGGATCGCCGTGCCCATCGCGCCGTCGATCACCACGATCCGCTCGCGCAGGGCTGCCGTCAGTTCCTCGGTGCAGTCCGCGCGGATGTTCGGCTCGAAGTTCGGCTTGACGGCGCTCACACACGTTCCTTCCGTAGCGGAAGGCGTCCTTGACTCTGCCGAGCGTGGCGGATACCAGGGGACTCGGGTCCCCCGGACAACCGTTGCAACGCCTCTCGACCGAGAAAAGTCTACGTCGTCATCCGATCGACGTTCGGACACCCACTAGTCGCTGGCGACGGCTCGCCGACGTTGCCGGCGATGCCACAGGCCTCAAGCGTAACCAGTTTGCTGCCGAAGGTATTTCTCATCGGGACGACGGGGCGGGCGACGACGCGCCCGAGGTGGGCGCCGCCACCACGGAGTGGCGTCGTCGCGTTGCGGCTCCTGGCGGTCGGGCAGGCCTTACGCTGAACTTGTGACCTCGTCGAACTTTCGCGGCGCCAAGGGCCCGGACCTGCCGGAACTGTCCAACACGATCATCGTGGCGGCGTTCGAGGGCTGGAACGACGCCGGCGACGCGGCCAGTGACGCGCTCGAGCACCTCGACGCGATCTGGGAGGCGGAGCCGATCATCGAGATCGACGACGAGTCCTACTACGACTACCAGGTGAATCGCCCGGTGATCCGCCAGATCGACGGCGTCACCCGCGAGCTGGTGTGGCCGTCGATGCAGATCTCGCACTGCCGGCCGCCGGGTTCGGACCGCGACATCGTGCTGATGCACGGGGTGGAACCGAACATGCGATGGCGGACCTTCTGCGCCGAACTGCTGGCGATCGCCGACAAGCTGAACGTGGACACCGTCGTGATCCTGGGGGCGTTGCTGGCCGACACCCCGCACACCCGGCCGGTGCCGGTCTCCGGGGCGGCCTACTCCCCCGACTCGGCCAAGTTCTTCGGCCTGGAGGAGACCCGTTACGAGGGGCCGACCGGGATCGCCGGGGTGTTCCAGGACGCCTGCGTGGCCGCGGGCATTCCCGCCGTCACGTTCTGGGCCGCGGTCCCGCACTACGTGTCCCAGCCGCCCAACCCCAAGGCCACCGTGGCGCTGTTGCGGCGGGTCGAGGACGTCCTGGACATCGAGGTGCCGCTGGCCGACCTGCCCGCGCAGGCCGAGGAGTGGGAGCAGGCCGTCACCGAGATGACCGCCGAGGACGAGGAGATCGCCGAGTACGTCGCGGCACTCGAGGAGCGCGGCGACGCCGAGGTGGACGTCAACGAGGCGTTGTCCAAGGTCGACGGCGATGCGCTGGCCGCCGAGTTCGAGCGCTACCTGCGCAGGCGCGGTCCCGGCTTCCGGGGCTGAGTCGGCCGGATCACGGCACCGACGCCGCGGCGCAACCGCCCGGGATGGCAGCAGGCATTGGTGCCGCCCATCAGCGCCCCATTTTGAGTCCGATTTGGCGGAATCTCCGGCTTTCGGATCCTATGTGTGAGCACACTGAGGAATGAGCGCGGATCGTCTTCGTGGTCTTCTTTTTCTTTCGGCTATCGCCGCCTCGGCCGTCAGCCCGTCGTTCCTCGCATGTGCCCTTCCGTCGGCCTCGGCCGATCCGTGTCCGGACATTCAGGTGGTGTTCGCCCGCGGTACCGACGACCCTCCCGGGCTGGGCCCAACGGGGCAGGCATTCGTGGATTCCCTTCGCCCGCGCGTCGGCGACAAGTCGCTCGATGTGTATCCGGTCGACTACCCGGCGAGCCAGCAATGGACGGACGGGGCGGAGGAGGGCATTAGAGACGCGAGCACACACGTCGAGTCGATGGCGCATGCCTGCCCCAACACCAAGATGGTCCTCGGCGGCTATTCGCAGGGCGCCGCGGTGATGGGCTTCGTCACCTCGGCCGCCGTCCCGGCTGGGATCGACCCGGCGACGGTGCCCAAACCGATGGCACCCGACGTGGCCGACCACGTGTCCTCGGTTGTGCTCTTCGCCCTACCGAACGAGAGGGCGATGAACTTTTTCGGAGCCCCGCAGATCGTGGTAGGTCCGCTCTATCAGGCTAAGACGATCAAGGTCTGCGCCGCCGAGGACCCGATCTGTTCGGACGGCATGAACTTCGCCGTACACATGAATTACCCGAGCAACGTGGGGATGATCGACCAAGGCGCGACATTCGCGGCCGCTCGTCTTGGTGTAGGTCAACAGCCCGTGACCCCTTGAGTTCTACTCTTTCGCGTTGCCCCCGACGATTGGGTCCAAAGAGCTCCGGCGCTCCACGTCCTGCCGAAGATCCGCACGCTACTCATGTCGGCGAACCTAAGGTCACCGCGAACCCAAGGGGAACCGGGGAGCTGTCGAAATAGTGACCACGGGGGTGCTCCTGCCGACCGGTTGGTGGGCCTGCGATACCGTTTCACGTCGGGTACTGACGAGTAGCCACCACGACGAAGTGAGGTCGCAATGCAGCTGGCTCTGAGCGACGAGGACGCGAAATTCCGCGACGAGTTGCGCACGTTCTTCACCACCGAGATTCCCGCCGAGATCCGGGACCGGGCCCGCAATGACGAGCTCATCTGGCCCGACGACATCGTCACCACGATGCGCATCCTCAACAAGGCCGGGCTGGCGGTGCCGAACTGGCCGGTGGAGTGGGGCGGCAAGGACTGGTCACCGCTGCAGCGGCAGCTGTGGGCCGACGAGATGCGGCTGGCCTCCGTGCCCGAGCCGCTGGCATTCAATGCCAGCATGGTCGGGCCGGTGATCGCCCAGTTCGGGTCGCAGGAGATCAAGGAGCGCTTCCTGCCGGCGACGGCCAACCTCGACATCTGGTGGTGCCAGGGCTTTTCCGAGCCGGAGGCCGGCTCCGACCTGGCCTCGCTGCGCACCGTCGCGGTCCGTGACGGCGACGATTACGTGATCAACGGCCAGAAGACCTGGACCACGCTGGGTCAGTTCGCCGACTGGATCTTCGTGCTGGCCCGCACGAATCCGGACGCGCCGAAGAAGCAGGCCGGCATCTCGTTCATCCTGGTGGAGATGTCCACACCCGGCATCACGCTGCGGCCGATCAAGCTGATCGACGGCAGCTACGAGGTCAACGAGGTGTTCTTCGAAGACGTCCGGGTCCCGGCCAATCAGCTGGTCGGCGAGGAGAACCAGGGCTGGAGCTACGCGAAGTTCCTGCTGTCCAACGAGCGCACCGGGATCGCCCGCATCGGCACCACCAAGGTGTGGCTGTCCGACGTCAAGGAGCGCGCCGCCAAGACCACCGTCGGCAACGGGACCCTGCTGGCGGACCCGCTGTTCGCCTCCCGGGTGGCCGAGATCGAGAACGAGCTGCTGGCCCTCGAGCTGACCCAGCTGCGGGTCAGCGGCGACGAGGGCACCGGCAAGCCGAACCCGGCGTCGTCGATCCTGAAGCTGCGCGGCAGCCAGCTGCAGCAGGCCGTGACCGAGTTGCTGGTGGAGGTCGCCGGGCCGGACGCGCTGCCGTTCGAGGCCGGCGACGGCATCGACTCGCCGCAGTGGGCGCAGCAGGCCGCGCCGCGCTACCTCAACTTCCGCAAGACCTCGATCTACGGCGGCAGCAACGAGGTGCAGCGCACCATCATCTCCTCGACCATCCTGGGGCTGTGACATGAACTTTGACCTGACCGAAGAACAACAGCTGCTGGCCGACACCGCACGCGATGTGCTCTCGCGCAGCTACGACACCGAGAGCCGCAACAAGGTGGTGCAGTCCGAGCTCGGCTGGAGCCGCGACGTCTGGCGCCAGCTGGCCGAGATCGGCATCCTGGGACTGGGTTTCGAGCCCGAGGAGTCCGGCCAGATCGAGATCATGGTCGTGATGACCGAGATCGGCCGCCGGCTGGCCCCCGAACCGGTGGCCGCGGCGGCGCTCATCCCGGGCGGTGTGATCGCCGAACTGGGCAGCGAGGCGCAGCGCGCATTGCTCGACGAGGTGGCCGCCGGCGAGAAACTGCTGGCGCTCGCCCATCTCGAGCCGGGGCTGCGCGGCTCGGACGCGCTGGCGACCCGGGCCACCCAGCAGGGCGACTCGTGGACCGTCACCGGCCGGAAAAACCCTGTGCTGGCCGGTGATTCGGCGGACGTCCTGGTTGTCACGGCCACGCTGCCCGGCGGCGGTGCCGGGCTGTTCCTGGTGAACGCCGATGCGACGAGCCGCCAGCCCTACCGGACGTTCGACGGCCAGCGCGGCGCCGAGATCGTGTTCGACGGCGCCGCCGCCGAACCGCTCGGCGAGGGGGGCGACGCCGTCGACCGCATCCACGCGACGCTGATCCGCTACTCGTCGGCGCTGTGCGCCGAGGCCGTCGGCGCGATGGACGAGGCGCTGGGACTCACGACGGAATACCTCAAGGCGCGCAAGCAGTTCGGCGTGCCGTTGAAGACGTTCCAGACGCTGACCCAGCGGGCCGCCGACATGTATGTGTCAGTGGAACTGGCGCGCAGCATGAACTACTACGCCGCCATGTGCATCGCCGACGGCCGGCTGGATCCGGTGGTCGCGGCCCGGGCCAAGCTGCAGATCGGGCGCTCCGGTCGGCACATCGCGCAGGAGGCCATCCAGATGCACGGCGGTATCGGCGTCACCGCCGAGTACCCGGTGGCGCACTACGCCGCGCGCCTGACCGGGATCGAGCAGACGCTGGGCTCCTCGACCGACCAGTTGCGTTTCCTGTCCGGCCAGGTCGGCGCCTACGACATCGTGGCGCTGTAGTCAGCCGACCTTTACCGCCTTCGGCGGTTGCCAACTGCCGTCCAGCGCTTCGGCTTTGGGCCAGTACAACCGCAGGAACATCTGGAACGGCCCCTCCGGGGCGGGCAACCAGTTCGGCTCCTTGTCCGGGCCGGGCGAGGTGTGCTGGATGTAGATCGTCAGCCCACCGTCGGGATTTTTCACGAGGTTGGGCAGCATCGGCGAGTTGATCAGGTAGCGGTTGATCGGGTTCTCCACCAGCAGGCTTTCCGGCAGCCGGTACATGGTCAACGACCAGAACGCGTTCACCGGCGGCAGCTGATCGGCCGGGAATGTCAGCGTGTAGCTGCTGGCCCCGGTCAGCGGCTGCCCGGTGGAGTCGGTGGTCAGCAGCGGATACATCGCCTCCGCCTTGGTGTTGCCGAAGATGCCGAGCACCGCGCCGGCCATCCGGTAGAGATAGTTGCCCCGCAGGTCCTCCTTGGTGCCGAACAGGTCGCCGGCCGTCACCTGGCCGGTGTCGATCTTGTCCTTCTTGAAGGCGGCGAATTGCGCCCAGGCGTCGGCCATTCCGTCGGTGAAAGCCTGCTGCAGCTCCGGGCTGAGCTTCGCGGAGTCGAAGGTGCCGTCACCGGTCAGCCCGATCGAGCCGAATTGCGCGCGGACGTCCTGCTCCGACGGCATGGTCGGGGCGAGGCGGAGCGTGAAGTCCAGCAGGTCGAAGAACCTCAGCGAGGTCTTCTGCTCGTCGGGGGTCAGCGGCGCCGGCCAGTCGATCGTCGGGGCGGCCGGCGGTGCGGGCTGGGCCAGGAACGCCGAGAGTGGTTGGGCGGTGTAACCCTCCTGGATCTTCTTGACGTTGTCGAGGTCGTCGGGCCCGAACAGCTGGGTGCGGTAGACCCCCAACGCGAATTCGGTGTCGGCCTTGATGACCTGGTCGATGCCGGCCGGTTTCTCGCCGTTCCAGCCCGGCCCGGCCAGCAGGTACTTGCCGCCGCCATTGCCGGTGGTGCGGCTTCCGACGTAGGCGAAGTTGTAGGTGTAGCCGTCGATGAACTGCACCGAGAAGTACCGACCCTCCTCGATCGGCGGAACGGTCAGCACCAGCGGCTCGGCGCGCAGGTCGGCACCGAGCATCGAGTACGGCGTGTCGGAGTTCGGAGTCTGGACCGCCGTGTCGGCCGGGGTGAAAACCCTTGCCGAACTGTGGACTTCGTTCCACGGGCCCTTGTACTCCGGGTTGTTCGAATCGACGAAGTACGCGTGCTGGATGCGATAGCTGTCCACCATCGGGAAGCCGTAGACGTAGGCCTCCTTGGCGATGGTGCGGACCTGCTCCGGGCTCGGCGCCCCGGCCGACGGCGACGGCCCGGCCGTCGCGGTGGTGGTGTCCTTGGTCTTGTCCGCACCGCCGCAGCCGGCGGTCATCAGCAGCAGCAGCGCGGCCACAGCCGCGCGACCCCTCACCTGCCGTCCAGTTCGGCGATGCGGGCATTCAGGTGCCGGCCCGCTGTTTCGGCGTCCATCTGGGCGAGCCGTTGGTCGGCACCCTTGAGCAGCAGCGGCAGCCCCACCCGGGTCGACAGGATCGGCTTGAGCCAGCGGAACAGGCCCACCCAACCCGGGCAGTTGATGTGCAGTTGGCGCCGCTCGATGCCCTTGACGAAGGCCGCGCCGCAGGCCTGCACCGAGGTGATCTTGCTCAGCGGTCCCGGCATCTCCTCGATAGCGGCACGCATCGAGGAGAACTCCGCGGTGCCGTCCCGCACCAGTGGGGTGTCGATCCACGACATGTGGGCGGTACCGACGTCGACCCCGTGGTGGGCCACCTCCAGGCGCAGCGCGTTGGCGAAGTGCTCGACCCCGGCCTTGGCCAGGCTGTAGCACGCCGAGCCCGCGATCGGCGCGTACGCCGCCAGCGACGACACCACCAGGACATAGCCACGGCGATCGATGACCGACGGCAGTGCCGCCCGCACGGTGTTGAACACTCCCATCACGTTGACGTCGATACCGGTCTTGAACGCCGCCGGGTCGACGTTGAGCACGGTGCCGTAGACGCCGATCCCCGCGTTCGCGATCACGATGTCGATGCCACCGAACTGCTCGACCGCCTGGTCGGCCAGGCGTTGCAGCGACGACAGGTCGCGCACGTCTGCGGGTGCATACACCACCCGGCGTTGCTCGAACGATGTCGCGAAGCGGTCGAGCCGTTCCTTGTCCAGGTCCGCCAGCACGAGGTTGGCGCCCTTGTCGTAGAGGCGGCGGGCCACCTCGGCCCCGACACCGCTGGCGCCACCGGTGATGAAGACGACCTTGCCGTTCACGGAACTCATGACGAAAAAGCTACCCGAACCGGCCTTCTCGCGGACGGGTCCTACAGCGGAACGCCGAGCAGCGCGTCGACCGCCGCGGCCACCGCTGCGGGTGCGCCGATGTCGTGGCCGCCGTACTCGAGGGCGTCGGTGACCCAACCGTCGACGGCGGCGAGCGCCTTCGGGGTGTCCAGGTCGTCGGCCAGGTAGCGGCGGACCCGGCCGATTACGTCGGTGGCGTCCGGGCCGGCGGGCAGCGCGGCGCCGGCGCGCCAGCGGTGCAGGCGGGTCTGGGCGTCGGCCAGCACCGCGTCGCTCCAGAACCGGTCGCTGCGGTAGTGCCCGGCCAGCAGGCCCAGCCGGACCGCGGCCGGATCCACTCCCTGCTCCCGCAGCCGGGAGACCAGCACCAGGTTGCCCCGGCTTTTGGACATCTTGTGCCCGTCCCAGCCGATCATGCCGGCGTGCACGTAGTGGCGCGCGAACCGGCGCTCACCGGTGACGCTTTCGGCGTGTGCGGCGGAGAACTCGTGGTGCGGGAAGATCAGGTCGCTGCCGCCGCCCTGGACGTCGAGCCCGGAACCGATGCGGCTCAACGAGATCGCGGCGCATTCGACATGCCAGCCCGGTCGGCCGGGCCCGAACGGCGACGGCCAGCTCGGCTCGCCGGGACGCGCGGCGCGCCACAGCAGCGCGTCGATTTCGTCGGCCTTGCCGGGCCGGTCCGGGTCACCGCCGCGCTCGGCGAACAGCCGCATCATTGTGTCGCGGTCGTAGCCCGACTCGTAGCCGAACTGGACGGTGGCGTCCGCGCGGAAGTACACGTCGGGATACTCGGCGTCCTCGACGACGTACGCCGCGCCGGAGGCCAGCATCTTCTCCACCAACTCGACCACCTCGGCGATGGCCTCGGTGGCGCCGACGTAGTCGTGCGGCGGCAGGACCCGCAGGGCGGTCATGTCCTCGCGGAACAGCTGGGTTTCCCGCGCCCCGAGATCACGCCAGTCGACGCCGTCGCGGGCGGCCCGCTCGAACAACGGGTCGTCGACGTCGGTGACGTTCTGCACGTAGTGCACCCGGTGGCCGCTGTCCAGCCACACCCGGTAGACCAGGTCGAAGGCCAGGTAGGTGGCGGCGTGGCCGAGGTGGGTGGCGTCGTAGGGGGTGATGCCGCAGACGTACATCGTGGCGGTCTGTCCGGGCGCGGTGGGCCGCACCTGGCGGTCGGCGCTGTCGTAGAGACGCAGCTGCGGCCCGCGCCCGGGCAGCTGCGGTGTCTCGACGGCCGGCCACGACTGCATGCAGACGACTCTAGGGGCTGGTCCGGGCGGTGCTCAGCTGGCCAGCCACATCGCGTCCAGCAAGAGGTCCGCGACGTCGGGGCGGCACATCAGCAGATCCGGCAGATACGGGTCGGGCCGGTTGTAGCGCAGCGGCGAACCGTCCAGTCTGGTGGCGTGCAACCCGGCGGCCTGCAGCACACCGGCCGGGGCGGCCGAATCCCATTCCCACTGCCCGCCGGCGTGGATGTAGGCGTCGGCGTCGCCGCGCACCACCGCCATCGCCTTCGCCCCCGCCGAGCCGATCCGGACGAACTCGATGTCGAGCCGGTCGCGCAGTTTCCACAGCACCGCGGGCGGCCGGTTGGAGCTGGCGGTGATCCGGATGGGGCCGGATTGCGTTGTGGCGGGACCGGTTACGGTGTCGCTGCGGTGCACCTCCCCCATCGCGGGCAGGGCCACGGCGGCGTCGGTGATGGCGCCGTCATGGGCGCCCGGCGCTGTTCCCGATGTCGCCGGCCCGGCGGCTCCGGTGCGCTGCCACAGCGCCACGTGCACCGCCCAATCCGTGCGGCCCGGCATCGAGTACTCCCGGGTGCCGTCCAGGGGGTCGATGATCCACACCCGGTCGGCATGTATCCGCT
>ERZ724503.703-NODE-703-length-14800-cov-4.210783_pt1 | contig 14800 bp, 9 predicted proteins | sample MGYA00376036_ERZ724503 | MGnify/ENA primary metagenome ERZ724503 (study PRJEB28724, sample SAMN07190885) | wastewater metagenome | isolation source: influent of sewage treatment plant in Hong Hong | place: Hong Kong | collected 2016-03-17 ...
AAGCTACGTAAAGCATCCCCGTTACCGCCTCTGGCGTGGCAAGAAAACCAATCGCCCATGAGGAGCTAGAGAAATGGCCGAGATGGAAGACCGCTGGTTATCAGTAGACGAGATAGGCAAGTACCTCGGTGTCAGCAGTGACACCGTTTACCGCTGGATCGACAAGCATGCGATGCCCGCCCATCGCATGGGCCGTCTTTGGAAGTTCAAGAAAGACGAGGTCGACGAGTGGGTGAAGGCTGGCGGCGCGGCGGACAAGAGCAGACAGGATCAAACTGAATGAGCAGGAAGAACGGAAATAACAATTCAGTCGATCTGGATATCGGGACCCTCTCCGGGCATCTCTGGGAGGCGGCCAATATCCTGCGTGGTCCTGTCGACGCGGCCGACTTCAAGACTTACATCTTCCCGCTGCTGTTCTTCAAGCGGCTCTCCGACGTCTATGACGAGGAGTATGCCGTGGCCCTGGAAGAGTCCGACGGCGATGTGGAGTTTGCCCAGTTCCCCGAGAACCACCGTTTCCAGGTTCCGGAGGGCTGCCACTGGAAGGATGTCCGGGCCAAGAGCGCCAATATCGGCCATGCGCTCCAGAAGGCTATGCGCTGTATCGAGCAGGCCAACCCGGACACTCTGCACGGCATCTTCGGCGACGCCCAGTGGACCAATAAGGACCGCCTTTCGGACGCGCTGCTCAAGGACCTGATCGAACACTTCTCGTCGCTCAACCTGGGCAACGAGCATTGTAAGGCGGACATTCTCGGCCAGGCCTATGAATACCTGATCAAGAAATTTGCCGACCTGACCAACAAGAAGGCCGGTGAATTCTATACCCCGCGCTCCGTGGTCGCGCTGATGGTTCGCATCCTTGCGCCCAAGGCCGGGGAAACCATCTATGACCCGGCCTGCGGGACCGGCGGCATGCTCCTCGAGGCGCTGCACCATGTCAAAGAGCATGGCGGCGACGAGAACCTCATGCTGGGCAAGCTCTACGGCCAGGAAAAGAACCTGACCACATCCTCCATTGCCCGGATGAACCTCTTTCTCCACGGCGCGGAAGATTTCCATATCGAACGCGGCGACACCCTGCGCTTGCCCGCCTTTTATTCAGGCGACAGCCTCGCCACCTTTGACTGCGTCATCGCCAATCCTCCCTTCTCCCTGGAAAAGTGGGGGGACGATGTCTGGATCAACGACCCCTACGGACGCAACTTTGCCGGGCTGCCGCCAGCCAAGTCCGGCGACTTCGCCTGGGTCCAGCACATGATCAAATCCATGGCCCGCAAGACCGGCCGCATGGCCGTGGTGCTTCCTCATGGCGTGCTGTTCCGCATGTCCAAGGAAGGCGAGATCCGGCGCAAGCTGCTGGAGATGGACATGCTCGAAGCGGTGATCGGCCTCGGTCAGAACATTTTCTATGGCACCGGTCTCGCGCCGTGCGTTCTGGTCTTCCGGGACAGCAAGCCCAAGGCGCACCGCCAGAAAGTGCTGTTCATCGACGCCTCCAAGGAGTTCAAGACCGGCCGCGCCCAGAACGAGCTGCTGCCGGAACACGTGGACAACATCCATCGCTGGTACGAGGGCTATCAGGATGTGGAAGGGATCTGCCGGGTGGTTACCCTCGACGAGATCCGCGAGAACGATTTCAACCTGAATATCTCGCGATACGAGCCGGTGATCGAGGAAGAATCCATGACCATCGATCAGGCCATCGCCAACCTCAAGGAATCGCTGCAGGCGGCGTATGCGGCCGAAGATCGGTTGAAGGCGTTGCTCGAGAAAGAGGGGTTGATGGCATGAGTAACACATCAACCAGAGTCGAACGTGCGCAGAAACCACGGAAATGTCCCGAATGCGGGCAGGCCCCTCTGGCCAGCATCCTCTATGGCATGCCCGCTTTCGATGAGGAGCTAGAACGAAAAATGAATGAAGGCCGGATCACGCTTGGCGGCTGCTGTGTCAGCGATGACGATCCAGCGTGGGAATGCACCCACTGCGGGCTCAAGATTTTCCGGAGGCAGGTGCAATGATTTCGCAATCCCAACTCGAATCCTACCTCTGGGGCGCGGCCACCCTGCTGCGCGGTTACATCGACGCCGGGGACTACAAACAGTTCATCTTCCCGCTGCTGTTCTACAAACGCCTGTGCGATGTCTATGACGAGGAGCTGGCCGATGCGCTGGAAGAGTCCGGCGGCGATCAGGAATACGCCGCGCTTCCCGAGCAGCACCGCTTCCAGATCCCGGAGGACGCCCACTGGAAGGCCACCCGCACCAAGGTCAAGAACGTGGGCAAGGCCATTCAGGACGCCCTGCGGGCCATTGAGACGGCCAATCCAGACACTCTATACGGGGTCTTTGGTGACGCCCAGTGGACCAACAAGGACCGCCTGCCGGACCACATGCTACGCGAGCTGATTGAGCACTTCAGCTCACAGACGCTTTCGCTTGCCAACTGCCCGGAGGATGAGCTGGGCGTGGGCTACGAGTTTCTGATCAAGAAGTTCGCCGACGATTCCGGCCATACCGCTGCGGAGTTCTATACCAACCGCACCGTGGTCCACCTGATGACCGAGATGCTCGAACCCAAACCGGGCGAGTCGATCTATGACCCCACCTGCGGTTCGGCGGGCATGCTGCTCTCCGCCGTCGCCCATCTGAAGAGGCAGAACAAGGAGTGGCGGAACCTACGGCTGTTCGGCCAGGAGCGCAACCTGCTCACCTCGGCCATCGGCCGGATGAACCTGTTCCTGCACGGCATCGAGGACTTCCGCATTGTCCGGGGCGATACCCTGGCCAACCCCGCCTTTGTCGAAGGCGACCGGCTCATGCAGTTCGATGTGGTCCTGGCCAATCCGCCGTACTCCATCAAGCAGTGGGACCGCGATGCCTGGTCCGCCGATCCGTGGGGCCGGAACATCTACGGCACGCCGCCCCAGGGACGTGCCGACTATGCCTTCTGGCAGCACATCATCAAGAGCATGAAGGCCAAGAGTGGTCGCTGCGCCATCCTGTTTCCGCATGGCGTCCTCTTCCGCAATGAAGAACTGGCCATGCGTGAGAAGCTGGTCGCCCACGACGTGGTGGAGTGTGTGCTGGGCCTCGGTCCCAACCTCTTTTACAACTCGCCCATGGAAGCCTGCGTCGTTATCTGCCGGATGAACAAGCCTAAAGAGCACAGGAACAAGGTGCTCTTCATCAACGCGGTGAACGAAGTGACCCGCGAGCGGGCACAGAGCTTCCTCACCGACGACCACATCCAGCGCATTGTCGATGCTTACCAGGCTTTCGGTGACGAGGACGGCTTTGCCCGTGTGGTCGGCAATGACGAGATCCGGGAGAAAGCCAGTAACCTCAGCATCCCGCTCTACGTTCGGGCGGACAACGGAAACGGCAATGGCAACGGCGCGACCGAAACGGTCAGCCTCAAACAGGCCATAGCAAACTGGCAGGAAAGCTCGATGGCATTGCAGGAGTCGATGGACGGTCTCTTCGAGGTGCTTGAGGATGCACGGGTGATGGGAGGTGGCAAATGAGTGAGCAATCTCTGAAGCCCGGCTGGAAGATGATCAAGTTCGGCGACGTTGCACAGAACGTTGCTGTGCGGGTGGACCCGGCCGATGCCAAGACCGATGTCTATGTCGGGCTGGAGCATCTCGATCCCAGTACGATTCACCTGCGCCAGTGGGGGCATCCTTCCGATGTAACCGGACAGAAGCTGGCCTTCAAAAAGAACGATGTGATTTTCGGCCGCCGCCGTGCGTATCAGCGCAAGCTCGCCGTGGCCGAGTTTGACGGCATCTGCTCGGCTCATGCCATGGTCGTCCGTGCAAAACCCAAGATGATTCTGCCGGAGTTTTTGCCGTTCTTCCTGCAATCCGACATGTTCATGGAGCGGGCCATCGAAATATCGGTGGGCTCACTTTCGCCGACGATCAACTGGAAGACACTGAATGTGCAGGAATTCCCGCTGCCGCCCATTGATGAACAGAAGCGTATTGCCGAGATCCTGTGGGCAGCGGATGAGGCGGTGGAGCAATGGCGACGGGTTTATTCAGTTCTAAACATATTGATATCCGTTCACAGAGTGGAATTTTTCTCCAGAAAGAATTGGCCAACAAAGAAGCTGAAAAACCTATTTTCCGTTCAACTTGGAAAAATGCTGTCACCAAAGGCCAAAACGGGAAATTCATCATTTCCTTACTTAGCCAATTACAACGTCCAATGGGATCGTATTGATCTGGAAAAGGTCCAGGAAATGGACTTCTCTGAAAAAGAGCGTGAGAAGTTTGCACTGGTCCCAGGAGATATTCTTGTCTGTGAAGGGGGCGAGGTAGGACGCAGTGCAATATGGCATGGGGAAATTGAAAATTGCTATTACCAAAAGGCACTGCACCGACTCCGGCCCATTTCCAATTTCTCATCGGAAGTAATGCTGCAATTTATGATGTGGGCTGACAGGAAAGGATTATTCAAAGCTCTTACAGGACATTCCACCATAGCCCATCTAACGGCAATCAAACTTAAAGAAATGGATGTGCCTGTACCGTCTGACAAAGAACAAGCCCTCGTGGAGCTAATTTTCAGGGAGTTGAAGTCGGCGAGGCACATAATATCAGAGCAAATCGCTAAGACGACGGAACTGAAACAGTCGTTGTCATGTGGCCTGCTTAGTAATGGAGTTCGCCATGTTTAATGAAGAAAATACTGTCGAACAGATGGTTCTCGACACGCTCTGCGGCGGCGTGACTTCGAACATGGTTGCCGAAGAACTCGCCAGCTACGGCGGCGAGATCAAAGGCTGGCGCTTCGTGGCCTCCGAGGAGCTGCCCCGCCAGCACTCCGACGTGCTGGTGGAGTCGATGGTGCGTGACGCCCTCATCCGCCTGAACCCGGAAATTAAGGCCCAGCCCGACCGCGCCGACGAGGTGCTCTATCGCCTGCGGACCATTCCGCTGTCTGTGCAGAGCGAAGGCCTGGTGCGGGCCAACGAGCTGTTCGCCGAATGGCTGCGTGGCGAGAAATCCATGCCCTTCGGCGAGCGCGGCGAACATACGCCGGTGCGCCTGATCGACTTCGAGAATCTCAGCAACAACGATTACGTGGTCACCAACCAGTGGGTCTATCCGGTCAAGGAAGGCGGCCGCCGCTTCGACATTATTATGCTGGTCAACGGTATCCCGCTGGTGGTCGGCGAGGCCAAAACGCCGGTGCGCCCGGCGGTGACCTGGGTGGACGGGGCCAGCGACATTCACAACGGCTACGAACAGAGCGTGCCGCAGATGTTCGTGCCCAACGTCCTCTCCTTTGCCACCGAGGGCAAGTGCTATCGCTACGGCTCGGTACGGATGCCCATCGATATCTGGGGGCCGTGGCACGAAGGCGAGAACAAGGCCGAGGGGACGCTTGCGGATGTGCAGCGCTCCATCCGCTCCATGCTGCGCCCGCATGTGGTGCTGGACATCCTGCAGAATTTCACCCTGTTCGCCACCGACAAGAAGCACCGGCGCATCAAGATCATCTGCCGCTATCAGCAGTACGAAGGCGCGAACCTGATGGTGGCCCGCGTGGTCAAGGGCTATCCCAAGAAGGGCCTGATCTGGCATTTCCAGGGCTCGGGCAAGTCGCTACTGATGGTGTTCGCGGCGCAGAAGTTGCGGATGCACCGCAAGCTCGGCAACCCCACGGTGATGATCGTGGTGGACCGCATCGACCTGGATACCCAGATCACCGCCACCTTCAATGCCGCCGATATCCCGAACATGATCGGAGCCGCCACCCGGCAGGAACTGCAAAGCCTGCTGGCGGCCGATACCCGCAAGATCATCATCACCACCATTCACAAGTTCGGCGAGGCGGACGGCCGCCTGAATGAGCGCTCGAACATCATCGTGATGGTGGACGAGGCACACCGCACCCAGGAAGGCGACTTGGGCCGCAAGATGCGCGACGCGCTGCCTAACGCCTTTCTCTTTGGCCTGACCGGCACGCCGATTAACAAGCGGGACCGCAACACCTTCTGGGCCTTCGGCGCGGACGAGGATGAGCAGGGCTATATGAGCCGCTACTCTTTCCAGGATTCGATCCGGGACAAGGCCACGCTGCCGCTGCACTTCGAGGCGGTGGACGTGAAGCTGCACATCAACAAGGACGCCATCGACGAAGCCTACTCTCAGATGACCGATGAGCTGAGCGAGCTGGATCGTGACGACCTGGCCAAGCGGGCCGCCAAGATGGCGGTGCTGATCAAGGCCCCGGCACGGGTGAACGCCATCTGTCAGCACATCGTCAAGCACTTCCAGGAGAAGGTGGAGCCGAACGGCTTCAAGGCCCAGGTGGTGACCTTCGACCGGGAGTGCTGCGTCCTTTACAAGAAGGCCATGGACGAGTTGGTCGGTCCGGAGGCCAGCGCCATCGTCATGCATACCCAGGGCGGCAAGTCCGACGAGTACGCGGAATGGAAATTGGCCAAGGACGAGGAGGAAAAGCTCCTCGACCGCTTCCGCGATCCGAACGACCCGCTCAAGTTCCTGATCGTCACTTCCAAGCTGCTGACCGGCTTCGATGCCCCCATTCTGCAGGTGATGTACCTCGACAAGCCGATGAAGGATCACAACCTGCTGCAGGCCATCTGCCGCACCAACCGTGTCTACCCCGGCAAGACCCACGGCCTGATCGTGGATTACCTCGGCATCTTCGATGACGTGGCCACGGCCCTCGATTTCGATGAAAAGGCAGTGCAGAAGGTCATCACCAATCTGGATGACCTCAAGAAAGAGCTGCCCGGCGTGGTGGCGAGATGCTTGGCTTTCTTCCCCGGCGTGGACCGTACCGTCGGCGGCTACGAGGGGCTGATCGCGGCGCAGGATTGCCTGCCGGATAACGAGACCCGGGACAAGTTCGCGGCGGAATACTCGGTGCTCTCCCGACTGTGGGAGGCGCTGTCGCCCGATCCCTGTCTCGGCCTTTATGAAAAGGACTACAAGTGGCTGACCCAGGTCTATGAGTCGGTGAAGCCGCCAAGCGGCAACGGCAAGCTGCTCTGGCACGCCCTAGGGGCTAAGACCATCGAACTGGTCCATGAGAACGTGCATCTGGAGACGGTGCGCGACGATCTGGACACCCTGGTGATGGACGCCGAGGTCCTCGAAGGGCTGCTCGATGCCAAGGACCCGGACAAGAAATCCAAGGAAATCGAGATCAAGCTCATCGCCCGCCTGCGCAAGCACAAGGACAATCCGAAGTTTGTCGCCCTGGGCGAGCGCCTCGAAAAACTCAAGGAGCGGCACGAACAGGGCCTGCTCCATAGCCTCGACTTCCTCAAGGAACTGCTGACTCTGGCCAAAGAGGTCGTCCAGGCCGAGAAACAGGTGGACCCGGTCGATGAACAGGCCAAGGCCAAAGCGGCCCTGACCGAACTGTTCGCCGAGGTTAAGAACGGCAAGACGCCGATGGTGGTCGAGCGGATCGTGACCGATATTGACGAGATCGTGCGCCTGGTCCGGTTCCCCGGCTGGCAAAACACCAAGGCCGGAGAACGCGAGGTCCAGAAGGCCCTGCGCAAAGTGATTTACGTGAAGTACCAGGTCAAGGACCAGGATCTGTTCGACAAGGCGTTCGGATATATCCGGCAGTACTACTGAGAAGGGATGGTAATGGGGATCTATGGCTAAAACAGGTCAGGCAAAGCAGATCATTGAAAACCGCAGAGGCGACACCTTTGGCGGTTGGCCTGCCCGTACCCTGCTGGAGGCGGGCGACATTCCCATTGCCCAAATCGCCGAGCTTGCCCTGCGTGAAGGTCAGAGCTCGAATCCTTTGTACCGGGTCCACCGCTGGTTTGCACGACGGGTGGGCTCCCAGTTCCGTTCGATCATCACCGCGCTGACCCTTTCCCCTGACAAGGCTAACACCTTTTGGGATACCTATCTCGGCAAGACCTCCGTGCATGGCGCTGTCGTTCTCGATCCCTTCATCGGCGGCGGGACAAGTTTGGTGGAGTCCATGCGCTGCAACGCCCGGGTGATTGGTTTTGATATCGACCCGGTCGCGACCTTTATTACCCGATTTGAGTTGGCCGCCTCCCGGATGGAGGATCACTACCCGGAAATCGAGCAGATCTGTAATGAGATCGCCCAACTCATTACGCCGTTGCATCGGACCATGGTGGATGGCGTCGAACGGGATGTTCTTCATCATTTCTGGGTCCAGGTGAAGCAGTGCTCGAATTGCCAGAGCGATGTAGAACTCCATCCCCATTTTCAACTGGCCTACTCCAAAGAGAAGGGTCTGCAGTGGGTATTCTGCAAGGACTGTCATGCGGTCCACGAATTGCCGATTGAACGCAAGGTGCTGCACTGCTCTTGCGGCAAGCGCACCACTATCAGCGCGGGAACGCACGGCAACGGGATCATGACCTGCCCGACCTGCAAGCACATACAGAAGATCGCAGCGGATGACCTTGACGGTGCCGAACGCCCCACTTGGAGGCTCTTTGCCCAGGAGTATCTGGTCGGGACCGGCAAGAACTGCACACGGCATTTCAAGCGCGTCGAAGAGGCGGACCAGGCGTTGTACAACCGAGCCACACGAAAGCTGCGGATGATCGGTGATGGCTTGCTTGTGCCGACGAGAAGCATTCCCCGCGAGGGGCGTTCGGATGGACGACCTCTGATCCACGGGATTCGGCATTACGCAGACTTTTTCAATGACCGGCAGAAGCTCCACCTGCACCTTCTCGGTTCGGCCATCGGCCGAGTGGAAAGCGATGAGGCGCGGCGCTGCCTTGAGCTGGCCTTCAGTGAGCATCTCACAACGAACTGCATGTACACGGCCTATGCGTTTGGCTATCGCCGAACGAGCCCGATGTTCTCCATTCACTCATACCGGCACATCACCCGTCCGGTCGAGCTGAACCCTTGGCAGGATGGCGTTGGACGGGGGACGTTCATCAACACGGTCCGGAAAATATCGAAGGCGATTGCGTTTGCCAAAGCGCCCCAGGAGCTGCATCCGGAAGGCACCAGAGTCGCTTATGAAGATGATTTCGAGCGCGAACAAGCCTGCCTTGGCTCTGTCGATGATGTATTGAACGGCAGCGCCACGGCGGCGATTGAAACCCAGTCTTCCGAGGAACTCCATTTACTACCGGACGGCTCAGTGGATCTCGTGCTGACCGATCCGCCGTATTTCGACAATCTGAGCTACTCGGAACTCTCGGACTTCTATTTGGCCTGGCATCAGGCGTTGGGAATCGCACCGCCCCCGTATGACGATAACGTCACTTCGGCTCCGATACTGCAAAACCTGGCCATCACGCGACGGTCCGACGAAGCTATCAAGGGATACCAGGTACGGCTTCAGCAGATTTTCATGGAATGCAACCGCGTGCTCAAGCCGGACGGAATCTGCGTGTTCACCTACCACCATAAACTTGCATCGGCGTGGGATGCTCTCGGCACGGCTCTGCTTCATTCGGGACTCTCGGTAACCAAGGTTCTGCCCATGCGTGGCGAAGGCCAAGGAGGCCTTCACACTTACGATGGCACCATCAAGTGGGACGCGGTGCTGGTCTGTCGCAAGAAGAAAGGCGTCGTCAAGGGGGGCGTTCCAGTCATCAGCGAAACCGCCTTCAAAGACGCTGTCTTGGAGGCGGAATCTCACTTTGAGGCCTTGTCCGCTCATAAACGGATCGGCTTCAAAATTCCTGATTTCACTAATTTGGCTCGGGCGTTGGTCGTCAGTAGAGGTTTCTTAGGCGAGGCGGATACCAGCACACGACCGATGTCGGATGCATTGAAGAACATACCAACCCCGGGAGAGTTGTGATGGCGAAACTCGATAAAGGAACGCTTGCCCTAACATTCAAATTCGATTGTGACCGGTTTCTCCGGTTTCGTCTGGCCAGTGATGCTGAAAGGGACTCCCTTGGGGTCTCGGCCGAAACCTACAAACGCCCTGGTATTGAACTTATCAAAGCGGCCGGGCGGCGTTGGGAAGCCGACAAATACCAGGATCTGATCGACACCTCAGATGACGGGAAAGTTGTGTTCCTTCTCGAGGACAAGGTCGATGATCTTCTGGGACGGAAGCCCTTCAAGAAGATTCAGAACCTTTTTGACATCCTCCGGCAACAGGAACCACCCCAGGCAATTATCGAGGCGGAGTTCACGGTTCCCACAAACATTACTCCCGGCCTTCAAAAGGCATACGACGATTTCGGTCTCGACCAGGTAAGAGTGCGCCCGGACATCCTTTGGATACGTCCAGGTGGTACTGGTGCGCCGCTGATCGGCAATGGGACTGTGCCTGAATACGAAATCCATATCATTGATGTGAAAATGGCTGCGGAGCCATCCCTGCGGCACTTCACGGAAGTGACCTACTACGCTCTGGCATTGGCCACAGCCATCCAGCAAGAAGGGCTTGGCGGCAGATATGCCGTTTCGGCGGAAGGCACCATCTGGCCAGGAAGCCACGACATCAATGCGTTCAGGAACCTGGTCCAGCTTAATCAGGCCAAGGGAGCCGCAGACCCCGTTTCCGAGGCCCTCAGCGAAACGCTGATTCGGGTTCCGTATGAAGTCTATGAAGTCCACGTAAAGCAGTTTTTCGAGGATCGCCTTCTCCGGGTTCTGCAGACCGATATGGAGGATGCCAGTTGGCATGTCGGTCCCAAGTGCCAGCTTTGCGACTACGTTCGCTACTGCCGAGACAAGGCATCCGAATGCGATCATCTTTCCCGGCTGGCCTGGCTCAATCAGGGGCAGGCGGAATTGCTCCGTTCAAATGGCATTAGCTCTACAGCGGAGCTGACCGAAGCCGTGACTACCGCCGATGATCGCTGGCAATCCGTTATCGACTCCAGCCACCAGTTGCGGGCGGATGGGCCAGCGTTGGCCACTCGTGCCCGTTCCCTAACCGAGGGGGCACCCTTACCGGTCGATGGGCGGCGCAGCGCGATGATCCCTGCCTGGACTGACCAAAGCATCTTTATCACGATTCATTTCGACCCGGGCTCTGGTATCTCGTTTGCCTTGGGCGCGGCGCGGCTCTATTTCCCGCACGGCCGCAAACCCGGCGATCCTCCGATGACGGACGAAAAGATTTTCATCGTCGACCGTGTCGATGCGATGAACCCGGAAACGGAACGCGAGAGGCTAAAGGAATTTGCGACCGTGGTCTCTGAGTGGTTAGAGGAGGTGTCGACTGTCAACACCGGTCTACCCGCTCGTGACCGTCTCTCTTCCCACATCTTCTTCTGGGACATGCTGGAGGTGCGTCAGCTCAAGCGCATGTTCGAGCGTCATATGCAGAACCCTGACGTGATCGAACTGATCGAGGTACTTACCCGATTCTTCCCGCCGGACAGTCTGTTGCCCGATCCGGATGCTTTCAAGTCTCAGCCAGGGACCATCGTCAAGGAAGTTCTTCGAATGTTGGTTGGACTGCCGGTTGCCCACGATTACTCCCTGTTTGATGCAGCGAACAGTTTTTTCCCAAATGTTCGAGAGGATGGCACCCCGTATAAATTCGATCTACCTTTTGGGTTCGCTACCCCAATGAGCGATCAGATCCCCTTCGAACGTGCCTATGAGCTGTGGCAGGACAAAATTTTCGTCCGCCATTTCAATAAACTTCATCCTACTGACCCGTCAAAGTGGAGGCGCTACACCCGGGACGAACTCTACGATGGCATTAAGCGGGCCACGAAGGTTCACCTGCAAGCTTTGCAGCACATCGTCCGGCGACTGCGTGAAAACTACAAAGACCGGTTAGTGCTGAAAAAGAGCGGCTTCTCTGCCGCACGATCCTCACAGGCAAGCGTTCCGGAGGCGGCAAGAAGTCTGATCGCTTTTGAGAAGCTCAATGTCGCGTGCCAGGAAATGGAGAACCGGAACACTCGCTCACTGCCTGTCGATGAACGGGAGGCGAGGTTTTTCTCGATACGCGGGTTGACCTTGAAGCCTCAAGCAGAGGCTGATCCGATCATCGATGAGATCAAGTTCGGGAATCCACAGTACCAACACGAAACGCTCTATGTTTTCGATTTTTCTCCGACCAGCAGGGATTCCCGAATCAAGGAAGGCGAATTTACCGTCGCCCTATCCAACGAGAATGAATACGTGGATCTCGACGAACCGTGGCGTCGGCGACTTGGATTGGGCTTCCAGGATGCAGAAGAACTGCTGGGCGAACACGGCCTGACCGAGCGGTGGATGACGAACAAGTCGATAGGGGCATTGCTTCAGGTAGAGGTCATTCGGTTGGAGGCAATGCAGGACAATCCCTATGTGGTTCTTAAACCGGGTCACCAGGGGCTCTTTCAGTTTGCCGTCGCCCAAGGACTTGTGGCGCTCGACTCACCGCTTGTCCTCGATCCGATGTACCGGGATTTTTCGAGCGACAGGATAGAAAAAGCATTGAGGTCTGTCGGCGGCAAGGCAGCACCGATCAAACGTGCCAGGAAGCGGAGGTAAGGCAATGGCTAAGAGACCGACAAAAATGACCGAACCAGCCCATAGCCTGATGTATACCCCTGGCTCGCTGGCAGCAGGAAAAACATTCGCTGACACGAACCAGTTGTACGCGAAGGTGGCACCATATCTGAAGGATGCCTTTAACGAAAAGCAGGAATCCCTTTTTCACGATGCATTCGGAAACAGGATTTCTTTGCTTTGGGGGCCGCCGGGTACAGGAAAGACCACGGTCTTGGCCGGGACTATTCTTGGGTGGATTGAGCATTACGCCGAAGCGGGAATTCCGCTGCGCGTCGGTATCGGGTCCAGCAACTACAACGCTATAGATAACGTCCTCAACGAAGTCCTGGAACTGATCAACAGACGGACGGCCACGGTCGGAGTGTTAGCTTGTCCGGTTCGTGTCACAAGGGTGAGGAGCGACTCCTCCGCACCTCCCTTGAGTGATCAGATCGAAGATATGCCGAGGACCTCCGCAAGGGCTCAGGGTTTTGTGAATGCCCTGAAAGGCGACGATCCCGGGATCATCATCGTGGGTGGAACCTGGCAACAACTTGGACGGCTGGCCGAGAAAGACCACCAAGATAGCGAGCCGACCGCCGAATGGTTTGATCTGCTGGTGATCGATGAGGCGTCACAGGTTCAGGTTGCTGCGGCTGCGGCCTACTTTCTGCTTTTGAAGTCTGATGGGCATGTTGTCCTTGCTGGTGACGACCGGCAGCTTGGGCCGATCTACGGCTTCCAGATGAAGGATAGCGTTCAAGGGCTGTTTGACTGCATTTTCTCTTACATGAAGGAGACCCACGGCATCACCCCGGTGCAGCTTAAACACAACTACCGGACCAACGTGGAAATTTCTGCATGGCCCTGCAAGCGTTTTTATAAGAACGAATACGAGGCGTTCTTCCCCGAGAGAAAGCTGGATCTCGCCATCAATATTGATGGAAGACCAGCCGACTGGCCTGAGCAGTTGCCATGGTCCGACCAGTTTCTCCGCATTCTTGACCCAGCTTGCCCTGTGGTGGTGATCAGCTACTCCGCCAACACCTATACGTTATCGAACCCTTTTGAGGCGCAGATCGTTTCCGCTTTGACCCTTTTGTACAAGAAGCTGGTCGACGCCCAACAGGCCGGAGTAAGCGCCCAGGAGTTTTGGACGCAGAAAATCGGCATTGTGACTCCCCACCGAGCCCAGATGGCATCCATCAGAAATCTGCTCGTGGACGCGGCCGGTATGACGATGGACCCGCCTCCATTTGTGGACACCGTAGACCGGTTCCAGGGTCAGGAGCGCGACCTGATCCTTTCCAGTTATGTAGTGGCCGACCGGGATTTTGTTGCGTCTGAAGATGCGTTCATCCTAAGCCCACGACGATTCAATGTGACGCTGACCCGGGCGAGAAGCAAGTTTGTGATGCTTATCAGCGACGCGCTTCTCCAGTATCTGCCATCCGATCCGGACGTGGCCCGTGACGCTGCTCACCTGCAGCTCTTCGCCGAGCAGTATTGCAGTTCGGTATGCGACACCATCGACTTGCCGTTCTTTGAACGCGGTGCTCTGTCGACCATGAGATGCAAATTGAGGGGGCGATACGAGAATGGAAGCACTTTATGAGCTTTTCTAAGGAAATTGTCGAAGATGCATTAGTCGCCTGCGGGCGATCATGCTGCATTTGCCACAAATTCTGTGGGGTCCGAATTGAGACGCACCACCTCAAACCAAAGCACCTTGGCGGTGACGACAGCTTTGAAAACTGCATTCCCCTCTGTTTTGATTGCCATGCGGAAGTCGAACACTACAACAATAACCATCCGCGAGGACGCAAGTTCTCGGAGGGAGAACTTAAGAAACATCGGGACAACTGGTACAGCATGGTCCGCGAGCTGAATACACCGCTTCCGCGTCATGAGAATTCCGTCCACGTTATTCAGGCGGTGAATGGCAAAGGAAATATGGTAGCCGGTCGAGACCTGAATATTGTTACCGAGAGAGTGGTTAAGAAGACCGTCGTGCAGACAGATCCCGGCGGAAAGCACATTGAAAATGCTACAGCTCGAAAAATCCAAGAGCTTGTAAAGGAATACATCGACCTTCATACGGCGGCCGAAAAAGATCCCCAGCGTGCTGCTCAGCGCATTTGGAGTGGCATCAAAAAGGAGTTCAATGTCACCACGTACAAGGAGATACCTGTTGAGAAGTCCGATGAAGCCATTCAATGGTTGTATGCTCAAATTGCCATGGCTCGTCCGAAGATCAGGCGCAAGGCTCCGGAACGGTGGAAGCAAAGTTTCTATAAGCCGATATATGCCCGAGCTAACGAACTT
>ERZ724503.706-NODE-706-length-14765-cov-7.815296_pt1 | contig 14765 bp, 15 predicted proteins | sample MGYA00376036_ERZ724503 | MGnify/ENA primary metagenome ERZ724503 (study PRJEB28724, sample SAMN07190885) | wastewater metagenome | isolation source: influent of sewage treatment plant in Hong Hong | place: Hong Kong | collected 2016-03-17 ...
TCGCAACAGGACTTCGTAATTCAGGTTAATGTTAACTGATTGAAAACAACTTCTTAGGTAGAACTATCTAACCTACCAAAAGGGCGTATTGTAATCGTTATAACCAGACAGAATTTTCTGTCTGGTTTTTTTAATTGAATTTACCAACAAAGGTATAAAATATATCAATTTGCTGGACTCGTTTTCCGCTACTTTTATCTGGTTGATGAATTTCAATTCGTTCTATTAGTTCATTGACAATACTTGAATTTAGCTCTGTTAAAGTAGTGTATTGGTCAATAATGGAAATGAAGCGATTGACATCCATTAACCTGTCTTTTTGTTCGGACAAGTAGCTGGATTTTTCCAGAATCTCTGATTTTAGGAGATTCTGCTCATGTTCATAATCTTTAGATAGAGACACAAAGCGTTCATCAGACAACTTGCCTAAGACATTATCTTCATATAGTTTTTTGATAATTACATCTAACTGACTTGCTCGTTTTTGACATTCAGACAATCGGTGTTCAGTTGCTTTAAGCTCCTTTTTACTATCTTTTTCAGTCTTAGATATTAGTAGCTGTAAAAACTCTTGTTTATGCTTCTTTACATATTGAATTTTATCGTTAAGGTCGCTTAATACAATTTCTTGTAGTTTTAGCTCTCGGATATAATGAGAATCACTACATTTAACCTTTTTGCTCTGAAATCCAGAACATATATATCTTTCTTGATTAGGTGAAATACTCTTTCCGGTACAGAAATAGTGACGATAACCACAATCATGGCAATAAACTAAGCCAGAAAATAAGCCGTGCCGATTACTCTTTGTCCGACGGCGCTTTTTGGCAAGCATTGTCTGAACAAGTTCAAACTGGTCTCTTGGGATAATCGCCTCATGCCTATCTTTGAAGACTAGCCAATCTTTAGCATCGTTCAATATTTTTCGTTTGTCCTTATAGGATTTGATATAACTTTTAGCCAACACCAAATCGCCGCAGTATTCTGGTCTGGAAAGTATATTTTTAACACTTTCACGATACCAGTCGCAATTTGGGTCGACTACTTTTTGTCGATATTTTGTTACGGTAGGGACTTTCTCGCTGGATAACAAATTAGCTATTTTAGAAATCGTCATTCCGTCCAGATATAATCGGAAAATTCGTCTTACAATCTCCGCAGCCACTTCATCTATAACGAGATGATTTTTATCTTTTGGGTCTAATCGATAACCAAATGGCGCAAATCCTCCAATCCGCTCACCTCGTTCCGCTTTACTTCGCAAGACCGAGCGCACTTTAGCGCTGGTTGATTTACTATGAAATTCATTGAAAATATTCAAGAATCCAGAATAATCAAGGTCGGTTATACTAGTGTTAGCCGAATCAACGTTATCATTTATTGCAATAAAACGAACATCCAATTTAGGAAATAGAATATCAGTATATAAACCAACTTCGGTCGCATTCCGTCCAAATCGCGACAAATCTTTCACGACTACTGTTTTAACAGTTCCAGCATTAACCAGCTCTAACATTTCTTGAAAGGCTGGTCGCTTAGAAAAGTTTGTTCCCGTATAGCCGTCATCAATAAAAAAGCGATATGTTCCCAATCGGTTATCTTTGGCGTATTTTTCCAAAATTGATTTCTGATTCAGAATCGAGTTGCTATCCCCAACATTCATGTCTTCATTAGAAATTCGGCAGTATAAAGCAGTCAATTCTTCAGTTCTATCTAAAGATGAATATTTAGTTGTCAAAGTTCGTTGTAAGGTAGTAGATTTCATAACATTTTCTCCTTTTGAGAAAGCTATAAAAACCTTACGGCTATACCTATATTATACCATTTTTAAGGGGTGTTTTACAGATATAACCATAGGAAAAGCTACTATTTTCGGCTTTTTTCTAACTCTCTCAACATCAAACTAATTAGGACTCTTTCTAAGTTTTTATTTGCGAACAAACTTGTTTTAGAGTTAATAACATATGTCTTCTTACCGTCTTTTATAATCTTAGAGGCTTTATTCTTTTCGTTCATCATTTAATCCTCCTTTGATATAGTTTTGGTAGTCGTCCAAAGTAATCACGGTGAACAATTCCCAAAAGTTATAAAGTTCCGTCTGAATAGCCTTTGAAATTGCTAGCTTTCGCTTGTCATCTGGAACTATCCAAAGCACAAATGGAAAAACTCCATGCTGGCGTTGTTCGATACCTGAGCGATAGTATTCGATATACTTTTTACAGGTGTTCACTATACGGGCTAGGCTTTCAGTGCTTCGGTCTAGTTCAATAAAATAGTGGTCTTCGTATTCTTGGCTAACTAGCTCCAAATAAGCATCTGGTTTCAAAGTCATACCTAAGCCAGAAAGTTTTTGGTAGCTTCGCCAAGAGTTCGGCTCGAAAGAAAAGGCTTCAAGTGATAGCTTTTTGGAATCTCGGACGGTCTCCATGGTTTCAATGAATATTTCCGTGACTGCCAAGGTATGTTCGATATGGTGTTGGCTGGGTTCGTAGTGGTTTTTATAACGCAAGACAATCGTTTCATCTTGGCTTTTCAACAGTTTCAAACCTTGAAAAGTAATTTGCCAAACATAGGAAGCAGAGCCTTTGCGAACGCCTCCAATTCGGCGTTTGAGGTGAGAAACCAGACCAGCCTTTAACAGTCTTTGCGTTGTAAAGTTGGCTCGGCGAATAGCGGTTTCTGGTTTGTTGCTGTCTGAATAAAAGAGTCTGGCAAGCTGGCTGGTGGTGGCATATCTAGCTTGATTGAGAAAGTATAAAATTTGAATATCTTGAGTGGTTAATTGATTCCATTTCATCTGTTTTGTTCTCCTTAAAGGTTGGCTGGTAAAATGTGCTTCGTTACGCAGTAAGTCGTGTGACAATTGGGGACAGAAAGGCTTATTTTACGGGGCTGGAAGAATCTTCTTCATCAACACGATTAGAAGACCGATTAGAACGCTTTTTTCGTCCTAAATCGTCCAGAGATTCAGTTGTTTGTGGTTTTTCTTGGTAGGTAAAAGCCTGAAATTCTCGCTCTAAATCGTCCACATTTTGTCCGTATTTGATAAGACTATTTAGATAAGGCGTGCGGCTATCTCGAATCCTAGGTGTCTGTGGATAGGTTTTGCCAATTACCCAACGATAGGTATTGGGCGAGGTTTCAATTCTTGAATATATCCAAAATGGTGGCAGGCTGTAAAAATCCTCTTTGGCAACTTCTAGTGTGGATTTTGCCATTTCCTTGGCTTCGTTCAAATTTAAGCCAAAGACAATTTTATTGGCAGTATTAGATTCAATACCTGCTTTGAGGTTTGAAGACATTTGTGCCAAGTGCTGAAAGCCTATCGCCCAGCCAACATTAAACTGGCGAGATTGTGAAAGTGCTTCGTCCAGATTGGCGTTAGGGATTCCAAGAAAACTCGGTGTTTCATCGACATAAATGAAAGCAGACTGGCGTTTGCTTGGCTCAACCGAAGATTGTCGCAAAATAAGCATCCACAAGATTGAAGTGACAAGGCTTCCAATAAGTTTGGCGGATTCTGAACCAATAACCGCCTTATTTAATGGCACTAGCACAATTTTTCTGCCCTGGAAGAGTTCTGCCAAACTGAATTTTGGCTGAGTTTGTCCAAGCATAGCCCTGAGTTGCGGACGAAGCAAAAACTGGCGAAACTTGTTCAAAATTGGGTTTAACATCTGGTGGCGTTGGGCTTCGCTTAACAATTCAAACCAAGACCAAAAACTTTCTAAGCCGATTGGGTTTGTGAGATTTTTCAGCAGTTTATTTCTGAAATGCTTGTTGGTTAAAAGGCTAGGTAACATCACCAAAGAACTGTTTGGAATCCGTGCCAAAGTCAAGAAAGCGTGCGACAGAATATCCAAAGAGTAGATTCCGAAATGTTCTGGATATAAGCCTTTGAATAGCTCTAACAGATAATCTGCGATAACTTCAGGCTCGATTCCATAGTTTGTCAGCTCAAAGGGGTTAATACCAACAATTCGCTTGGCGGTTGGTGAAATAACCACTATATCTTCATCATGTTCGGCTGGAGTTCGTTCAAGCAGTTCATGCGTTAGTTGCCCCTTGGCGTCAATCACGACCACACTATGCTTCTTGGAATTTATGTCAGATAGAATCAAATGACTCATGGCTGTAGTTTTACCTGTTCCAGTGCTTCCAAGTAGAAACAAATGTTTCTTGGCGGATTGGCTGGAAATTTGAAGCGGTCTCGGCTGAGTTTCGACAGTCTGACCAAAACTTCTTGCCTTGTTGTGATTTAGATTGTAGCCAAGCGGTGGCGTGATGAGTTTCGGGTGAATATTCGGCACGCCGTCCATGTTTTCTTCACCAACTGGCAGAAGCAAGAAACAAGCGAGGTCAGCAGTAGCTAGGCTATACGGGAAAGACCAAGACGGTTGAGCTTGATTGATTTTTGAAGCCGAGGTTGGTTTGAGCTCGATAGTGGCGTGAGTTTCCAGCATCCGAAAGCTACTGAGTAGGCTTGAAAAGAACTCTTTCGTCCGCAAAATACTGCGTGAATTTGCCCCAAGCCTAATTTCACATCTGAAAGTTGATTGATTTAACTTCTGACGCATGAGCTTTTTGGAGTTCTCCGAGAGTTCAGGAATATTATTTGTAATAACCTGATACCAGCGAGCAGACAAATTTGGTAATTCTTTAGGTTGTGGTTTTGGTGGAGAGCCAGAGCCAAGAATTAGCTGAAGAACAATTTCCTCATCTGGCTGGAGTGTTTTTGACAGTGCCAAACTAGAACGAATCATATTCTCTAACGAATCTGTTTTTAGAGCATAATGTGACTGCTTAATCTGAACTAATCGGGCAACCGACATTTTTTCACGCTTAGGAGCTTTAGAAAATTGAATCTGTCGGTGTGATTGTATCAATTGATGAACGTGCCGTTTATCTTGTTCTTCTGTTCCTAAAAGATACCGCACATGGTTTCTCTTCAAGCGAACTTCAAAAACAAGACTCTTCCGCCGAGTCAGACCGACCAACTGACCAAGCAGACTTTTGACATCTTCTTCTGAAAACGGACGCTGCCAAGTCCATTCACTCCACGACAAGGCATTAAATTGTCGCTTCATATCTACCTCCAATCTTTCTTAATTTTGATAATCCGAAAGGCAAACCAACCAGCAAAGATGAACGCCGCTCCCAAAAACAACACTTGCCAGACTTCCAAGACCAATTTAACCGCCTGATTGACAAGCCAAGCACAGGCAAAGAATCCGAGAATATAAGCGAGTAGTTTCTTCATGGCTGGTTTCCTTTCTGATTTTAGTTATACAGGAAGATTGCCAAAATTTGAAATTTGGTTTTGTCCTGCTTTTGGAGCGATTGGAATAGATTTTGAACGGACTAACAGTAGTATATTTCACCATATTTTGTCCTTTTGTCTAGTCCAAGTGGTGATTCTATCGCTTTTGGTGGCGTAAGATTTCGGCGACAGCTTCTAGGTAAATTCCGTTAATTGCTTGTTTCTTTTCAAGATATTCTGCCAGTGCGATTTCTTCTTCTGTATAGCTTGGCTGATTTTCTTTGTCTAATGCTTCAAAGTATGCTCCTAGAGCAGAAATAAAGAGTAAGACAACACCACTTATTATCAGAATCCAAGAATAAATGTTCATAGCTCCTCCTTATTTCAAATATTGCGTAGTGTAGTGAGTGAAAGCTCTCAGAATATAATCTGTATAAGCGTGAGCTTCTGGATTGTTTTTCAGGATTTCAGCTTGAATCAAGGCTAGATTTCCCACTTTGTAGAGAATGTCTGTCGCCAGAAGCTCCCTTGCTTGGTTGTCTGCCATGTTTTGACTGAGCTTTCTTGCGATCTCCATTTGATATGGGCTGGCGATAGTTTGAAGTGCTTGGACTTCTTTATTGCGACGAATAGAAGGTGTAAGTGACATAAGAGTTCTCCTTTGATATAATTTTGGTAAGTTAGCTAACTTATGGTTAAAGTTTATCAAAGTTAAAATGCCAAATGTTGCCAAAATCTATGTCAAAATCTTGCCAATTTCGGAGGTGTTTATGTTTACAATTCCAGCCTTATTTTCCATTGTTTTGAAAAATGCCAACAAAACGGTCTGGTCTGACCGCAAGAAAGTGAGTGTCGGCTTGGCAGTTGTTCTTCATGAGGATTCACTGGCATATTTATCTGATACAACTTTCAATAAATTATTCACAGGACAAAATAAAGGACGAACCCTTTACGGAATCGTCCAAGATGAGATAGATGAAGTAGATTTTTCAACCTATATTTTCAAAACTGAAAAGAGATTAAGCGACACCAACTACCGAGAAAATAAGTTTGAATTACAGAAAACACAAGAAGACTTCTTTGCTTTGTTGGAACAAGCACAAAATTTACCAAAATCCATTCTTTTAGGTTTGAAGCAATCTTTCCAACTTAACCATTCCGAGCGACCGTATTTATTTTTAGTAGAATGTTTGTTTTATGCGTTGGCTTGCCAGCACAACAAACACCAGCAATATATCGAACTGGATTTCAGCCAAGAAACGGAAGTGGTCTCCCGCCCTTTGGAAGAGTTAGTTTCAAAAGCAACAGGCTATTCCAAGCGAATCAAGCAAGAACTAAACCGCTTTTCGGAAGATGAACTGAATCTGTTTAGGCGAATCGCACCATTTACTTTTTATGATGAATCCTTTGACGAGCTTTCGGGTGAATATGTTTTGGACTATTACCTGATTTCTCATGCCGATTTTCTGGATTTATTCACCAAGTATGGCGTCAAAGGCAATGACATTTCAAGATTAAAAGAATACGGTTTGATTTCGGGCGGTGGCAGGCATGAAATGATTGTAGAAAAAGGTGAACTGTCTGGTTTCCAGAATGACAACCTAGTTTTGACTTTCTCCACCGATTCTGATGAAAGAATAACTTTTGAATACAGTGCTTTTCATTTAACAGATACCGCCAAGGCTTTGATTGAGATTTTGGAAGTTGGGACGGATGATGAGTTTTTTCGAAATTTTGCAGAACATTTCAATAACAAGTTGAATCAGTTCGAAGTTTTAGCAAAACTTTACTCAATTGAAGAGTTGGTATGAATTTGATATTCTGTTAGAATGTTTCTTACGACAAACAATAAAATTAAAGGAGATGCTATGAGGAAAATCAAGGAATTTATAGACGGCTCTTATTTAGCATACAGTACAGGAAATTTTGATAATTGGTGTGTGTATATTATTAAATCAGACGGAGAGGCTACAATACCTCTAGACACTGATTATTTTCAGCAAATTTATGATCTTTCGTTAATATATGGAGTCGATAAAGTTTATGGAGACTTTGTAAATATTTATGATTCTACCGATAAAGATATAGACGAAGTAGTGTTACAAAAAATTACTGAGTGTTCTCTATCTTATGGATATCACCAATCAATAAGTGTTGATAAACTCTTCACAACAATATATATGACTATGATTTCAGAAGAGAACTATCCCAACACAAAATTAGGAAAAAGGATTAAACGTTTGGGGATTTATGAGATGCTGTATAGCCAAAGAACAGTTTATGAGAGGAATGTCATGGAAAGAAATTGATCGTCTTTGCAAAGAAAGAGGATTCTAAATAATGATATCTTAGATAAAATTAGAACTATGGTATAATAAAACTATGAAAACAATACAGAAAAGCCAAACGACTATACAGCCTTTTACGAAATGGACTGGCGGGAAACGTCAACTGCTTCCAGTTATTAAATCTCTTATGCCAGACAATTATAATAGTTACTTTGAGCCATTTATTGGTGGAGGAGCGTTATTTTTTGACCTTTCTCCAGACAAAGCAGTTATTAACGACTTTAATAATGAGCTCATGAACTGTTACCAGCAAATAAAGAAGCATCCCCAAAAACTCATTGAGTTACTAACTAAACATCAAGAAAATAACTCTAAAGAGTATTACTTAGAATTACGTGCTGTCGATAGAGATAATAGGATTAATAAAATGACTGATGTTGAGCGTGCTGCACGTATCATATATATGTTGCGAGTTGATTTTAATGGCTTGTATCGTGTCAATTCTAAAAATCAATTCAATGTACCTTATGGTCGCTATAAAAATCCTAAGATTGTTGATAGTGATTTAATTTTATCTATTTCTCAATATCTAAATAATAACAATATTACGATTTTGACGGGGGATTTCGAAAAAGCTGTTGAAGATGCAGGGGCTGGAGATTTTGTTTATTTTGACCCACCGTATATACCTCTTTCAGAAACAAGTGCCTTTACATCTTATACTCATGAAGGTTTTTCCTATGAAGATCAAGTTAGATTGCGAGATGTTTTCAGAAAACTAGATAAAAAGGGTGCCTACGTAATGCTATCCAATTCGTCCAGTCCGTTAGTGGAAGAATTATATAAAGGTTTTAATGTTCATAAGGTAGAAGCCACTAGGACTAATGGGGCGAAAGCATTAAGTCGAGGAAAAATATCAGAATTTATCGTAACTAATTATGACAAATAACGAATATAAGTATGGAGGGGTTATTATGACGAAACCATACTATCATCAAGAAAATTCCATACTTGTTCATGCGGACACTTTTGAGTTTTTATCCAAAATGAAACCTGAAAGTATGGATATGATTTTTGCGGATCCGCCATACTTTTTGAGTAATGGTGGAATATCTAATTCAGGTGGTCAAGTTGTATCAGTTGATAAAGGTGAGTGGGATAAAGTTTCTTCACTTGAAGAAAAGCATAACTTTAATCGACGCTGGATTCAGTTGGCTAAAAAAGTTTTGAAACCCAATGGGACGATTTGGATCTCAGGTAGCTTCCACAATATTTATTCAGTTGGTATGGCTTTAGAACAAGAAGGTTTCAAAATTCTGAATAATATTACATGGCAGAAAACAAATCCTGCACCCAATTTATCCTGTCGTTACTTTACACATTCAACTGAAACAATTCTTTGGGCAAGAAAAAATGATAAGAAAGCCCGTCACTATTATAACTATGATTTAATGAAAGAGTTAAACGATGGAAAACAGATGAAAGATGTCTGGACTGGTGGATTAACAGCAAAATCAGAGAAATGGGCTGGCAAGCATCCCACTCAGAAACCCGAATATCTTTTAGAACGAATAATTTTAGCTAGCACTAAAGAAAATGATTATATATTAGATCCTTTTGTTGGTAGTGGAACAACTGGTGTTATTGCTAAGCGATTAGGTCGGAGATTTATTGGAATAGATGCCGAACGAGATTACTTAAAAATAGCAAAAACAAGATTGGAGAAAGAAAGTGGTAAAAAATAGAGATTTTGAAGAATGGCTATCAACCATGACAGACACTATCGCAGATTGGGTTTATTATACGGATTTTCCAAAAGTTTACGACAATGTGGAAAGTATAAAAATTCCTCTCAATATTCTGAATAGTCTTATTGGTAGTAAAAATATAAGGCAGGATTTTCTAGATTTGTATCAAAATTATCCAGAAATTTTGAAGGTTGTACCAATCCTTATTGCGAAACGCCTAAAAGATACAATCATTGTTAAAGATCCTCTAAAAGATTTTTATTTCGATTTTCGTAAACCAAACTATAGTATTGAAGAATACGTTATGTTTTTGGAAAAATCAGGTATCTTTGATTTGCTTGAGAAGCATATTGTATCGAATTTAGTGGATTATGTTACAGGAGTTGAAGTTGGCATGGATACGAACGGTAGGAAAAACCGTACTGGACATGCTATGGAAAATATTGTTCAACATTATCTAGAAGCGGCGGGTTATGTTTTAGGTGAGACCCTATTCAAGGAAATCTATCAAAATGAAATTGAAGAACTCTTCTCAGTTGATTTATCCGCCATCACTAATGAGGGAAATACAGCCAAACGATTTGACTTTGTTATCAAACATAATTCAACTATTTATTTGATAGAGGTTAATTTTTACTCAAGTGGTGGGTCAAAATTAAATGAAACAGCACGTTCTTATAAGATGATTGCAGAAGAAACTAAAACAATTCCTAATGTAGAATTTATTTGGTTTACTGATGGCCAAGGCTGGCATAAGGCTAAGAAAAATTTACAAGAAACTTTTGAGGTTTTACCTCTCTTGTATAATACTAACGATTTAAAAAATGATATTTTAAAGACTTTAAAATAGTTTAGATGATAAATCGGCAAATTAAAAAGATTTAGTTTTGACTTACGTCAGCTAAATCTTTTTTTATTTGCAGTATCCTTGTCTCTCATCAAAATTACTATAATAGATTAAATCATGTTATAATTACTTAAATAATATAATAAAGATGAGGGATTGATTATGGCATTACAATTACCAGATGGTGTAACGATCGATGATTATAACGACTATAAGATAATTGAGATACGAGATCTATCAAATGAATTAAAAGAAAAAATCAAAAATGAATTGACTGTGATTTGTCATGGAGAATATGCTTTAAGTTCGGCTTTAAAATACCATACTTTTGAGGGAACTATTGCTGAGTTAGTAAATTATAGACTTCCTGCTGAAAAAGATAAAAGAGTTGGAGCTATAGGAGAACTAATCCTAAATGTAATAATAAGATCTACGGGAGACTTTGAGGTTATTTCCCCTTTCTTTAATCTCGAAGAGAGAAATGTGAAGAAAGGATTTGATATACTCGCCGTTGATTTAAATAAAGAAATTTGGATAATAGAGTCAAAAGCTGGAGAATTAGGAACAATGACCGATGTTACCTCAAAAATTTTAGAAAGGATAAATACGGCAAATAGAGATTTAGTTAATAGGCTTAATAACGATAATGCGCAGCTATGGTTAAATGCAGTAAACTCGGTTCGGTCAAGTATCGACCATACCGATGAGAAGAAAACTGTTATAAATATTCTCGAAAATTTGGGTAACACGAATGTCAGTGATGATAAAAATGTTCTATTAGGAGGAACTGTTTTCTGTAGTTTTAACACAAAAATAGAATTACAGAGATTCAAGTCTCTTTATCAGAGAATTAAAACTCAGAGTAAATTCTCTAAATTACAGATTATTGCAATTCAGAAACGAACGTTTGAAGCGGTTGTTGACTTTTTAAACACTTTAAACGTATAAGGAGACTTTTATGCAGACACTTACACTGAAAAGATTATATAATACAGAATTTAAATCTCTATATTGGAAGTTTTTAAGTAGCCCAGGTAATATGACAATCAAAGAGCTAGAAGTCTTACTATCGTTGGGGACATATTTTGTTAGCCTAGAAAATGAACATATTCAAAAACTAGGATATCGAATTTTTCTCTTGTATAGTAAATATACAGAAGACTATAAACCTCTTTATGAGCTGAGTATAAACAAAGGATTTATTCCGATTGCTCAATTTATATACGAAAACTTAAAATATGCCGAAAAATTTGGAAATCTACAGACCGCAATAAATAAAGCTGTCAACCAAGATTTTAGACAAAGAAATCAATACAAAACAATCGGTCAGGTTCTACTTTATAATAATGTTATTACATCAAAAGCTAAATCTTATATTGTTGTTGCTCCTACTTCGTATGGTAAAACTGAATTAATTTTATCATTTTTAGACTCTGCACCAAATAAGAATGTTTGTATAATAACTCCAACTAAGTCTCTGCTTGCTCAAACTAAAAAACGTATTCTTAATCATATTGGAAACCAAAAAATAATTACCCGACCAGAAATGTATTCTGAAAATGATGAAAGGATTATAGCTGTCTTAACTCAAGAGAGGTTGCTAAGACTATTGCAAGAAAATCCTGAACTCAATTTTGATATTTTGATAGTTGACGAAGCTCATAATTTACTTGATGGTTTTTCTAAAGATAATAATCGTAGTGTACTACTCGCTTCTGTTATAGTAATATGTCATAGAAGAAATGAAAATCTTTCCTGTAGATATCTAACTCCTTTTTTACAGTCAAAAGAGAGTATTGTATTGAAACATATCTCAGAATCGCTAGAATGGTTTACAGTATCAGAGTTCATGAAGTCAGAAGTGTTTTATTTTCATGATATTGTCAAAGGGACTAAGGAAATGTTAGACCAATATTCTGGAGCTAAGCAAAAACTCATTTCCTTAGGAAATTCTGACACTTCTTCAGACGCAGAAATTGTAATTTCTCATGCAGATAGAAAAAATATAATATATCTAAATAGCCCTAAAAAAATTGAACAATTTGCTAAAGAATTATCGAATTTATTGGACATTACTTCATCGGAACGGCTCAAAAAGGCAGTGTCGGATTTAAGAGATTTCATACATGAAGATTATAGCTTGGCGGCTTCGTTAGAGAAAGGGGTAATATATCATCACGGATCTGTTCCAGAATCAGTAAGATACTATATTGAACTGCTGTACTCAGAAATTAATGAATTAAAAATGTTAATTGCGAACTCAACATTACTTGAAGGTGTTAATATTCCTGCAACAAAAATGTTTATTTTAGACCCCAGTAGAGGTGGAAGTTACTTAACTTCATCAGATTTCAAGAACTTAATTGGTCGAATTTGTCGTTTTGGAGAGATTTTCAACCCTAATGATGGTAGCTTAGAATATTTACTCCCAGAGATACATATTATCAAAGGTAAGTACTGTCGAAAAGATTTTAATGCATTGAATTTTTTTAAAAGTAAAAATGTTTTTGCTGGTGACCAAGATAAGATCAAAGATAAAGTTTCAAATCCATTATTAGAAAATCATAGGCAACTTGATTCCGATATCATCAACCAAGCAGAAATAATGCTAGACAACTTTTCTGATGATGAAATTATTGTTGACAAAAAAATAAGAACACCCCAAACGTTTGTAGGTAGGCTTTGTCTTCAGAACAATGTGAGAATCTTTAATGTTTTTGATGTAGAAGAGATTATTAGCATAAAATTAGATGGATTAGAGAAAGCTCAAACACTAGAAAATATCTTTAATATTATGAACTTTCTCTTCTTTTCTCATATCAATGAGGAAGAGGGGGAGTATAATAATCTGAAACGTTTGCGAGAAAAGTCCGCTCAGAATTTTTATATGATGCTGATAAATTGGAGAATGCAAGGACTGACAATAAAAAATATGATAACGCAAATCGTTAGCTATTGGAATACCTTAACAGGCGACGAGGCTGACTATGTGTATGTTGGAAAGTGGGGAGATAAAACACGTGGTCCTAATAGTCATAGAGAATATTGGACTAATATTTCGAGTAAGACTCAATCTGAAAAAATAAATTTGGCAATTGTTAGACTCAAGGAAGAATACGATTTTATTGATAATGAAATAATAAAATATATCGAAATACTTAACATGCTTAGCTTAGTAGACGATCAATTGTATCTGAAAATAAAATACGGAACTAGTAATAGCGAAAAGATTGCGCTTTTGAATTGTGGAATCAGCAATACATTATCTAGTATCTTATTCGAAAAATATAAGGAGCTATATAATGTTGATATTTCAAGTAATGTAGTAACTTTTGATAATTCTTTAATTAATATTATGAAGAAGAATGATGAAAATGGCATTTTAATTTCGGAGATACTACTAAATTCGCCTACAAAATAAAATTTATGCCTTTAGTCTTACCTTAAAAAGGTAGCTTTAAATTAGCTACCTTTTAACAATTTAAGATGCGTGAACTCAAATTATTTAGACTGCTAAGCGTCACACTGCCTATTGGTAACTACTTTTCTAATTCTTCCCGGTATCAATTTTATCCAGCTTTGTATTTGCTTAGAAAAAACTTTTCAAATATCAGAGAAAATGTTTCGGATTTTGAAAACAATATAGTAGCTCCGACAACTAGAAAATTAGAGGAACTTTCAGCAGATTCGGATGAACAATATAGAGAAATTACAGCTTTTACACAGACTAAGAACGACGAGATTCAACAACAATTTGATGATAAAGTTGATGAACTTAAAGAATTTCAAGATTCTATTGATAATTGGCAAGAAGAAAAGCAGAATAGGATAAAAGAGTTAGAGGAAACTTATAATGCTAAGTTATCTCTGGAAGCTCCTGAAAAACTCTGGAATGACCGGCTCCATAGAACATCAGAAACGAGCTCGAAACTGGACGATAGTCTTAATTGTTGCTACTATTCTCTTAATTCTATCCTCTGCAATATTAGTGCTTGCAGTTTACGACTATTCGAAGAATATCACCAAAGCTATTCCATTCATATCAGAATCCTTTATTCTAATAACAGTTATATCCTTCTTTATTTATATAATTAGGATATTAATAAAGATAGTAATGTCAAACCATCATTTAGCTACTGAATACAAGCAAAAAGCAGCGATGACTAGATTTTATCAGTCATTGATTTATTCTGGAATAGATATTGATAAAGATGAACGACTAATCATCATTAATTCTCTATTTAGTAAGGTTGAAATAGGTTTAGTGAAAACTGAGAATTCAGGTGATACGGATACGATTTTAGCTATTCTATCTAAAAATATAAAATAAAAAACGGCAAATTACCGTTTTTGTGATATAAGGTGTGTTTAATTATATCAATACAAAGCCAAACGAAAAGGACAGCATATCATTTGCTGTCCTTTTGATTACTCGCCGTAAGGTTTCATACTTTCCTAATAATTATTTTAATAGGTTTGCATATATCACCCTTCGGAGGTTGTTTTTTACTGCTCTAAAAATGTATAATAAAATTTGGAAGTGTGTAACCATTTCGGATGATATTCGTTATATAGTAAAATGAAATAAAAATAGTACATTTATGGTATAATATACTTATGGC
>ERZ724503.708-NODE-708-length-14759-cov-8.439132_pt1 | contig 14759 bp, 14 predicted proteins | sample MGYA00376036_ERZ724503 | MGnify/ENA primary metagenome ERZ724503 (study PRJEB28724, sample SAMN07190885) | wastewater metagenome | isolation source: influent of sewage treatment plant in Hong Hong | place: Hong Kong | collected 2016-03-17 ...
TGAAGAACGTCGTTAAAAACTCATTGATTTCATTGGTTGTAATGGAATCAACCGTCCCCTCACTTTCAATGGCTTTTGGTTTATAACTTGATTTCTTAGGTATGTTGGTAATGGTCGGATTCTTAACCAGTACCATATTTCCAGAACCATCTACATAGACACTCACTATATAAGCAGAGTGGACGGTCTTTGTATTTTCTCCCTCTGTAATGAGCTGGTCTACACTGTAGGTTACATTAAACTCATTGTCGCCAGTTGGCTCTACCGTCCATATCTGAAATCCTCTTACAGAAGACGATACAGGAATATCTTTGCGTACTGTATCAACATTGAGAGCTTGAAGTTCATCTGTCAGATAGCCTTTTAGACTTTCCATTCGATTATCAATGGACTTATCGGATTGCTCCCATGAATAGTAGACTTTCGCAAAGTTCTCTACAAAATTTTCTACATGATGAGTATCAACGTATTCCTTTTCTATGATAGTTGTTTCGTGAATAGTATGAGTATCTATAGCTGTAAAGTGCTTGAATATCGCAAAGCTGAAACTAAGCCCTAAAAGTACCCACAAGGCAATCACAACCTTTTTATGAGGATTGACCTTATAGACACGAGGTTTCTTTTCCTTTGGTATCTGTTTTTCTTTATTCTGATTTTTTCTAAATTTCATCATTAAATCTTCCTTTCTCATTGTTTGATTCGTCCTGCTCCCACTAAATGCTGTTGCCAGTAGGGGCTTGTTAAGTCGGCATAACCGATTGGGTCGCCTGCATGAAACATACGGTTATTGCCAAGGTATATCCCAACATGAGTAATATAAGAGCCAGCGTTATAGGTAGAATGAAAGAAAACCAAATCGCCAGCTTGTGCTTCCGATAGTGGGATATGCTGGGTCACATCATATTGCTGTTGTGCGGTTCGTGGTAAGTTAATTCCAGCTTTTCCATACGTCCATTGTGTCAGTCCGCTACAATCAAAAGAAGTAGTCGGGGAAGCTCCACCGTAAACGTATCGCCAGCCCTCATATTTCAGTGCTTCGTCCATGATGGCTTGTACCGTATCATCATCAAACTCTGTTGTGACAAGATACTGCGTTACCAGTTGCACATAAAACATATTGCCATAGTTGTATCGCCAGCCCCCATTGATAGGTATGGCTATGGGATTGGGGTAAGACACTTTTTCGCCACCTGAATACTCTTTTGAGAAACTTTGAGCCAGTTCAAAGGTATATTTATTTCCACGATTAGCCACATACCCTAAGAAACCACCACCATAATTGTAGGACTGGATAACCGATTCTAAATCTACACTGAGCCTTTCGCTACTGGCTAATAATTCACTGAAATACTTCACACCTTGCTTAATGGATTCTTCTGTACTCAATGAATTAGGTGGAAGACCGAGGGATTCCGAGGACTGCATAACATCTTCCGCAGTACCGCCCGATTCCACCTGTATAATCGCAAGAAGTATGTTGACATATTCTTCAACGCCATATTCTTTGGCATATTTTTCTACCATAGGCTTATGAGCCAGCACTTCTGCGGAAACATTCACACCTCCATAATGAATATTGGAAATTCCGCTGTCCTGTTCATCTGAAAATAAAATGGCAACAAACAGAAGCAGTGAGAAGACCATCAAGAATAATCCAGAACCACCAATCACTAAAGTTTTCAACTTCATGGTTTCTTACCGACTTTCTTAATGGTGGCGGTTTTGATTGGTGGTCTACTTCTTGTATTTTGTAGTGGTACTCTTTGAACAGTAGACGGACGTTCTTTTGTGATTGGACGTTGTGAAGTTCTATCTGCTGTAGTGGTTGAAGTTGCTGGCTTTTGAACGGTTTTTTCTTGAACGGTATTGCCTTGGCGTTCCACTTTTGGACTTGAAAAATCGGACTTAACTGCTGGACGCTCTTGTTTGGCTTGTTGAGATTCCTTATATGAAGTCTGAATATTAGACTGTTTTGAGGTCTGTTCATCATGATATTGTTCTTGTCTTGTAGTCGGTCTTTCATGAACAGAAGAAGCAGGCTGTTTTTTCTGTTTGACCTGTTCCATTTCAGAGCGACGCTTCGCAATGGTTTTTCGCCTTTGTTCCTGCTGTTCCTTGCGTCCACTGGCTCTGTCCGCTTTGGTTTGAGAAATACTACTGGTTAAATCACGGACATTCTCTTTTACTTTGGATTTTCCTTGATATACTGCATATCTTGCATTGGTCGGCAAATCTTTAACCTGTTCTTTCAAACCACTAGCAGTGTCTACCATTCTGTCTTTGGTATCAGCTACTGTACCGATGGTTTGACCGATACGTTTTCCAAGTGTTGATTTTTCCTTTCCGTCTGGTCGGGAGTGATCTGCTTGTGTCCTTGCAGAACTCCCCGAACCCGACTGTCCTTTTTTACCTGTAACAATGGCAGACCCAGCCCCTAGAGTAGTCATGGAACGTCCAAGTTTCCGCTGTAGACGGTGCATGTGAGCGTGCATAAGCATACGAGGTTTTCTCATCACACGACTTCCCACACTTTGAGAATCGTTACTCTGTAGAGAAAACATACTCATTAAATCGCCCAGCTTGAAGTAGATTCCTGCAAAGGTCACAATCTGTAGAAAAGCAATCAAAAAGAACGGATAACCAGCCGATAAGGTATAGAGCATGGTTGAAATACTAAATGCTGTCGTAATAATCAATGTGATTCCAGCTCGTGTCAAAATGGTATTAAAGAGCTTTGTTATGGCTCGTTTTGACATACCATCAAATGATGGAATCATGCTTAAAATAAAGCTCACAGGCAGAAACATAGCATAGATGATAAAAAGTACCTGCGAGAAAATCATGATTCCTGTTAATAGGAATACAAATATGGAAATCCCAATATTGAAGACAAATAGGAAGAAGACTGTACCTAAACGGTTAATGGTCTTTGTAATGGTTAGATTGGTATTGCTTCTGTCTTCAATTTCTTCCGCAACAATTTTTTCTCTGTCTTCGCCATTGTTGGAATCTGGGCTGGTGGAGAGCAGGCTTTCCACACGGTCAATACCGATACTTTCAATGTCTGAACTGTTGTATTGAAGCAGTAGCCACGGTTGCTGAACCTGTATGGAAAACAGGCTATCTCTGATTAAGTCCACGCTGTCCTTGCCTTGACTATCGGAATGGGGCATGACAATCTTCGTGCCAAGTGATAAACTGGCATTACTGATGTCTGATGAAAAGTCATTGATTTTTTTAATGTAGTCGGGAGCGTAGGCAATAAAGGAAGCCGATAGGATAAACACCAGCACAAAATTCATAATGGCATGAATTGCCTTTGTGGTTTCTCTCTTTATCAGTCCCGTATAGGCAACATAAACCCCAAGAACCAAAATCAAGAGTAAGAGGAATCCAACATAGAAACCCTCTGTTGAAAATCCGTTTGCACTCACACCAGCTAAGGTCTGCATATTCTTACCAATGGAATCTGCTGTAGCGGAAATGAAGTCTAAGGAATAGGCTTCCTGTACTAAGTAACCTGTCGCATTGGAAACATACAAACTGATTGTCCAAATAAAATTGGTAATGGCATATAGTCCATACATGACCTGTTTTCCAATCCCGTCCGACCAGTTCCACGGAAGCCAGCCCCAGCTATTATCCACATAAAAATCCAGTTGATAGTTTTCAAGTGGGTATCGGCTGTATTCATTTGCCACATTGACCGTATCATCTACCAAGCCCGCAGCTTGAACCACCGTTCCCAGCATGGCTAAAAGAAAAATGGCAATCACAAGTGTGAAAGCCACTGTCATTGCCACTTTACCTAGACGTTTCAGCGTCCAGTTTGATTTTATTCTGTTTACTATTGATGGTTTCACATTTACACCTCTTTTCGCACAGGTGGTCTGGTATCAAAGGCATGGAGCAGTTCTTCAAATACAGGGTGGAACTGTATCACACCGACACGACCATATAAATCACTGATAAGGCATTGCCCGTTTTCCAAATCACGCAATCGCTTCTGATTGTTTTCGTCCTCTGGGTCTACACCAAAAAAGGCTAAGGTCTTTTTAATCTCGTTAAGGTCAGTGGAACGAAATGCAAATTTTAAGCCGAGGTTATTTTTCAGTTTTTCATCTAAGAGGTCGTCTGTATTTTGGGTCACGAAATATACCCCAGCGTTCATAGCACGACCAGCCCGAACCAGCTTCATAGATAGTGTTTTTCCTTGTGCTACCTGTAAAAAGCTCCATGCTTCGTCTAAATCTACAATCTTGAAAATGCTTCGGTCTGTATGGATAAAGTCTAAAGCAAAGGTACTAATGACAATCAGCATAGCAACGGATAAAAGCTCCATAGTGGTATATTCCTCAAAGGAAGTTTCCTTGTCGGGAAGTACCAAGTCCGCAACCTGTATAATGTTCAGTTGTTTTTCTAAGCTGATAGACTGCTCCACATAACCATTACTGAATAATAAATGTGCAAAGTCATAGTCTGTAAAACTTTCGATATGGTCGGCTATACTGGTACTTAGTGGCGTATTCTCAACCCGTAATTCCTCAATCACTTTCATCAACCCTCGTACTTCACTATTGGTTACTGCACGAATGGCTTTTCTAAGGATTGGGAAGCGTTCCCCATCACGAGAGGAAATCCCCGTAAGGAATGTCAGAATATCAATAGCCAGTGATTCAGAATCTTTGGGATTTTTCATAATCACATAAGGGTCAAGTAAGCCTTTGTTTTTCTCATCAGAAGTCAGAGTGACGATATTGATTTCATGGGAAATCTCTGGCAAGGTTTCTTTCCATCTGCCACGTTCTGCTTTTGGGTCTACAATCACTGCTTGTGCCCCATAAAGCACCGCATAATAGACGATAAGGTTATTCGCAAAGGATTTACCACCACCCAGCGAACCAACAAAAGCCGACGCTAACGCATTGGTTACTGAACCCTTAACCCCTTGACTGGCAAGAGCAGGTTTCAGATAGACATTGCGTCCAGTATCTAAGCTGTAGCCAACATAAATCCCCTCATTTTCCCCCAGCATTTGAGTAGCACCAAAACCTAAACCAGCGAGGAAATCAGAGGTCACGTATTGAATATAATCATTCATATAACGCTTGCTGGCAGGTAAAAATTCTTCATGTAAGCCGAGCATATCCCCAAATGGTCGTACCAGTTTTACGCTTAAATCGTCATAAAAATCTTTCACTTCATTACAACGACGTTTGAGTTCGTCAAGATCATTTGCTGATACCCTTACCACATAAGACAGCTTGTACATAGATTCCTTGCTTTGGTCTAAATTGGTTTCCAGCTCATTCACACTTTCCAGAGCTTCCGCCACATTGGAGCTGGTTTCATTATCACTTTGCCAAGCGTGGTTATCCAAGTCTTTCAGTTCTTTCTTTTTATTGCGGACAGTAGATAGGGCTTTACGATTCGCTACAATTTCCACATTCATTGACGTATCAATCGGGAATGTAAATTGCTGTTGCTGGTAGTAGAAGATTTCAGAGGACGGGAAGTCCAGTTCTCCGACAATGCTGTTAATGGTAAAGTAAGCTACATAGACGGTTTCATCTTCCTGCTGGATTTTCAAATATCGCTGTTTTTCTTCCACCAAACAGCGAGTAGGCTTAATCAAGTCATAGTATTTAATCAGCGTTTCATTATCCAGCTTTTTCTTTGATAGATGGTACTCATACTCTTCATAGGCAGTGCCTGTCTGTCCGTAAAGGTGTTCAATCAGATAGCCGAAGTCGTCCTTATCTAACCTGCGGATTTTGAAACGACGAGAGATTTTATTTTCTAAGAGCTTTTCCATCTTCTGAAAACGCAGGATTTCATCATTACTCATACTAACAAAATCGCCCATCAGCTTATGGTTCACATCATAGACAAAATCAGACAAAGCATTTTTTGCTTCAACGGTAAGACTTTTCATAGAAAACTCCTGATCGTTGAGAAGCAACTTAAAGCCGATAAAGAAACGGTAGTTCACTTGATTTTCGCCAATCATGGATATTAAAGCGTCTGTCTGTTGGTCGATTTTGTCATAGGCAACCGCTTTGAGCTTGCCAGTGACTTCATTTTTGGAACGCTCTTGTGCAGAACGTATGCTGGATTCTGTACTGATTTGTAAAGCATGAATTTTGCCATCACGATTTTGTGCGATAAGCTGTCTGAAAGAATCATGCACTTGTATTTTCTGTTCTGGACTTAGAAATGAGTAATTGTAAGGAACAAGCTCATAGTAAGCATAACATTCCCCGTCTTTATTCCAGACGAGATTGTTTTCAATGTATTTAATTGGATATGCCATAAAATTCACTCCTAACTGCTGTAATGGCTTCTTGTGGCTGGTTTCTGCCAAGCGTTACTTTTTTTCCTGCATAGGTCAGCTTTGGTCGCAGTGCATAAGCAATGACAGACTTCAAAAATCCATAAGGCTTTTTACCATCAAAAGTTTTTGTAGACATAAACCATGTGAAAGCCACAGGAATCCCAAAGTATTTGAGAAATGCTCCCTCTATCATGGAAAGAGGGGGCAAGTTGCCAAGTATCATCACTGCAAAGAGTGACACGACAAACCATGTCATTTGCGTAAAGGTTATGGGAAACGGAAGTCTAAAATCATTGATAGAATACAGTACCTTTTCCACAGACCAGATACTGGTATAGCTTCGTATTTTCTTCATGTAATCAATCCTTTCATAAAAAATAGGGGTAGCTGATTGAGCCACCCCGTAAAATAGAAAATCTGCCAGTAGTAATGTACCGACAGATTTAATAGACGATTTCAAAAATCCCATGATTGGTTGAGATAAACGTTCCTGAAAGGTCTAAATCCCGACCATAGGCTTGATAATCAATATAGTTTTGAAGACTAGCTGGTACTTCGCCTAAAGCACCCGTTTCTTCAATGTAGTAGCGTGCCACGTCATACATATCATCACAATCGGAATGAATGATAATATCCTCTTGATGTTCGCTTAGTTCTTCAATGCTTGAAAAATGAGTGAGCAGAGCAGATAGCTCCGATTGTAATTCTTCGGGTAATTCCGATACCATTTCCCATAGTCGATTGAGTTCGCCAATGGAAGTGTATTCGTCAACCGTAAAGGGTAACTCGTAGTCATGAATGGCGTATTCCTCATATTCATCATTCAAGCCGATTTTCTCTTTGACTTCCTCAAAGTCAATGGGAAAGGTAAACCACGCACCGACCAATTCGCCCTCATTGTATTTGCCTAAATTCGCAATATAGACTTGCATATCGTCCATATATTCACGTCCTTTCTTTGTAGAGATTCAAAAATCCCTACCGCACTTCGTTTGGTGTACCATTCCTTTGCGGAACATAAGAAAACCACTTATATTCCACAAAAGAACGGTTTTATTTAAGCACCAATAATGCGATTGAATAGCTCTAGTAAAATGTCTTTTACTCCAGCAGCGTTGAAGACTAAGCCAACCGCAATAATCGCAATAATTAAAAAGCCAATCAGTTTGCTAAACTCACGCTTGAAGCCAAGATACAAGCCAATCACAACGATTGCTAAAAGCACCAGTGATTGAGCGTTTGATAGAAACCAGTTATAAAGGTTTTGTCCAAAATTCATAAAAATGTTCTCCTCTCTATATTCAATGAATTTGTATTTGAGTTATTTTTTTGTTGTTATCACGTCCTGTTCTTTTACTGACTGTTGCTTCAAAATCTGCTTGTGTCGGTCTGTCAGTTTCGCATGGTCGAGAATGTCTTTTACAACCTGCGTCTGGTTGATTTCATCAAGTTTAATCGCAACCTTTAAGGTCGGGGCAACTTGATGAGATAGCCAGTTCAGCGTCCTTTGGAAGGAGTAAGGCTCTGGTTTTGTGGTTAGTTTTAATCGTTCACGATTGTTCCCAATAAACCAAGCCCATTCTTCATTCAGTTTCCAATCAGAACGAGGTTTGGAATCGTCTTTATCTACAAAACGGATATACCGATTGATAATTTTAAAGGCGGTATGCTCTGGATTGTCATAGACGAGTAAATCACGGACTGCATAATAGGCACGCTCATTTTTCAATCGAATCTCAAAACGGTTTTTTACTTCTGCGTCTTCAATGGGAATATCATTTTTCTTGTACTGCTCGTAGTCCTTTTCATAGATACAGAAATAAACTTCACTTTGTAATGAACCGATATAGAGGGTGTTTCCCATACATTCCTTTTCCTCTTTGCGTACCAGTTCGCCACTGCGATAGCTTTTAAAACTGCGGAAGACGGAGATACATTCTTCCTGTTGGCACTTTTCAGTGAGTACAGGGATATTTAAAATCCCTGTCTTATCGTTAATGGCAAGGTCAAGGCGTTTCATCACACCGCCAGCCACCAAAACGTCCATAAAGAACTCATACCAGCTTCTTTGTTGTGCCAGAAGATAGCTTTCAAATTGTCTGCACCCACGACCTTTCAATTCCACCAGAACTCCTTTGTCCAGTTCATGGGAGCAAAGGACGAATATGTCGCCTAAAGCATAATGCTCTGAATAAGAATAGAAACCATAGTCCTCATGAAGAAAATAGGACAGTTTCAGTTGTAAGATGTTTTCGACCACCTGCTGTACGTCTGTTGTCGGAAAGCGAATTCTTACATAATCAAACAGCATTTCAAGGGGAGCGTCGGGATTGAAGCGTTCCAGAGCTTCCCAAAGGGACTGCTGTAAATCCTCTGATGGCTTGACTTTTCCTGTTTCAATATCGCTTAGATACTGCCTTGTAATACCAGTCGCAACAGCTAAACGGTTTTGAGATAGTCCATAAGCCAAGCGTTTTTCTTTTAAATGCTGTAACCAAGTTTGTTCATTCAGTAAAAATCCCTCCAATCAAAAAGGCGTATGTCAACTTTTAAAGCCCATTTGACATACGCTGAAATTTTGTAAATCCCTTGTAACCAAAGGATTTTCTAATGTTTTTTTGACTGTTTCCTGTCGATTTGTACCCCCCTGTTAGATACGGGGGGTTAAGTGCTGGCGTGGCTATTGCCACACCAGCCAGCAAGATCAGTCCACACCTGCGACTTCCGCTTCGCACGTCGCCTGCGTGGACTGTCTGCTGTTGGATAACTTTTTAATTTCCTCCAAGAAATCATATCCTTTTGGTACAAGGGGAGTATAAAACTCTGATATGACACTTGTTCCTACATCAACATAGCCACGACCTTTGATTCGCTTTAAGAAGAAATCCTTTTGTACGTCACTGCCAAACATCATGCCATAGCCCATTTCAGACATACGACCTAAAGCCACTCTGAAATTAAACTGATCACGGATTCCGTCGCCTAAATATTTTGCGTCTGGACGTTGACAAGCCAGTATTAGAAAGAAGCCAGCTTGACGACCTAACATGACAATCTGTTTCAGCTTATTCATAACTGCGGTGTTTTCTTTTGTTCCCAGCATTTCCATGAAAGCGACGTATTCATCAAAGATTAAGAAGTGTGCCGGGAGACCTAAGTAAGCATAATTTTTGCCAGTCTTATAGTTCTTCATCTGCTTCATTTCCTCACTACGTTTCATCATTTCTTCATAGAATGTTTCAATGCAAGAAAGCAAGTCTTCTTTTCTATAGTAGACATTTGCCATCACAGAACCTAAGTCCGCAAGATCAGCATTTTTCGGGTCAAGAATATACAGTTTTGAATCTGTATGAAGCAAGGCTTCAATCAGTGTCAGTATAAAGTAAGTTTTACCGCCACCTGTACCACCAGCAATCAACATATGAGGGAGCTTATCATATTCCCACCATACGTTTTTCATTAAGCGAAGTTTACCATCTTTAGCTTCTACTTCATCAATAGAAATACGACTGGCTATGGTGTCATAGAGCAAAGTATATTCCACATAGGAATCCTTTAACTCTTTATCCGTCAGCTCACAGTACAAGCCACTCTCTAATTTCTTTTCCAAGTGTAAGAGTTGGTCTTGATATTTTCCCAGCGTGATTTCCACCCGTATCTGTATCAAGCCATTTTTAAGTCGATAATACATTTTAGGGAAGTAGGTTATCTTTTCCTTTGTACGACCAGCACTATCTTTAAAGAAACCCTCTGTTTTGACCTGTTCAGATTCATACCACTTGTTTTCAAGTATCATCTTTGCCAGTTTTTGACGGTGGTAAAGTTGTTTAACCGTATCATAGCGAACCCGTTTGAATACAAACGCTACCAGCAAGCAGATAAGAATTGCGACACTGAAACTGATAATTAAATAGGGAATGTCAATCTTATCTGCTTGTGATAGGTTAAAATCCTGCCAGTTGATCTGCTGGATTGTCTTCACATGAAACAGTCCGACAACCAGCAGGAAAACAGGCAGGAGTGACGCTATCGTAAAATGAAAGACTAAATCTTTACCAGATGGGCGAATCCTTTTACCACGCTGTTTCATGCGAAAAAGTCTCCTTTCTACCTAGCGACTATTTGTCTTGTGTCGGTTCTTTCTTTGCTTGTGGTTGAGCTTTGAATGAACTAGAATCCTTTGTCAGCACAATATCGTCTGCCTTGATATACCAGTCAACATCTGCTCCTTGATAGGTGGCAGTAGCAACGGTGTCCGCAATGGGATTGATAAGTTCCACCCGTGCGTTATAATCAAACTCTTTCAAAGGCACGCTGGCAGGAATACTTACTTGAATCATGCGTCCTTGTCCTTTGGATTTTAAGTCATAGGTACGTTCCTTGATTTCATCTGAAACCGACCCGTCTTCATTTTGGATTCTCACTTCACGACGTAGAGCAGAGAATTTCAATTCTCCAAAAGTCGTGTCTTTATCTAATACAATGCCATTTGCTAATCTCATCATTTTTCCTCTCTTTCTTTATTCTTTTATCATGTCGTCAGCATGTAAAAGGTAATTTGTAAAACCACGAGTGCCGATTTTGTAGCCCTCTGCGGTAATACGTGGATTGACTAACTTCACACGTTCCTCAAAGCCGAAATGTTTTTCGCCAGCTTCAGCAGGAAGCACCACCACAATATCATCTGCTCTTTGAACATCAGAATAGAGATTATAGCTTCTTGATAAGACAGTTAGCCGTCCGTTGATTCTTCGCTGAACGACTTTATCCTCGCCAGCAAATTCTAAATTGCCGAATGTTTTTTCCATGTTGGGAATCACAAATTTAAGTTCCATATTTTTACCTATCCTTTCTTTTTTATTGGCTGAATGAATGTTTGATGGTCTTAAAGAGTGGGGAACGACCTTTTGATTCTTGATTTTTTGTTTTCATAAGTTCACTTCCTTTCAAAATCGGGTAAAAAAATAGACACCTCATTTTTTGAAGTGTCTACCTATTAAATATTCAAATTTTATTGGAAGTATCTTTATATCTTCACTTTTCAAGGATAAATCGTCGTATCAAAGCTCATTCATAAGTAGTAAATTAGTAGTAAATTGAGTGGTTTTGACCTTGATAAAGTGTGATAAGTCCAGTTTTTATGCGGATAACTAGATTTTTATGCTATTTTTAATATAAAAAGGAACGGTGAGTAAATTTTGCAGCATACATTATCCATAATCGAAAACGCCCTATGGCCAATTCTGGAAGCAGGGTTCACCGTCACCATCCCCTTGGCGCTGATTTCCTTTGCTTTGTCCCTTGTACTGGCAGTCCTTACTGCAGTCATGCGGATTTCGAAAAGCAGGTTGTTGAAAGGGCTGGCTTGGTTCTACGTTTGGGTATTCCGCGGCACACCGCTTTTGATCCAATTGTTCATCGTCTTCTTCGGTTTGCCGAAGCTGAACATCACCTTGGATGCGTGGACGGCTGCCATCCTGACTTTCGCGCTGAACAGCGGTGCCTATTCGGCCGAATCCATCCGTGGCGCAATCCTGTCCATCCCGAGAGGCCAGCGGGAAGCGGCTGACTCCTTGGGAATGACGCACGGACAGGTCCTGAAAAGGATCATCTTCCCGCAGACCGTCCGGATTGCCTTGCCGGCTGTCATGAACGACTTCATTTCTCTGGTGAAATCGACTTCGCTGGCATCCAGCATCACGATCATTGAAATGACGATGGTCGGGCAGCAGTTCGCTTCCGTTACCTATGAACCGCTGATTCTGTATATGGAAGTAGCTGTGATCTACCTCCTTATCAGTACCGTGTTGACTTGGATCCAGGGCAAATTGGAAATCAGAACTTCCAAATATCTGAAAAAGGCGTGACGACATGATCGAAATCAAACATATCCAAAAATCCTACGGTGACTTTCATGCCCTCAAGGATATCTCATTAACTTTCAAAACTGGCGAAACGACCGTCATCGTCGGGCCATCCGGTTCAGGCAAGTCCACCTTGCTCCGCACCTTGAACCTGTTGGAAGTGCCAGAAAGCGGCATCCTGAAGAACGGCACTCTCGAGGTCGATTTCAGCTCCAAAATTTCGAAAGAAACAATGATGGCAATCCGCAAAGAAACGGCGATGGTGTTCCAGAGTTTCAACCTCTTCCCGCATCTGTCGGTATTGGAAAATGTCATCGAAGGCCCGATTACGGTTCTGAAACTTTCGAAAACAGAAGCGACGGCCAGAGCCAAAAACCTGCTGACCAAAGTCGGCTTGGCCGACAAACTGGACCATTACCCGGACCAACTGTCGGGCGGTCAACAACAACGCGTCGCCATCGCGCGCGCCTTGGCTATGGAACCGGATTTCGTCCTGTTCGATGAACCCACTTCCGCCCTTGATCCCGAGTTGGAAGCGGAAGTGCTGCGCGTCTTGAAGGAGCTCGCTTCCGAAAAGCTATCCATGATCATCGTGACGCACAACCTTGACTTCGCACGGGAAGCAGCGGACCGCATGCTCTTCCTGGAGGACGGCAAAGTCGGCTTCGACGGCCCGACCAAGGACTTCTTCGCAAGCACAACCGATCCAAGGATCGCCCGCTTCATCAACAGCATCACGATTTAAAAAGATAGACGATACCAAAGCTTGGATGCTCTGGTATCGTCTATCTTTTTTGAGGCACTGGATACTATTGTACGCAACATTATGTTTTATTCTCGAGTTCGATGATGGTCATGATGGCATAATTCGTCATATCCATCACCGTATCCCTCCTGAATTCCATTGTTCTGTCGGCTGACTTCCCTAGGGTCATCGACTCCATAAATCGATTATATTCCTAAATTTACTTTTTTAGCATGTGCCGATAGTGCACTTTGCGTGACTGAGTGTTGTCGAGTATAATTATTCATAAGAGGTGAGAAACATGCTAATTACAAAGTCCAGACTGCAAGGAAGTTCCGTAGTTGTCACCCTGCCGCTTCACAATGGCGAAAAATTAGAACCCAATAAAGAATATGTCGTAATCTATTCACCAGATGGGACAATCACATTGGTTCCAAAAATTGATGATCCCTTTGTTTTGTCCGAAGCTGGAGCTTTTTACGAAAAAGATGAGTGGAATAATTTATCTCCTGAAGGGAGAGAACTATTCTGATGAATGCTTCCGATAGGTACATCCCCAAGAAAGGCGATATCGTCTGGGTAAATTTTGACCCATCTTCAGGAAATGAAATCAAGAAACGTCGGCCGGGACTGGTTGTCTCAAGATACGAATTTAATCGTTCCACCTTGTTTGCGGTTATTTGCCCCATCACTTCGACAATAAAAAACATTCCTACTCGATATACGTTGCCGAAAGAAATGGTTGTCACAGGTCAAATCGTCATTTCCCAACTCAAATCTTTGGATTTTCACGCCAGAAAAATCGAATTTGCTGATAGATTGCCTGTTCAGGATATCGCTAAAGTCGATCAGATAATCGAATACATTTTTTAAAATCCGCAATCACTTAACAGCTGATTGCGGATTTTTTGTTGTATATACTTGTATTTGGATACAAATTAACAGGGTTATGACTAATTCGTCATACCCGGCATTACGGACATGCTGTCGATGATTTCAGGATTCACCATACCGAAAATCATGGCAATGTGGGCAACGACCAGGAAGCCGCCGACCAGCATAAAGTGGATTTTCATCTTTTCTTCATCGGTTTTATTCTTGAATAGAACACCGATTTCCATGAGTGCGATCGGCAAAAGGAATAGGTCGCCGCTCAGATAGAAGCCCACTGCCGCAACATCGACCCAAGTATGCCAACCGTTTGTGGTGGTCAATGGAATCACTGCGTTAAACAACAGGTAGAAGAATATTCCCGTAAAATAGAAGCCGGCAAAAATGCCGACGATTTTGTTCAAAGTCCTCAAACCACCTGATTTTACCCTGTCAAAAATAATGAAAAATTCCGAAATCGTGAGCGTCTCCGCGCATATGACGGGGATGGCCATAAAGATGATTAGATTCCAAGGCTGGTTCGACGCTAATAAAGACATGTAATGAGTCATGCTCATTTTTGTTTCCTCCTCAAAGTAAAATAACCAAAAATTGATAGTCTAAATATACTGAACGAATGTGTAGATTGGATGGAGATTAGGCGTCTTCATCTGAGCTACATAATGACCTGATATCCTGTTCCTGTAGCAAAAAACAATCCGGAAAGAGGGGTCCAACTTATGCTGACAATCCAATTTATCATTTCAATATTGCTGATTTTTATCTTAGTGATGTTAGTCATAAATACAATCCGTAAACAGGATTCTGTTTTGAGAGCAGATGTGAAACGACTGCGGTCTGAAAATGAAGCTTTGAGGAAAGAGCTTCTCAAACGCGGAATCGTTGAATATGTCTAATAGCTGAAAACGGATAGCCGAAACAAACG
>ERZ724503.710-NODE-710-length-14757-cov-7.030880_pt1 | contig 14757 bp, 17 predicted proteins | sample MGYA00376036_ERZ724503 | MGnify/ENA primary metagenome ERZ724503 (study PRJEB28724, sample SAMN07190885) | wastewater metagenome | isolation source: influent of sewage treatment plant in Hong Hong | place: Hong Kong | collected 2016-03-17 ...
CCCTTGTGGACAATACCAGCGATCTCATTGACTCCACCACGACCAGTGAATCCACCCTCTGCGAATCCAGGGATCACATCTCGGACCTTGCCGAGTGGACCAGGGATATCCCAGTCACCGAGCTTGTCTCTCAGTAGTTGGCCGACATTGCCGATCGCTCCGACTATCCTGCCAGGGATGCCTGAGATGTAGTCAAATGCTTTGGAGAATGGTGTCACGATTGCATTGTAGACTCCTGCTAGAGCTGATCCGATATCGCTTGCAATCCTTCCGACTGCACCCACAAAGTCTTTGAGCCACTTGATAGCATTGCTCACCCAGTTGATTATATTGCTGATCCATCCGATCGCCAGCCTGAGCCCTTCCACGAAGATCATGATCTGAGCAAAGACAATAGCACCCAGTATAATGCCGAGAGTCTTGAGTACTGGAATCAGGATCGGAGAGATCTGATCCCATAATTGCTTGAGTGCTGGCAGTAGTCGCTCCTGGAATACCTTCCATACTTCCATCAGAGCAGGCTTGAGATAATCATTCCAGAGCTGGCCCATAACTTGAATCACTGGCTGCAGCTTCTTCATAACTTGGTCCAGTCCACCGAAGTGATCAATCAGCAGCTTGACTCCGAGCCCGAGTGCTGCACCTGCAGCAATGAATGGTAGTAGCGGAGCAAGAGCGGTCCAGATCGAGACTCCGAGAGCCACGAATGCAGGCACAAGCCCACCGATAATTGCACCAGCAATAACTGGAAACCAGGGAGAGATTGCTTCGAGAGTCTCCTTCAATGCCTTCATCACACCTTCAGGACCACCCATAGATTCAAACCAGTCATTGAATCCCTCGATCAGCGGACCGACCAGGTTTGATACGAATTCACCAGCCAGCTCCATGAAGTCACCGAAGGTATTCTTGAATGCTGTGAGCTGACCTTGTGGAGTGTTGCGGAGAGCTTTGTTCACCTCGCCATAGTTCTGAGCCAGGACTTCATTCAAGACATTGGCTCGCTGAGTTTCATCGCCATTCTTGAGCAGCTCCTTCTGAGTCTCAGAGAGAGTCACGCCATAGCGAGAGAGTGCTCCGACATTGCCAGTCATCACCTTACCGACTAGGTTATTGATTGCCACCATGTCTTCAGCGGTAGCATTGTGGCCCTTGAGCTGTGCCACCATGTCAGCGATCTTCGGAGTTAGCTTCTGAATGGTAGAGCCCTGCAGGTTGAATGTAGCAAGCTGAGACTGACCAGCAATGATCGCATCATCTTCAATGACACCGACCTTCTGGAGCTGAGCTGCCTGATCCTGGAGAGCTTTGACATGCTCTTCAGTAGCACCCTTCACATTGAGCAGGTTGGTCCTGAGCTTTGTGCTGGCTTCGACAGATGCATTGTATGCCTCCATTGATTTTGCACCGAACACAGCAGCTCCTGCAGCAGCAGCAGTCAAGCCACCGAGCAATGCAAAAGATCCACCTTCAGCCTTCTTGAATGCAGCACCCAGGCCACCAGAAGACTTGTCAGCTTTGCCGAGTGCCTTCTCCAGACCACTTGTGTCTCCATTGATTTTGACTAGTAGATCTCTTGTGTTTGCCATATCACTTCATCTCAGCTTCGAGCTTTTGCCTCTCGATGTCTTTGAAGCTCCCCTCTATTCTTATTATAGTCAAGAATTCGAGTATCCTATCTGAAGGCTGATCATCCAGCTCAGCAATGGTCCACCCGAATTCCTTGCAGAGCAAGTAGTCCAGGTATGGTCTTGGCACTGGTCGCTCCTTATCATCAGAGCTGAAGTAGGATATCAAGTCTTGGCTGAGTTTTTTTTTGCTTGTTTGGCAGTTGCCTCATCTGCACCAGATTCTTTTATCAGGTATAGAGCATCTGCTGGCTCAAGCATATCCATATTCTCTTCGTTGATCTCGGCAATCTTGCCATCCACGCCATCGAGATTCCAGTCCTTGACGATCATCATCAGCATCTTGTCGGCCGACAATACCATATCGACTTCGCCATCATCCTTCAGGACCATCGAATGCTTTGTCTGACCCCACTTAATACCGAGGTATATCTCGACCCAGTAATCTTTGTTAGTTGGTAGAGTGACCTTCCTAGTCGCTCGGCCTTCCTTAAAATACGCCATGTGTTTGCACCTCCCTAGTTATTAGTAGCTTGATCGTACATTCCTCAAGACAGCATCGACACTTGCACTGTTGGCATTATCGTATGCACAGCGGACCTTAAACTTGACAGCATAGAAGTCTGATAGTCCAGTCTCCAGAGGGAAGTCTTCATAGTATGTTCGATACATGCGGACTTCCAGGCTAGAGCTGTATCCACCACCGATGCCAGGACCATTGACCTTCCAGCTTGCTGCTTGTCGGTCCAGGTTGTAGAAGTTGTCACGCTCAGTAGTGCCTTCAAAGTAGAGTGAGGCTTCGACAGTTGCTTCGAATTCACCGTGATTGATTGTGTCTGGCTCTGCAGATCCATGTCGGAATACTGCTGTGGTGTTGTTTTCAAGTGTGAGCTTGAAGTCATGTGGCTTCAGGTTGGTTGCTGAGCCTGCTGCTGCGACTGTAGCACCGAATGCGAAGCGAGAATCAGCGAAGCTATACACGCTGCCTGAAGCAGTCGTGAGGCTTCCTGATGTAGTAGTGACAGGGAATTTACCGAGCAAGTTCGCCTTCGCTTCTACTAGACCATCACTCACTGAGAATTCAAGAGTCTTGACTGCGACATTGCGGTAGTACTGTTTGTCCACGCTGCCTCGTGCTTGCACGAAGGTGAATGTCTGCGGAGTGTTGCTGTTGTCTCGAGTCATGGTGTGATCATAAACAGATCCAGCGACATTAGATGGTGAGTTATCACCGAGAGCACCATATAGCAAGAAGCCTGTATTGACAGCATCAGCATTGATTGACAGTGATCCTTCGGACCACTTCTTGCCGATGACCGCATCGAAGGTCTTCTCTCTTACACCATAAGCTGCTTCATTTGGAATTGGCTCATGCTTGGCCATCAAAGTATTTTCTGTGAATGGGATATAGTCAGTGACCGCAACAGGTACGCCTGGAGAGCTCTCCACTCCTGCTCCGATCCATCCCTTCCTACCGATCTCTAGTGACATGATTTATTCTCCTCTATTCGTATTATATGTGATATTGCTCTACTGTATAACTACACAGCTCAAGATAATCTCTGCCATGCGAGTATTCACTTGCTCACCTTGCACGAATGACCACCTGCTCGGGATCGGCCGACAGAAGCCACGCCCCTGAAGAGTTGCTCCGAGATAGATGTCTGCATCGAATTTGCTGATTAGGTCATCGACAATGGTCCGCATGATCCGCTCGCTGGCTTCTTCACCCTGCTCCATCCGCTCCTGGTAGACTCGGATCGCAAAGTTATATGTCCGACCATCACGCTGAGTATCTGCGAAGTATGTCTCCACATTCTCCAGCGGAGTGACAGTCACACAAGGGTAGTGCTCCATCTTGGATTTCGCATAGTCGAAGACCTGATCCGAATCGATCTCCGAGCTTGTTTGAATCACAGCGACTATGGCTGCGGATAATTCATTCCACATTATCTTCCCCTCCTTCCCATGAGTACAGATATCAGTCGGTCCATGACCTTCTGGAATTGATCGTCAATGTATCCCTGAGAGGCTTCCCATCCAGGCTTGAAGAATGGCTGTGCCTTTGTGCCTCGCTTCTCAATGGTCTTGATGATCGGCCATAGAGCACTGCTAGGCAATCCCTTCTTCTTGATCCATCGCTCGATAGCATCGGCAGGTGGTCTGTGTGGTCCCGTGCCTTCTTCGACATCTCGGCCATATGATTCCTGGACCGACACTTCAGCTTCTGGATAGCGGACCTCTGGCAGCACTGATCGCTGTAGAGTACCGAATGCATGCGGAGCTCGGCCTCTCACCTCTTGCTGGACATATGTGGATGAGTTTGTCAGGGCAGCAGTCACCAGAGGCTCGGCATCACCGCCTGCCTTGCGGATGTCTCGAATCAGCTCATCGAGCCCTTCGATCTTCACATTGACTGCTAGTCCTCCACTCATCGCTTATCCTTTGTCAGCACCAGCTCATAATGATCTGGCAGTATTCCGTTATCATGCACCTGCCTGCCTCTTACAAAGTACTGCTCTCCAGTACCTGAGACAGTCACCTGCATGCCTTCCACGACACCACTGGATGATGTGTACATGTCGAAGGTCTTGCCGAATACACCATCCACCAGGACAGTTGTCTCGGCCGATGATGGCTGGATATTGGCTTTGACTGCAGCGGTAGGTATCTGGCCAGGACCAAGATATCCACTGTGAGTCACATACCGCTCTTTGTCGATGTCATTCGGAGTCTTCTCCAGTCTGGACACGAATACGATCTTGTCGAGTATAGGAGGCATCAGATGACCTTCCTGGCATAGCCTCCAGAGTCCAGAATGTCTTCAGCAGCAGAGACCAGTGCAGACTTTGAGCGACCTGCTGAGTAGCCGAAGCTCATGCTGACTCGACCTTGTGTGAAGCTCTGTGCTCCAGTCGGATTGAATTTGCGAGCGACCATATCACGAATGTACAGTGTGCAGGCTTCCTTGAGATCTTCTGGAAGATCGGCAATGTCTGTGGCATAGCCTCCTGTGTAGTCCACCTCATAGAAGAGATCGGAGCTGTCCAGGTGGAGCAAGCCTCGGCCCATGCTGATTAGATAATTGCTCGGATAGATCAGGTATGTAGATGGCTTTGGAATAAAGTAGTATCGATCGCTGCCACTCTCAAGAGTCAAGCTCTGGCTCATGCCGACACCGACCAGCCGAATCGCTGAGACATCGCCATCGGCCACTGGCCTTCGCCTGAAGCTGATGGTCAGATCACCATTCGGAGAGATCTGTGCTCGCTCTCGCTCATTTGTCACAGCCATTTTGAAGAAGCCATCGACATCACAATAGTTTGTGATGATCTTGGAGGCACGAGATATCATCCCTGATATAGTTGCCTGGCTGTATGATGACAGGTCGAGATCAGGAGCGAATGATTCGAGTTCGGCTTGTGTGATTAGATTCTCTGCCATCATATCCCTCTCTGTTTTTATTATAGCTCAGAGTATGGCCCTCCATAGATTGAAGGGCCATCGCTCTAGGCTACAGATCAGGATGTAGCTAGGCCACCGATTTTGTACTGATATGGTTCACCGATCACCTTCAGCACTGTGGTCTCGAAGACACGAGATTGAATACTGTGGTTAGCGGTTGGCACATCGTAGATCGATAGAGTTTCGAGGTCACTCATCTCGATCCAGTTCTCACCAGCAGCGGAGCGGACTGACAACAGGAAGGCCCATGATGCAGCGTAGCGACTAGTCACCACTTTGATCAAGTTTCCTGTGTTACCATCCACGATGTTTGCAAGGTGTTGGCCACCAGTTGCAGCACCTTGATTGTCGATGACAATCCTCTGGATGCTTCCACTTCCTTCGAGCTGATCAGACAGAGCTCGGTTCTGTCGAGGGTTCAAGACCAGGTGAGACACCAAGTCAGCACCATTCTGGAAGAGAGTCTGAGCGTAATTGCTTACACCAGAAGCGGTCAAAAGACCAGCACTTCCTGAGTTGGTGGTGATGAGCTTGCTGAAGCCTGAGTACTCTGTGCTGTACAGAGCAGCATCACCAGTGAGAGTCATCACTTCCTCACCGAGCAAGACCTCTGTGGTCTTGATAAGCTCTTCACGAGCTCGGATGTCTTCCAGGTTGCTACCACGATTGGCAGCGATTTGCTGTCGGCCGATCTCCACATCCCTACCCAAGTTCTTGTATGGATAGCTGACAAATTCGTAGGTCTGTGTAGTCTGTGAAGGCTGACCAGCATCTGCGAATCCGACACGAGTACCAGTACCCGTAGCTGTAGGATCTACCTTGCTTGTTAGTTTGTTAAAAGATGCAGCTTCTCCCATGCCACCGACACGAGGAATGAAGCCACGAACAGGCGTAGCTGTTGGCACAACAGTCTTGACTACTGGATCAAGATTCTCTGGTGAGTAAATTGATCGGTCGCTTGGACTGAATGTGTATGTGCTTTGAGTCACCGCTTTGCGGATCTCATCTTGCACGAGTTGAGCGATTTGATTTGCTTCCATCTGAAGACTACCTTATCTTTGCACCTCAATTATTGACTATTGAATATCGAACACTATCCTCTGAAGCTGGCTCGGACTTCAGCATGCTTCTGCCGAGATGCTGGATCAAGCAGACGAGAGTACTTGCGGAGCTTGAATGCGACCTGGAGTCGCTCTTCGTGAGTGCCTGCATTTGGATCTGCAGCCAGCTCATCGGCTCGCTTCAAGAGACTGTCCATCTCTGCTTTGTTTTTGCCATCCTCAGAGTCAGGATCTGGACTATTTGGATTCTCCACATCCTCTCCCTTCTTCACTGTATAGGTCTTGCGGACTTTCGATGCAGCAGGCTGCTTCCTCAATTCGGCAATCTCCTCTTTTAGAGGCTCGACTGCTTTCGCAATCCCTGCCTCTACTGCAGCAGATACCATTTTTGCAAGATCACTCTGTTCAGTGGACTTTTGAATCTCGGCTTTAGGAGCGAATTTCTTCTGCTTCCCTTTGCCTTTGCCAGATGTATCTTCATCTTCTGCAGGAGGCTCTGGCTCTTCCTCCTCAGTATCTTCAGGTGTTTCGACTTCTTCATCGGCAGCAGGCTCTTCTTCATCCTCGACTTCGACAAGCTCCTGGCCTTCGGAATTGACAAGAGGCTGCTTCACAGTCTGCTTCTCGCCAGTTGGCTTGCCATCTTCACCGATGACTTCCTGCTCTACTTCAGCACCAGCTACAGGCACACCTGCTTCTGCTGCTCGCTCTTCAGTATCATTGACTGGTCGGCCATTGTCTTCGGCTGATACGACTACTTCCGCATCCGCATTCCGATCCTCTTGACCTGTAACTGATTTTGCTCGATCTTTGACTTTATCTGCCATCTTGATTAGCTCCTCGCTCTTCTTAATATTTAATGCTTTGGCAGCATTCTCGATTGCTTCCTCATAATCGGGGAAGTTCTCAGGCTCGAGAATTTCTTGAGCTGCTGCTTCTTGGATAGCTTCGAGGGCAGACTTCAGAGCGGAGAGATCCTTCTCGCCATCGTATGATTGCCAGAAAATATAATCTGACAGACACATTGCCAGGTCAGCAAGCATTGCTCCTTGCCATAGGCTTTTTGCGAGTGTATCTTGTTTGCCCATACTATCTTCATTGTATACCATGACTGAGCCCTTCATAATGTTTTGACTATCAGAGTACTGGAATTGTTTCTCCCACCATGCGACAGGTTGGCCGAGTCGCTTCTGGATCATCTTCTCTTCGTGGACCAGTCCACCCTTCTTTGATTTGACCATCTGGAATACAGCCGATGCGACTGCAGGATTGTCCACCAGTGAAGTCTCACCGAGATCATAATCTGTGATAACATTGACCATCTTCTTTTTGCCATCCACCATCATCTGCTGCATCTTGGCATCATTGACTCGGCCACCGATACTGAAGCCAGCCAGGACACCTTCCTTGACTTTGATCCAGGCATTCTCACCATCAGTAGATTCGGACACATGAGCTCCGATCCAGACACCCTTCGCATCGTCATCGAATTCAATCTCGATCGCTTTGCCGACTGCGATATCCTGATGCATCTCTCGGATGTTGCCGATCCAGTTGCTGAATGCCTTCTTGCTGGCCTCGTATGTGATGATCTCACCATGAGAGTCGAGCTCTTCGACAGTGGCATATCCATATACCATGCGTTGCTCTTCATCGACTTTAGTGATCGGGATAGTTATGTGGAGTGGCTTCTTCATTTGTTGTATACCTCTATTTGAATTATAACTGGTCAAGAGCCATCCCATAATATATCAATAGAGTCGAGATCAATCTCTTCGCCTGCATCCTCGTAGCACTCGCAGCCTGGATGTCCAGGAGGAGTGACATCACCAGACTCAAATTCATCATCAATCGGGATCGGACCTTGATCTTCATTGCCCTGACAGATGGCACAGGTATTCGGTCCAGCTCCCACCCACTTCTTTGTACCGACACCATTCTCTTTGAGGAAGGCTTGCTGTGCAGAGCTCATGGCTTGATTCGCTTCAGTGTTGGCTATCATGAAGGCCCGAGTCTCGCTGATCCCCTCGAATTCATCAGCAATGATATTCGCCAGCTCATCGATCGTGGCCATGTTCATGCGAGTATCTCGGATCAATGTGATCATCCGATTGCGAGTGGTCTCATCGATGCTAGACTTATTGAGTAGATAATTCGCCTGGTCCGCTAGTGCATCCAGGTAGTAGCTATTGGTCAGCTCGAATGTGACAAATGGATCAGCAGCCTTCTGCAGTTTGATGCCCTGCCTCTGATAGCTTGCCTCGACCGAATAGGTGAATGCTGTGATCAGCGTGGCCAGGATGTCCTTCTCATTGAGGTATTTGGCAATGGTCTTCTGATTATCCTCGAGCCATTTGGCTGCACGATCCTCATCGAATTCTTCATCGGTGATCATCCACTTCGGCAGCTTCTTGGTCAGCTCAGTGACTTGATCCAGGATGCCATCAGCAATAGACTGCTCGAATTCTTTGTAGTCTTCAGTGGTCCTGAAGGCTTCGAGAGGCTCATTCTTTTTGCTTGCTTTGGATATGAATCGATCGACTGCTGCAGATAGTCGCTGCAGTTTGCTCATAGTACTTTGCTCAAGCCCTTGCGGAGATTGGTCACTTCAGCCAGGAATGTCACCTGATAATCTTGCATGTACTCTTTGAAGATGGAGCGGACCGCATCAGCATCTGCAGCTTTGCTGAGTCTGGTATTCATCTCATCGACTACATTCTGAGGCAGGACTTCGGACTTGAATGCTCGGAGAGACTTGCCAGCTTTGACTCGATTGACAGCATACTTGCGGAAGGCTCGGAGCTCAGTGACTAGCTGGACATGATTCTGCTCGGCCGACTTCTCCTTCTGCTCTGCAGGCACATCACCATTCTCAGGATCTTTGCGATCCTCTTCTGGATCTTTTGTCTCTGGCTCTTCATCATCTTTGCCACCACCTGCAGCCAGGCTTGTGAGAGCTGCTGCTGCCTCAGAGCGAGTCTTCTGTGAATCAGGATCAATGAAGGTCGGATTGCCAAGCACGAATGGTTTATCGACACCGAGAGGCTTCATGCCCTGCTCCATGCGGACCTCATCGACAGTGGCTTGACCAGAGCGGATACGGATCTCATTGGTCTCAGCAGCACCACGCTCATCGAAGAATTCAAGGCCAGTGTATTTGAAGGCCAGATTCTCATATCCCATATCGGCCTGGATAACATCTGTGAAGATCTCCTGGAAGAATTCTGCTAGTGGTCGAAGGCCAGAATCGACAGCAATATCTGCCTGGACCTCGCCTGTTGATTTGTTCACAGAGTCAGTGAAGCCGAGCTCATTCGGAGGTATCTCAAAGAGCATACAGGTCTTGTGCATCAGCCAGTCCTGGAGCTCTTTGTATCTCATGTCTTCTGGCTTGACTGCTGGAGTGTAGCCAGTAGCACCCTTGCCAGATGGCACGAATTTGAGTTTGCTCATGGCACGAGTATCACCGCTCAATGCAGCATCCCACAGTGCCTGGAATTCTTTGATCTGATCAGGAGTCCATGTCTCAGGTACTCCGAAGAAGCCCTCTGGAATGTTGCCTTCAGTCAGCAGGTGGACATTGTAGATGTCAGACTTGAGTGCTGCAGTCACACCGAGCACCAGGCTCTCAAGCGGAGCGAGGCCATATGGAGTGTAGGTCCGAGCATTCATCATCTCGTAGTACATCTCATCGGCTGTGAATTGAGCCACCTCTTTGCCATGAATGATCTGTCGGTATGCAGTATCTGGAGGCATTGGAGTGCCACCATTATCATCGAGCTCGAGCACGATTGTCGCAGCATCGACTGGCTCTAGCGAGTACAGCCCACCTCCGACATTCGGTCTCTTGTACAGTACCATTGCATCCAGGACCAGGAGATCATCCACGAGGGTATCAATAAACTCCCTGAAGCGGACCTTGTAGCCACCGATAGATTTGAAGTCCTTCTTGACCTGCTTGATGATTGCACCATTGTCGGATTGATCATCACTCTCGGCATTTACAATATCCCATTCAAGAGCATTGAGCTGTCGCTTCCTGCGATTGATTGCAGCTCGAGCCACATCATACTGGACCGAGAATCGCCTCAGTGTTGCGAAGTCGATGCCATTGGTAGATCCTGGCTTTGTTCTGCCAGATGGATATGGATTGTCGAATGGCATGCGATCACGAAGCACTGCCTGCATGCCTGTGTTGCTGGCTTGTCCGTCTGCTTTTGCTAGATCACCGAGGTAGTCAGCCAGTGGCTTGAGTACTACTCTGGTGTATGCATCTTTGATGATTCCCATCAGTTGCTTGCTCCTCTATTGGCCTCTGCTATAGCTGCTGCTGCAGCTCTCTCAGTGTCCACTTTATCGGCATAATATTGCTTGATGCCACTACTATTATTGTAACTGTCATATGCAAAATTCATAAGAGCTGTACTATCTGGATGGTCATCGTGAGCATCTTCTTCATCAGGATGGTGGACCACCATGTACTCTCCGACATACCGCTTCTCAAGATCAATGAATTCATCCTCGAATTCCTCTGAGGCAATGGCTGTCTGCTGCTCGATCGTGAGCGGAGTACCAGGCACAATCATCTTCACACCATGCTTGATTGGATCTTGCCAGTAGTACATCAGATTGCCATTGATCTGCTTCTGATAGAGAGCTTTGTACATGATGTCTTTGGTCATGCGAGAGAATTTGACACGCTCAATTTTATATGGTGAATGTCTCTCAAATTTGTCTGGCATGAAGTCACCCTGGCCAGTAGAGTCGATAGCACCACAGGCAATCTTGAAGAAGCTGAGCTCCTTCTTGAGTGTATCGAATTGGTCCTCATAGTTTGTACCCTTGCCACCTGATACGGACCTGACAATAGTGAGCTTGCCATTGATCACTCGGCCGATCTTCATGATGGTCTGGTCGGTACTCTTTGCTGTGTCCAGCCCGAAGTAGTGGTCCTCTTCAATCCAGGCTCGGTATTGTGCATACTGCTCTGCTGATAGCTCGTGAGCTTTGGCCCATTCATCACACTCCAGGAGATCTCTTCGGATGGCTGACTTGTACCATTCACGATATTCCAGGAAGACAGGATCTGCAGAAGGATTCTCAAATGGCCGATCGATACGACCAGCAATGAGCTGATGAGTGTCGATATACATGCCACCCTGGAGCTGCCAGACATTGAAGTATGGCTTCTGGATCTCAGGACTCATCAGACCACGCTGAGCGATCTGGCTCTTCACAGTACGCTCATAGACTAGATGTCGAGCATCACCAGTCACCTCGTACATCCTCCGCCTGTCTGCAGCGATCTCAGGGTATGTCATCACATAGGCTCGGCCCTTCTGGATATCTCGATAGAAGTCACACTTCATTGAGCCAGCAGTACCCACCTTCACGATCACAGCATTTGTCGATGCACCCATAGGCAGGATGTCTTCATTCACGATCTTGTCATTGATGTCCTGAGCCTCCTCGATAATGATCAGGTGGAGAGTCTTGGACTCAGGCTTCGATGTGGATGTCACAGGGAATATGTAGCAGGAAGATCCATTGCCGAGCGTGATTGTCTTGGCATTGCTCTCCTCTTTGGCCTTGCGATTGGCATCATGATCGATGACCATCAGCTCCTGCTTGGACCTGGACAATGCATTCTTCAATCGCTTGAAGTCAGTATTCGCCTGCTCCTTCTGTGGAGCAAAGATGCCGACCTCTATCGGTACATCGAAGAGCTTGGTCACGAAGAGCATGATTGATTCGACTGTATGGACCAGGGATGTTGTCTTGCCTGATTGTCGAGTGTACTCAAAGTTGAGCATCACCGATTCGAGAGCATCGATATCTTCCTCGGTGACTCGCTTGCCTGTGAGCACGAGTAGATTCTGGACCAGTGGCAATACCACCATCCGCCAGATCCTCCACTGGTATCGGTAGAATCTAGTCTTGTGGTACTTCCACAGGTGTCTCGCTGTCAGCCTCTGTAGCTTCAGCACTATCTGCTGAGCTGAGAGCGAGGTGGTCTGTTGCTGGATCGTCATCGATTATTATCTCCCCATCTTGCATCAAGCCATACTCTTCCAGCAGAGCTTCCACTGGATCACGAGCATCAGCAGGTGGCAAGTCTTTGACATTTGTCGGCTCTCTGAGTTCGACCTTTAGGATCTCATAGCAGAGCTTCTTGTCCATCATATTCAAGCGATCCCATCTGCCGACATCCTTCACGATGTTCGCAATAAGCTGAGCCTTTGCTGCTCGCAATGTCGGCACATTCTTCCGCTCAATATCGAGAGCCTTCTCGATGGCAGCTTGAGTTTTTTTGTGCTCTATGGCTGCCCTCTGCTTGCCCCACCCATTGACCATTCTGCGAGTGTGGCCAGACTTGATCCGCTTCACACTCCAGCCCTTGACTTGCTGCAGCCACGAGCCGACCATTGTGTGCTGATCCTGAATAATGAATTCACGCCTTAAAGCCTCCCAGTCCGTATAGACTGTGAGTGATTTTATGGCATGCTCGGGATTCTTAGAGATGCCATCAGTTGCTGTCTGTGGCTTCTTCGACATCTCTTACCCCTTCTTGATTTGTGGCCTGCTATCGCCTGTCAGCTCTTCAATGCCGACAATGGAATAGTTGGTCCGCTCCTTGATTGCTTTGGCTCGCTCAATGGCCTCAGCCTCGTCACTAGCATAGACAGTGACATGGATGATGTTGAGCTTCCCCATATCAGATTGGTCATATGCTTCCACTGTGTACTTGTACATTGCTCTCCTCCTTATTTTGCGACTCGCCTACCATTCGGAAGGCTGAATCAATTATGTCCTCTGTGTGAAGATCCGACAGCTTTTGCCAGTGCTCTCTGCAGAGCAGCAGCTTCTCACCATTATGACTCAGGCATGTACCTGACCACTTCTTGCAGCCTTTGAAGGCACATCTACCGAAGTTCATTGAGCTCCTCCTCGAGCTTTGGCAATAGCTCTACAGCTATATCATGCATCTGCATAATTTCAATATGATGCAAGTGAGCCGATATAGCAATGATCCGCTTGCAAACATAGATGCCAGATCTCAGGGCCATCCTCTGATTCAATCGATCAAGCCAGCGTGTGAATCCTTCCATCAGAATGCACTCCCGAGCCTTCCCTCTTTGAGCATTTGCCTTGCCTCCAGGATCATCTGTAGCTTGCCATCGGCCAGCTTGAAGCGGAGTCTTCGGACCGAGCTGGATATACTTGGTTGGCTTACATCAAACACAGCACCGATCTCCGCATGCGTATATCCTGCACAGAGCAGGTCCACAATAAGCTGCTCCCTGAATGTGAGTAGATCATAAGTCTCTTCAGCGACATTGAATCCCACTGCTTTTTCTAGCGGAGTGATAGTGTGGAACATATCATTTTTGTCCACTTCTTCGAGGTGTTTGTTTTGCATCATTCCGCCTTTTGATTCCGACAGTGCCATCTGGAGCTCTGCCTATTATGGCACTCTTATCTCGGACAATTCTGGCAGATACATCTCGACCGCATCGGTAGCATGGCACGACAATGGTCTCCTTCTCGACACCATCCAGGAATACATCCTGATCGAATCCACACCACTCATGCTTGTATCTATAGACAGCCATTCTACTTCTTCCCCTTCTGTCGCTCGAGCTTCCGTCTTTGAGCCCGATTCATGAATTGCCCTTCAGGACCACGCTTCTGCTCAAGTTCAAAATTCTCTTTTGCTGCAGCCATTGCAGCCTCATCCACCACAGCGATCCACTGCTTGCATATATTGGACCAGTTGAGATTGCTCACCCACTGGAATGCAGCCTCGACATTCGGCTTCTCTTTGCCATCCATGATTGCTTCGATTGCATCTGCTGCTGCCTTCACATCCATGAGTGGTCGGATACGCTCATTGTCACCTTCCTTCACGATCCACATGCTCGGATCTGCACCACTTGGAATGAGCTTGACTCGATTCATTGCTCCCATCTCGGTGAAGCTCGTATTGTCTGGAGCGACCACAGGAGTCTTTGTGGCCATTGCTTCGGTCATGGACAATCCCCACCCTTCACCGAGAGTAGTGGACAGCACAAGGTCCGCTGCATTGTATATACGATTCACATCTTCGAGTGGCATACCCTGATTTGCATTGAAGATCTTCGGACTTGGCAGGAAGAATTCGTACTCTTTGCCGAGGCCGAGCTGATTGGCTATCGTGAAGATATTGCCACCAGCATCTTCATACTGCATGTGCAGATAGAGCAATGGTCTTCGGCCACGATCCCACAGCTCCTTGAGAATCATGAGGCTTCTGGCTATGTCCTTGCGTGGCTGATTGCGGTTGATGTTCACGATCAAGAATCGGTCATCTGCCTGGCCATTGAAGTACTGCTTGCGGAATGCCTTCACATCTTCCTTGTCTTGGATCGGGAAGAAGTGGCTCGGGTTATTGCCATGATAGATCACTCGGAGGCGATCCTCGAGCTCAGGCATATGCTTGAGAGTCTCTCGCTTGCCATACTCGGTATAGACTACAGGGAAGTCAGCACCTGCTACTGTGTCCACCCACTGCTTCTTGAGCTGAGCATCGACAGGGTAGTACCAGACTGTCTTGAATGTTTTCA
>ERZ724503.712-NODE-712-length-14718-cov-5.127464_pt1 | contig 14718 bp, 9 predicted proteins | sample MGYA00376036_ERZ724503 | MGnify/ENA primary metagenome ERZ724503 (study PRJEB28724, sample SAMN07190885) | wastewater metagenome | isolation source: influent of sewage treatment plant in Hong Hong | place: Hong Kong | collected 2016-03-17 ...
CCCGGGCAGCCTCAAGGCGGTCCGGGGCGGGCTCGAAGCGGCCGGGATCGACCCGGGCATCCGGGCAGAGGCGCTTTCGCCCGCCCAGTTCGCAAAGCTTTCCGGGATGATCGATCTCGCTGCCGATGACTGAACTTGATCTCCCCCTCGAACTGAACGCGCCGGCCAAGCTGAACCTCTGCCTTTACCTGGGGCCGAGGCGCAAGGACGGCCTGCATGAACTCACCTCGATCTTCGAGCCGCTGACCCTCAACGACACGATCCGGGTAACCGAAGGAGGCCCGGCGGCCCTGGTCGACCAGGTGATCTGCCCGGGCGTGCCGGGCGAGAACCTGGTCAGTCAGGTGATCAGGATGATGCGCTCCGAGGGCTGGGATCCCCCTCTGCTCAAGGTCGAGATCGAAAAGCGGATCCCGGTCCAGGCCGGGCTCGGCGGCGGCAGCGCCGATGCCGCGGCAATGCTCCGCCTCGGGGTTGGAGAGGTCGAGGACCTGGCCGGGCTCGCCCTGCTGCTCGGCGCCGATGTGCCTTCGCAGCTCAATCCGAAGCCCCTGCTGGTCGAGGGGGTCGGGCAGAAGCTGACCACCCTCCCGGCGCCGGCCGAACACTGGGTCGTTCTGCTGCCTTTCGAGCGAGGACTTTCGACCCGGGCGGTGTTCGATGAAGCCGACCGGATGAAGCTCGGCCGGAGCCAGGAAGAGATCGACGACATTTCCGGGCGCCTCTGGGCGGTTGCCACCAACGCGGTGTCCCCGCTCGCCTACCCGGCCCTGCTGATCAACGACCTCGAGCCGGCCGCGATTTCCCTCAAGCCGGAAATCGGGCTCGGCAAGGAGCGGCTGGAGGCGGCCGGGGCGGGATTCACCGGGATGACCGGCACCGGCCCCACCGTCTTCGGGCTTTTCCCCGACCGGGAATCGGCAGAGGCGGCGGCCGCCGCCGTTGGTCCGGAGGCGCTCGTCTGCCAGGGCGGCGTGGTCTGATTTCGCGCTCATGATCAAGGTCCCGGAGACGAAAAAGGGCAAACGGCTGACCCTCGCCGGCATCGCGGCGGCGGCCCTCGTCATCTTCATCCTCTACCGGGAGTTCTTCCCCGAGCTCGACCTCCAGCAGCTGCTGGACGACTTCGCGAACTTCCTCGGTGCCTGGACCTACCTCGTCGTCGGCCTGCTCGCCTTCCTTGAAACCGGCGCCTTCGTCGGCCTGATCGTCCCCGGAGAAACGGCGATGCTGATCGGCGGTGCGGTCGCCGGTCAGGGGGTGATCAACGTCTTCCTGCTGATCGCGATTGCCTGGCTGATGGCCTTCCTCGGTGATTCGACCAGCTTCTGGCTCGGCCACCGGCTTGGCCGCGAATTCATCCTCAAACACGGCCCGAAGTTCGGGATCTCGGCGGAACGCTACGAACAGGTCGAGGACTACTTCGAAAAGCATGGCGGCAAGACCGTCCTGATGGGCCGGTTCATCGGGCTGGTCCGGGCCCTTTCCCCGTTTGTGGCGGGCAGCTCCGGCATGCGGTACCGGGCCTTCGCGCCCTACAGCATCCTCGGCTCCGGCCTCCAGATCACCCTGCACATCCTGGCCGGCTATTTCTTCGCCCGCAGCATCGAAGCGGCGGCCGAGTACGTCGGGCTGGCGGCGCTCGTCATCGGCACGATGATCGTGGTCTCGGTCGCCTCCTATCTCGCCTGGAAATACCTGCGCGAACCGAATAACCGGGCCAGGGCGGTCGAGTGGATGGAAGGCCGCTGGTACAGCGCCTGGCTGGTGCGACTGGCCCGTCGCTACGAGACGCAGTTGCGCTGGATCCAGGACCGCTTCACGCCGGGCGGGACTTTCGGTCTCGAGGTGACGACGCTCTTCGCGATCATCGCCGTGGCCTCATTCGTGCTCTTCGCCTACGCCGGGATTCTGCTCGACGACGGTGGCCCGACCCCCGGCGACCTGCGGGCCTTCGATTTCAGGGACCTGATCGAGACCGGCTGGCTGACCTCCATCGCCAAGGTAGTGACGGTGCTCGGCTCCCAGGTGGTGCTGCTGCCCCTGATCACCGTGACCGCGGTGATACTGGCGGTCCGGCAGCACTGGTCGGAAGTGCTGGTGCTGGTCCTTTCCTCGATTGCGATCGCGTTCGGAATCGACTGGATCAAGGACTGGGTCGCGCGGCCCCGCCCCGATGGCGGGATGATCGAGGTCGCCGGCTACGCCTACCCCTCCGGGCACGCCGCCCATTCGATCTTCTATGTCTGGCTCTCGGTCACCATCGCGGTCCGGCTTCGCCCCGACATGGCCCGCAAGGCTGCCCTGATCACCGGGGGCATTCTGCTGGCCGCGCTGGTTGGCCTGAGCCGGGTCTATCTCGGTGTCCACTACCTGAGCGACGTCTTCGGAGGCTGGGCTCTCGGGGCACTCTGCTTCTCGTTTTTCGCGGTCTGGGCCCTGCTTCTGGGCCAGTTGCGCAAAAATTAGGCCGATGGTGCTCGCCGTTTCAACCCAGATCTGGTATTTCGGCGCCGCCGGTCTCGTGAGTCTCGCCGCGTTCGTCGGCCTGATCCTGGTCCCGGCGGTGAGTTCGTACGGGCGCTGGCACGAGCGTTTCGCGGCCGGCTTCCTCTCCCTGCTGATCTTCGGGGGGCTGATCACGATCGGCGTCATCGCGGGACTGGCCTGGGTACTGATCTCGAACGGCATCGCGCCGCTCAACCCGTTCACGGGCGGGTGAGCCCCGCCCCGAAAGCCAAGTCTTCGGCGCCGGCGCGCCTGGCCAGTCCGGTCCTTGCGGGTCGTGGATTGCCGGGCCTGGCCCGGGCCGCGGCCGACGTGCTGGGAATGCCGGTGGCCTTTCTCGACCGTTCCGGGATCGTGCTGGCCGTGGCGGGAGCCACCCAGGCGCAGGAAGCAAAGCTGACTGCCAAGGAGAAGGGCGTCGCCACGATCGAACTGATCCTCGGTGACACCACGGTCGGTGAAGCCCGTTACCTCGGTGACGGAGTTGACGGCGACACGCTCGAAGTGATGTCGGCCCTGGCCGCCCTGGAAGTCGAGCGGGCCCGTTCCGACGAATGGGGCAACGAGGGCGCCGTGTCGGAATTCATCCGGGCCTTGCTGGACGGCTCGATGACCAACACCGATGACATCGTCGCCCGGGCCGGGGAGGTCGGATGCGACCTTTCCCGCGGCGGCGGAGTCCTGATGATCCGGGCCCACGCCGGCTCGGCCCAGGAAGGTGACTGGCGCTCCCGGGTGCTTGACATGGCCCTGCGCACGATCCGGGCGATCGCCTCCGGCGCGATTGCCGGCATGGGCGAATCCGAGGAAGGAGCCGTGGTCGGCATCCTGGTCCCGACCAATGAGGAAGACCGCCTGGTCAAGGTCGAGGACGCGCTCGACCGGGAACTTCCGCGCTCGCTCTCGGGTCTGACCGTGACCATTTCCCGCTCGCGCCTGGCCACCGGGCCGGATCAGATCGAGCGGGCCGCCCGGGAAGCCCAGCTCGCGCTCAACGTGGGCGAGGCCGAGGGCCGCTCCCCGATCGCCTTCGAGGACACGGGCGCCTACCGCCTGCTGCTCGGCACCAGCAACGAGGAACTGATGAGCTTCTATTCGGAGACGGTCGAGCCACTGGTCGCCTACGACGAGCAGTATGAAACCGACCTGGTCGCCACGGTCGAGGCCTATCTGGACAGCGATGCGAACGTTCCCGCCACCGCCAAGCAGATGTTCACCCACCGGCACACGATCCGCTACCGCCTCGAACGTATCCGCGACCTCTCCGGCCACGACGCCACCGCCACCGAAGGCCGGGAACGCCTCGGCCTCGGAATCAAGGCGATGCGCGTCCTCGGCATCGCCTCACCCCGGGGCCGCTCCAAAGAACGAACCTAGCCCGGGCAACGCACCCAGATCCGGTCTCGACCGGTTCCGGCCCTGATTCGGGCAGGTGTCGCAGGTTTGCAACCGGAGAGGTCGCAAACCTGTGGCACCGACCCAAGGTCGAGGCCGTGAACCCGGCCTGGAGGCAGCTCGGACTTCGGGAAGACTCCTCCGGCCGGTTGCGGCTAGTTGACTTTGCCGGTCCTCTTGACGGTGATCTTGCCGGCGGACTTGCCGTTGATCAGGACGGTGGCCTTGAGTGACTTGAGGCCCTTGATCCTGCGCTTGCCCTTCTTGCTGTCCTTGAACAGCTTGCGCGCCCTGGCGGTCAGGTTGAGCTTGACCGTTGCGGTCTTGCCGGGCCTGGCGGTCACCCCCGCCCTGGTGGCGAGCACTACGCCCTTGCCCCTGCCGGCGGCGCCCTTGAAGGAAAGCTTTGCCTTCGCGCAGGAGCCGGCCGCGGCCGGGCAACTGACTTTGGCGGTGAGCTGCCTGCCCTTGACCGTGGCAGCGGTCACCTTCAGCTTGCCCGGCTTGGCGTCGCGGTTGGCGATGTAGTCAGCCATGCTGATCGATCCGATCGAGCTGAACCCGGTCGCCAGCTCGTAGCCGTCGGGCAGGACCTTCGGGGACGGACTCTTGACCAGGCCGTTCAGCGAGCCGGGCTCTTCCCGCACCGGAACCCTGATGTCGACGTTCTTGATCGTCACGTCCTGCTGATCGTTCGACGGGCGGAAAGAGGAGAGCTGCGGCAACCCGGTGCTGCCGTCCCGAGGCAGCAGCTGGATCCGCATCTTCGTGCCCGGAGCGAAGTGGTACACGTTGGCGTTCAGCTGGATGACCTGGGTGCCCGAGCTCTCCGGTCGGTAGACGCCGCGGGCGATTAGTCGCTGGTTGCCGTCCGGGGTGATCTCAAGCAGCCGGCCGGCGATCTGCGACTCGCCACCGTTGGCCACCGAAACGTCGGCGATTATGGTCGCGGAACCGGCCAGCGTGTATCCCGCCCCGCTCGAAACAGGGAAGTCGTACTGGGCGATTCCCGGTTCCTCGGTTTCCTGCTGCTGGGTGCAGGCCGGGATCAGGGTCATGAAGTTGCTGGCCACGTTGTCGTCGCCACCGTCGGCGGCGATCACCCTCTTGGCCGGGTCGCTGAGCCGCATCTCACCGGGGGCGAAGTCGGCCCAGGTATCGGACGTGTAAGGCCCGCCGGAAGGCTCGCTGTACGGGCAGACCATGCTCATCGCGGTAACCCCGTCATCGGGTTTCGGGAGGGTGCCGTTGAGGTAGTAGTCGAACCACTTCTCCACGGTCGTGTAACCCAGCTCCATGTCAGCCGGGCGTCCCTGCTCGTTGGGCTCCTCCAGCGGGGCCCGGGGATGGCCGATGTCGGCGAACAGCAGACCGACAGTGGAGTTCGGGTACTCGCTCTTGGTCCGGTTGTAGAAACGGATCGACTCGCTGATCGGGAAGAGATCGTCGGTCAGCCCCTGGGCGATGATCATCGGTGACGGCTCGATGCTGTGATCGATGTAGTAGGCGGAGTGATGGGTGGTCATCTCATCCGTCATCGTCGTGGCGACCGCCGTATCGACCGGCTCGCCCGCGTTCATCATGACCTTCCAGCCGTTGATGTCCCAGAGCGGATCGAGGTCGGTGCCGTGCTCGCCGCTGAAGGAGTCGCCGGCCGAGGCGAGGCCGTTGGTGATCGCGGACTTCATGACTCCGAACGGTGCGTCGCCGCCAGGGCCGAGGTAGGGGTTGAAGCGGGTGTAGTCGTAGGTCCGGCCGTTCGGCACCAGGGAGTAGGCGAAGTCGCTCGGGGGCACGATCGGGGCGGCGACCGCGATCTCCATGTCCTTGCCCTCCGGGCTTTGCCACGGAATGAGAGAACCATCGGGGAGCATCACCCGGTTCCTAAGGGCGCCCAGCGAGATCGACTTGGCGCCGCCGTAGGAGGCTCCGGCCGTGCCGATCTTCTTCGGCTGGATCAAATCCTCGTCGGCGAGCAGGCCGGCGAAGTACTGCGCATCCCTGACCTCGTAGCGGGTGTCCATCAGATGGATGAAGCCCTTGTCACAGGCGTCAGGGGTGTCGTTGTTCAGGGCGATGATCGCGTTCGGCTTGCCGCAGGAGAACTTGAAGCCGCGCTCGGTCATCGAGAAGGCGGCGAAGCCCAGATCGGTGAACCGCTTGAGGTCGCCGTCGGCACCCTCCTTGCCGCCGCCGAAACCGTGGAAGTACATGGCCAGCGGGTAAGGACCGGGGCCGAAAGTGCTGGCGTCGGGCAGGACAACGGTGACGTCGATCGGGGTGCCGTCCCAGCTGGGGACGGTGTTGGCGACCGCGTTGTTGACGCCGGGCGTGGCGTTGGTGTCGCCGCCCGGACCCTGGCAGACGGTTCGACCGTCTCCAACGGTCGTGCAGGGGATCGTTCCATTGAAGATCGAGCTCGGCGGCGCGGCGAAGGCATTGGGCACGACGACGAGCATGAAAAGTGCAGCGAACGCTACGGCGAACTTACGCATTTGATCCCTGTTTCTCCCTATTGAAACGGTTGCCGCTCCCTGCGGCTTCCCTTGGACGACTCTCTCGGGCACGCGCCGGTTGGCACATCCCCTGGCTATTGAGATTACCACCCGTTCACGAAACCAACACGAAAAAGAAAGGGGCCCCGCCGAAGCGGGGCCCCTTGAACCTAGATCTGCTCTGGTTAGCTGACCTTGCCGGTCCGCTTGACGGTGATGAAGCCGGCCGACTTGCCGCCGATCAGCACCTGGCTGCGGAGCGACTTGAGTCCGCTGACCTTGACCTTCTTGACCTTCTTGCGGCCGTTCTTGCGGGTCACCTTGCGCTTCACGGTGTCCTTGAACAGCGCGCGGGCCTTCGCGGTCAGGTTGAACCTGACAGCCGTGGTCTTGCCGGCCGGGCCGGTGACGTTGCTCTTGGTCGCCAGTACGACGCCCTTGCCCTTGCCCTTCTTCGGGGCACCCTTGAAGGACACCTTGGCCCGGGCGCAGGAGTCGTTCGAGCCGGCGCAGAACACCTTCGCGGTCAGGGTCTTGCCCTTGACGGTGGCGCCGGTGATCTTGATCTTGCCGACCACCGGGTAGTTCCGCTCGCGGTACTGCTCGATGGTCTCTGAGCCGATGTCCTCGTTGCCGGGGGCGAGTTCAACACCCGGACGATTCGGCAGGACCCGCTTGGCGGGTGCCTTGACCAGACCGCTCAGCGACCCGGGCTGTTCCTTGACCGGGACCCTGAGTTCGAGATCCTCGACGGTGATCGCCGGCTCGTTGTTGGTCGGACGCCCGAAGTTGGACAGCAGTCCGGCGACCGGATCGGCGTTGCCGCCGTCGAAGGGCAGCAACTCGAGACGGAGCTTGTGGCCCTCGTCAACATGCCAGCCATTCGGGTTCAGCTGGAAGACCTGGAAACCGGTGTCGGGCAGGCGCCAGACTCCGCGGTTGACCAGTGTCTTCGTGGCGCCGTCGGCCGAGATGTCGACCAGGCGGGCCGCAACCTGCGGCGGCTCGTCACTGCTGTAGCTGTACCTGGCGATCACGGTCGGCGAGCCCATCACCGTGAAACCACCGGCCGGAGCGGCGGCGGTTTCATAGTTGGCGATGCCGGTCTCCGGGGTTCCCGACGCGGTGGCACAGGCCGTGCCGGAAGGTGCCGGGTTGAACGTGCCGCCGGCAGCCCGGTCGCCACCGGTCGGTTCGATCGTCTTGCTGCCGGTATCGGTCAGGACGATCTCGCCCGGCGACTGGTCGACCCAGTTGTCGGTCACGTAAGGGCCGCCATCGGTCGCCCCGTTCGGGCAGACCTGGGTCCAGGTGGTCACGTTCGAGGCCGGCTGGGAGCCGGTTCCCTTCAGGTAGTAGTCGACCCAGGCGTCCTGGAGGGCCGCCCGGTCATTGACTGTCTCGGAGCCGTTCTGGCCTCTCATGTGGCCGAAGGAGCCGAAGAACAGGCCGATCGGCGAGTTCGGGTACTGGGCCCGGGTCCGGTTGTAGAAGCGGGTCGCCTCGTTGGCCGGGAACAGGTCGTCCGTGAAGCCCGAGCTGATCAGCAGCGGGGCCGGGGCCTGGCTGTGATCGATGTAGTACGAGGAGTGATGGGTGGTCACCTCGGTCAGCATCTGTTCGGCGGCGGGTTCGCCCTCGAAGGGCTCGCCCGCGTCCATGAAGGCCTTCCAGCCGGCCAGGTCCGCTTCCGGCTGCGTGCCGGGATCGGTGTAGTAGCCGGGGGCGCCAAGGCCGCTGATGTAGAGGCCATTCACGTAGGACTGCTTCATGATGCCGAACGGGCCGTAGTAGGAGGCGTCCTTGATGTAGTCGATGTTGCTGCCGTTGGGAACCAGGGAGTAGGCAAGGTCGGTCCACGGGATGTCCGGAATCGCAACCGCGATGCTCATCGGAGTGCCCTGCGGGCTGGTCCAGGCGGCGTAGGTGCCGTCCGGGAGCATGATGCGGTCCTTCAGCGCCGCCAGGGCCATCGACATGCCGCCGCCGTAGCTGCCGCCGGTCGCGGCGATCTTGTTCGGCTGGACCAGGTCCTCGTCGACCAGCATGCCGGCGAAGAGCTGCGCGTCGCGGACTTCGTAACGGGTGTCGTCGAGACGCACGAAGCCCTTGGTCACGCAATCGGCGTCATCGGCCTTCGAGGTGGCGGTACCGCAGGACTCATGGAAGCCGCGGTTGGTCTGGGAGAAGACTGCGTAGCCCTTGTCGAGCCAGTGCTGCATGCCCGTGAAGTTGATCTTGCCGCCACCGTAGCCGTGGAAGACGTAGACCAGCGGGTAGGGGCCGTCGCCAAACTGGGTGTGGTCGGGGAAGGCGACGTTGACGTCGATCGGAACCCCGTCGAAGGACTCGACGGCGCTGCGGATGTCGGCGTTCTGGTTGTACTGGCCGCTGCCGCACCAGGTCTGGCCTTCGTAGTCACCGACGCCCTGGGTTGTGCAGGCGACGGCGCCGTTGAAGACGGACGCGGGCGGTGCCGCCTGGGCGGCCGAAACTGCAAAGAGGCTGCCCAGCAAGGCGAGCAGCAATACAAGCTTACGCATGGTTCTCCGGTTCTCTCCTGTTTTCCCTGCCCCGGGCCAATCCCGAAGCGGAGTCACTCTATAGAACGCGTTGGTACGCGACAAGTTGCGAACGGCAGTACCGCCCGCGTTTACCGGACCCTGCCCGCTCTTCTCACCGTTGCGTAGCCCGACTGCCTGCCGTCGACCAGGATCGCGACGCGAAGCGACTTCAGTCCCTTGACTTTCCGCTTGCCTCGCTTGAGGTCGCGGAACAGTTTGCGTGCGGCGGCGGTCAGTTTCATGGTGACCTGTTTCGTCTTGCCGCCGGGGACCTTCACCTTGCTCGCGGACGCGACCTTCACGTTCCTGCCCCGGCCCTTCTTCGGCGCGCCCTTGATGGTCACGCTTTTGTTCGGGCAGGCATTGGTGTAGCTGGCCGGGCAGGTCAGGGCGATCTTCAGGGACTTGCCCCTGACCGACCCCTTCGAGCCGGCCCTGAGCGGGTTGTCAATCGCCAGGGCGCCGGTCGCCGCGTAGCCGGGAGCGAGCTTCACGCCCCGGCGGTCGGGCAGGACCTTCTTCGCCGGAGCCTTGACCAGCCCGCCGAGCGCGCCAGGGGTCTCGACGACCGGGATCCGCAGTTCCATGTCCCTGACCGTGATGTCACCCTGCCCGTCGGCAGGGCGGAAGGAGTTGATCAAAAAGGATCCGGCCGCTCCAGCGGCGTCCTTGGCCAGCAGCTCAAGTCGCAGGGCGTGGCCTTCCTCGACCTTCCAGGCATTGGGGTGGAGCTGAAAGACCTGGACACCGCTCGGCCAGGGGCGGAAGATCGTCCGCGCGACCAGGATCTTGGTGGTTCCGTCGGGGCTGAGGTCGACCAGGCGACCGGCGATCTCCGAGTTCGGGGAATCACCGAGGTCGATGTCGGCGATCACCGTCGGGGAGCCCTGCATCGTGTAACCGCCCGCCGGGGCCGGGGCGAGATCCCAGTTGGCCGATCCGGGTTCCTTGCTGCCGGACTCGGGGCCGCAGGGGTTCTGCCCGGCAGTGACACCGTTCCAGGCGCCGGCGATCGCCGGGTCCCCTCCGGCGGCGCCGATCGTCTGCACGGCCGCATCCTTGAGCCGGATCTCGCCGGGCGAAAGAGAAGCCCAGTCGGAGGCCGTGTAGGGCCCGCCGCCATCACCGCCGTTGGGGCAGGTCTGGGTGTAGGAGATGACCTCCGACGCCGGCCTGGTTCCGGTGCCGCCGAGGTAGTAGTCGGTCCACTGGTCCTCTTTGGTCCGCAGCGCACTTGACACGTTCGCCTGGATCTGGCCGCGCGGGTGGCCGAGCGAACCGAGGAAGAGGGTGATCGGAAGGTCCGGGTACCGGGCCCGGGTCCGGTTGTAGAGCCGGAGTTCCTCGACCGCCGGAACCAGGTCGTCGTTGTAACCGGCGCTGATGAACATGGGGGCCGGGGCTTCGCTGCTGTCGATTCCGTAGGGCGAGTGGTACCTGGCGAGTTCGGCGATCGAGTTCCGGATCGAAGCCTTCCCGTCGTATGGCTCGCCCTTTTCAAAGTCGGCCAGCCAGCCCTGCAGGTCGGCGCCGGGATCGGTACCGATCGGGGCGGTGAAACCGGTTGCGGCAAGGCCCTGGGCCCAGCCTTCCTTGAGGATCCCGACCCGGCTCGCCCGGCCGTCCCTCGTCTTGTAGATGTAGCTCGAATCGGCGATGTAGTCGAGGTCGGAACCGCTCGGCGCGAGGATGTAGGGCAGATCGGTCGGGGGAACCTGGGCGACGGCGGCCTTGATGCTGATCGGGGTGCCGTCCGGGCTGGTCCAAGGGACCAGCGTCCCGTCCGGGTTCATCATCCGGTCCTTCAACGCGGCGAACGAGAGCGTGTGCCCGCCGCCGTACGAGACGCCCCAGGCAGCGAGGCCGTCCGGCTGCACCAGTCCCTCGTCAACCAGGTTGCCGATGAAGTTCTGGGTATCGCGGATCTCGAAGCGCTGATCGATCAGGTGGATGTAGCCCTTGGCGCAGCCCTCCGGGTCGGCGGCCTTCGAGTCGGCGCTCAGGCAGGACTCGTCGAAGCCGCGGGCGGTGATCGAGTAGGTCGCGTAACCCTTGTCGAGCCAGCGCTGCAGGGCCCTGAAGCTGAAGCGGTTTCCGCCGTATCCGTGGAAAGCCATCAGGGTGGGGTACGGGGGCGGGCCGAAAGTGCCGGGGTCGGGCATTGCGAAGTTGATGTCCAGCGGAACGCCGTCGGTGGTCTTCGCGGTGCTGCGGACCGATTCGATCGCGGGGGTGACGGTCGCGCTGGTGTTGTCGGAGGGGCGGATCGTGCCGCACCAGACCTGTCCCAGGGAGGTGCTGACGGCGCTGCCGCCTGAACCTTCATCGGTCACGACGCCACAGGGAATCTGCCCGTCCAGGATGTTCGCGGGCGCCGCCGCCTGCACGGGTCCGGTCACGCCAAAGAACACGAACACTGCAAGAACAACGGCTCTCCGCACCACTTCAACCCCTCCCGGTCGTACTCCCGGCCACTTGCCGAACCGCGGGGATCGTAGCGCTGATCAAAGATATATGCAAGCCGGCAGATTTCCGCGGGGGCCCTACCTGCGCTGGCGGGTGACCCTCGCTACCCGTCGCACCGTTCTCTTCGACATCCCGGCCGGTTTGACGGTGACCTTCACCGCCAGCTTCCGGCCCCTGGTCTGTTTCAGCACCTTCTGCCCGCGTTTGGTCAGGCGGGTCGAAACCAGCCGGTCTTCACCGGGTTTGACGACCACTCCCTTGATCCTGGCCAGTGTCCCGCGGGTCTTCCGCTTTGCGCCGGCCACGGTGATCCGCGCCTTCGGGCAGACGGTTGCTGCCTTCGGGCAACCGGCCTTGATCAGCACTCGCTTGCCCTTGATCTGAACCTTGCCGATCACAATCCGTTTCCTGATCGTCTTCGGGTGGTCGACCGGCGGCGGCTCGTAATCGTCGATCGGAACCTGGTCGTCGGTGTCGTAGCCGGGGGCAAGCTTCACGCCGGGCCGGTCGGGCAGGACCTTGGCGGCCGGCGCGCTGACCAGACCCCCGGCCGCGCCGGGCTGGTCGGCGACCGGAATCCGCAGGTCGAGGTCGGTGACGGTGGCATCGGTCTGGCCGTTCGAGGGGCGGCCGTAGTTCGCAACGAGGCCGGCCGGCACCGAGGCGTCCTTCGGCAGCAGTTCGAGTCGCAGCACGTGGCCCTCCTCGACCTTCCAGGCGTTGGCATGGAGCTGGAATACCTGGAAACCCTCACCCTGCGGCCGCCAGAGGCCACGGGCGACCAGCAGCTTGGTCGTCCCGTCGGGCGAGACGTCAACCAGCCGGGCCGCGATCTGCGAGTTGACGCCTTCCTGCTGGATCTTCGCGACCACGGTCGGAGCGCCGAGTACGGTGAAGCCGCCGGCCGGGGCCGGGTCGAGCTCGTAGCTGGCCGCCCCGGTTTCCTTGCCGCCGGGCGCGGTCGAGCAGGCCTGGCCGGTCGGGGCGGGATTGAAGACCCCGGCGGACGCGGGATCGCCGCCACCGGCGGAAACGGTCTGGGATTCCGGTGAGACCAACCGGATTTCGCCGGGGGAAATCGAAGCCCAGTCATCGGCGACATAGGGGTCACCGACCGGCGCGTTTGCCGGGCAGGTCTGGAGCAGGGCCCGTACGTTGGAGGCCGGTTCGGCGCCTTCGTCCTTGAGGTAGAAGTCGACCCACTGGTTCTCCACTTCCTGCTGGTAGGCGGTCGCATCGGACTTGCTCATGCCCCGCATGTGGCCCGAGTTCGGTCCGAAGATCAGCCCGATCTTCGCGTTCGGGTACTGGGCCCGGGTCCGGTTGTAGAAGCGGGTCGCCTCGTCAACCGGGAAGAGGTCGTCGGTGAAGCCCGAGTAGATCAGGAGCGGGGCGGGCTGGATGCTGTGGTCGATGTAATACGAGGAGTGGTGAGCGGTGATCTCGTCGAGGATCGCCTGGGCCCCGGCCTGGCCGTCATACGGCTCGCCGGCGTCCAGCACGCTCTTCCAGCCGGTCAGGTCGGCGCCGGGATCCTCGCCGGCAGCCGCGTAGTTCCCGGTTCCCAGTCCGAGCGTGTAGAGCAGGTTGACCCAGGACTCCTTCATCACGCCGAAGCGCCCGTAATACGACGCGTCCTCGATGTAGTCGAGATTGTTCCCGTTCGGGACGAGCGAGTAGGCGAGGTCGGTCCAGGGAATGCTCGGGATCGCCACGGCCAGGCTCATGTCCGTCCCGGCCGGGCTCTTCCATTCGGTCAGGGCGCCGTCCGGCAGCATGACCCGGTTCTTCAGGGCCGCGAGGGCCATCGAGAGACCCCCGCCGTAGGAGCCGCCGGTGGTGGCGATCCGGGTCGGCGAGATCAGGCCGTCATCGACGAGCAGACCGGCCAGGTACTGGGCGTCGCGCACTTCGTAGCGGGTGTCGAGCAGGTGGATGTATCCGTTGTCGCAGGCGGTGCCGCCGGTCAGGCGGGCGGCCGCGCTGCCGCAGGATTCGTGGAATCCCCGGTCGGTCATCGAAAAGACCGCGTAGCCGCGGCTGAGCCAGCGCTGCATGTCGGTGAAACCGGACTTCATGCCGCCCCAGCCGTGGAAGATCATGACCACCGGGTAGTTGCCGTCCGGCCCGGTTCCCGGTTCGGGTGGCAGGGCGAAGTTGACGTCGATCGGCGTTCCATCCCAGGAATCAACGGTGCTGCCAAGCCCGGGCAGCGAAGTGTTCGAGCCACACCACCGCTGTCCGGCGTACTCGCTGCCGGGCAGCGGAGAGGGGATCGCCGGCTGGGTCGTGCAGGTGATCGCGCCGTCGAAGGCGTCGGTGACCGCGGCCTGGGCCTGAATGCCCTGGGCGAAGAAGGTGGTGACGGCTACCGCAACTGCGACTGCGAGCTTTCGCATCGATTCCTCCGGGTGATGTCCCTATTGCCTGAAAACGAGACTGACCCTGCACCCATAACCGCGTCCCGCGATTCCCAAACATAGAGGTACTCCAAACTCCGGGAGGAGGACTTGAACCTCCACTGCCGGTACCAAAAACCGGTGTGCTACCGATTACACCATCCCGGAATCGCGCCGGACTCTACCTCCGCTGGCGAGGATAGGCTTTGGCCATGGAATACAACGCAACACCGGAGAAGGAAGTCAAACGCGCATCCGGGATTTTCACCGGGGCCGGGATCCTGATGATCCTGGTCGGTTGTTTCGCGATCGTCGCGCCCCACATCGTCGGTCAGGCATTTGCGCTGCTGGTCGGGATCTCTTTCGTCATTGCGTCGGTGTTCATCTTCGTCTGGGCTTTCTCGGCCGAGGGAGCCGGAACCGTGATCGCGAGGATCGCCTGGGCCCTGGTCGCATTGATAGTCGGGTTGATAATCGTCACCCATACGGACCTGAGCGCAAAGGCCTTCACCGTGATCCTGATCGCCTACTTCCTCGCGGCCGGCGTCGTCCGGCTCGGAGCCGCTTTCGCCCAGCGGGGCGTGCCCGGGGCGGGCTGGCTTGGCTTGAACGGAGCACTTTCGCTCCTGATCGGCCTGATCTTCGTCGCCTCCTGGCCGAATTCGGCCGAGTGGGCGATCGGCCTCCTGATCGGCATCGACCTGATCTTCTCCGGCTGGACCCTGATCCTCCTCTCCCAGGAAGCCAAGTCCCAGGCCCTCGGCAGCTAACGCTCCCATCTGCGTTGAAGTTATTCGCACATGGAACGAATAACTTCAACCCAGATCACCCCCCAATGATCGGGCGGGAAGAACCTCTAGCTGAGCCGGCCCAACCATCAATTCGTTTGAT
>ERZ724503.720-NODE-720-length-14606-cov-7.245481_pt1 | contig 14606 bp, 8 predicted proteins | sample MGYA00376036_ERZ724503 | MGnify/ENA primary metagenome ERZ724503 (study PRJEB28724, sample SAMN07190885) | wastewater metagenome | isolation source: influent of sewage treatment plant in Hong Hong | place: Hong Kong | collected 2016-03-17 ...
TGCCCGACGAACCGGAACCGGCGGCTGGGACGAGATCCTCGTCCGAGGCTGTGGTCCCCGAGTCCTTGTTGCCACCGCGGAGCAGCAGCAGTCCGATCACGAGGAACACCAGGCCCAGCACGAGCAGCACCAGCGGCAGCGTGCTGCCGAGCAACTTCACCTGGTTCGCCAGCGCAGCGATGTCGTCCGCGCCTTCCTGGGTCCCGTTGGTGCCGGTGTAGATGGCCTTGACCAGCTTCGGCTCACCGTCGAGGTCGAAGGTGCTGTTCTCGGTCGATTCACCGGCGACGATCTGCCCGGTGACCGGATCCACCCAGTAGGTGCTGGTCACGGAGTACATCTCGTCCAGAACGGTGTTGCCTTCGGCGTCCTTGTCCTCACCGGGAACCGCAGACGTCGGCACCTCAAGGGTTCCCACCTTCGTCGGCGGGACCTCATTGGTGAAGACGTAGGTGTTGATGCCGAACTTCTCCTCCTCGCCCTGGAACGCGAAGGGAACGCCCGTCTTGGTGGAGGTGTTGAAGACCTGATACTCGGTCTGCTGGACATCGAACGGGAACTTCACCGGCAGGATGCTGCCCGCCATGTTGACCGGCTCGTCATCGACGCTGGCGCCGCAGCAGTCGACCAGTTCGGACGTCACACGGTCGAAGGCGTACCGCGCCGTGCCTGCGGTGATCAACTCACCGGTGGCGTTGTCGTTGACGCGCTGGAAGTAGTCGAAGATCGCCAGATCCTGGGACTGGGCCTCAGGCTGCTCGGCGGCGGGCACGTCACCACGGACGTAGACGAACTGGGTCGCCTCCACACCGCGCTTGTAGGGATCTGAGTCACCCGCAGCCACCAGAGCCGGGTCGAGCAACTGCTCGAACACCACGTTCGAGGTCGACTCCGTGTACTGGTCGACGGGGGTCTTGGCTGCACTCGGCAGCACATAGAACTTGAGCAGCGGAGCGAGAACCAGCATCATCACTCCGAGCGCAAGCAGGATCAGCCCGATCACACGCTTCATTACGCCTCCTAGTTGGCCACCATCAGCAGAGCAGACGCTATCGGATTCAGGTTCCGTTTCGCAGCACTATGGGGGGAACACGCCCGAAACGAAGTACGCTTGCCCGGTGGCAGAGGGCGTTCGGCAGCGGGTGTCGGAGATCTTTCGGATCGACACGGTCGTGCCGCACCGCTTCACCACCCTTGACGGATACCGGGCGATCGCGGCCCTTCTGGTGGTGACGACCCACGTCGCGTACTTCTCCGGTGTGGTGGTCGTGACCGCGTGGGGTCATGCCCTGTCCCGCATGGACATAGGGGTCACCGTCTTCTTCCTCCTGTCCGGGTTCCTCCTGTTCAGGCCCTGGTCCCGAGCGGCCATGACCGGGGGCTCCTGGCCGGGTACCCGCCGGTACTTCCGGCGTCGGCTCTGGCGGATCCTGCCCGCCTACCTTCTGCTGGTCGTGGTGGTGCTGGCGGTCATGCCGGGGATCGAGGTGCATCCCAAGCACTGGGTCGCTCACCTCACCCTCACCCAGATCTACTGGCCCGACCTGTTGATCAACGGACTGACCCAGACCTGGTCGCTGGCCACGGAGTTGACCTTCTACCTGGCACTTCCGGTCCTGGCGTGGATCGTCGGCAAGCGGCACCGCGGCGACATGGATGCCAGTCTGCGCCGCCAACTGTGGGTGCTCGGCACGTGGTTCGGTGCGGCTTTCCTCTGGCTGGCCATGCGCACAGCGATCCCCACTGTGAAGGAGTTCGGCGTCGTCAACATGTGGCTGCCCAACTTCATGGACTGGTTCGCGGTGGGCATGTTCTTCGCCTTGGTCCACTCCCGCTTGCGGTTGCCCGACCCCCCTCGCTGGATGACACGCATCAACGCACTGGCCGACGACGTGGGCACATGCCTGGTGTTGGCGGCCGGCTTCTTCCTGCTGGCAACCACACCGATCGCCGGGCCGTACACCTTCGGTGAGGGCTCGGTGTCGCAGGCCTTCGTTCGCCATTACCTGTATCTGGCCGCCGCCGCCTTCTTCCTGATGCCCGGTTTCCTCGGCACGGACGGTTGGGGTACGTGGCGCAGACTGCTCGCATCACCGCTGATGGTGTACCTCGGCACTCTGTCCTACGGGATCTTCCTGTGGCACCTCTTCGTCCTGGAGACCGCCTCCCACCTGCTCGGGATCCCGGGGTTCAGCGGTTGGTTCTGGTTCCTATGGCCGGTCACCGTGGTGGGCACGGTGGCGTGCGCGCACGTCAGCTACGTCCTTGTGGAGCGTCCGGCCCAGAAGTACTCCCACTCCGAGCCGAGGATCCGATGGCCGTGGGCCAGCCGGCCATCAGAACCGCCGCCCACGCCACTGCCAACGCACTCCCCTGCAGGACGATCGCCGCAGAGTCCGGCCTGACCCCGGCCACAGCCGCAACGATCGCAGCCAGCGACACCCCGATGAAGGCGACCACCGGCAACCGTAGACGGCGGACCAACAGGGCGGCCACGGCCGTGATCAGCAGCCCCCATGGACCGAGCGTGAGCAGAACCCCTAGTCCCACCAGCACCGCGACGAGCCTGGGCAAGCGACGCGACGTCACCGCCGGGCGGACCCGCAGTCCGGGGGGCCGGACGGCCACGAGGACCACGGTGAGTGCCGCGAGAAGCCCCAGCAGCAGCCCCCAGCGGTAGGTGCCGTCAGGCGCGAAGTTGATGTCGACCGGTCCGGAGACCCCAGCGGGCACCACGAAGGCCTGCTTCCAGCCGTCCACCCGCAACGGTTGAAGATCCTGATCGCCCGCGCGCGCCGACCAGCCCGGGTTGTAGTTCTCTGCGGCCTCGAGGACCTGGGGGTCCGAGGACGCGGGCAGCACCACCGAGCGCGCCGTGGCATCCCAGCGGGTGACCTCTGGGGAATCGGGTGCCCCGGATGGCTGGAAGAGTGTCTCGTCGGCGAACAGCGCCACTACAGGCTGGAAGGCGTCACTGCTGCGGACGTCGATCCGATGCTCCCCCTCCGGCAAGGTCACAGGCGCGCTGCAGACCTGGGCGGGAAGCGTCTCAGGGTCCGTCAATTGCTCGACGCGCGCTGTGACGGAGGTCTGCGACACAACCTTGCCATCCACGCGGATGTCCGGGCCGGTTCCGCAGGGCAGCGAGACCGTGGCGTCGGCCGGGAGTTCCTGCCGGAGGTCGTCGCCACCGATGAGCCCGATCTCCGACACACCGAGCGGAAGGGCGACTTCCCCCAATTCCGATCGTGAACGCACCTGGTTGGCGGTCAGGAAACGCACCTCGATCGTGTCGGTGGTCACCGGGTCGAAACGGAACAGACCGCGGGAGTCGGTGAAGCCCTGGTAGAGCTGGCCATCGACCTGTACCGACAGCTCCAGCGGCGAGGAGGCGTTGACGCCCTGCCTGTTGACAAGGCGGATGCCACGCAGCGTGCGTTCCTCGGGCAAGGTGATCGTGATGGTCGGTTGCTTGTCCTCAGGGGCCGCCTGCCACGCCGTGCCGAGTCTCCTGTCGAACGCGGCCAGGCCCGACCCCGCCACTGTGCCGGTGCGGGTCGACGATGTGTCGATCGAGACTCCCGCGATGTCCCCGATCGTGTCACTGATCCGGGAGGTGTCCCGCGGGATCACCAGGATGCGCGGGGTCCCGCTCACCGACGCGGGCAGGTCAAGAACCCGGAACAGGCCGGGCCGGTCCTGGGAGAAGCGCCCGAGGCCGTCCGTGCACACCAGCGTGTCGTCCCGGGCGACACATTCCCCAGCATCGCCCGGACGGGCGGTGAGCAGCACCGCATCGCCGGCCGTACCGCCCGGCAGACGGAGCACACTGACCCCTTCACCAGGAAGACGCACTTCGCGGATCCCCAGCAGCGGAGGACGGAAGACGTCGGCGACGGCGATACGGACCGTGCGGGTCGGCCCCGCCGGGACGGGCACCGTCTGCCAGGAGGCCCGGTCGGCCGCGTCGACGCTGACGGTGCCGTTGTCCGTGGTGATCTCCAGCGGGATGGTCGTGTCCTGCTTCGTGCCACGGTTCAGGAGGGCCAGATCCAACGTGTCGCCGAGGTCGATCGGCTCGTCGTAGCGGACCTCCCAGTAAGACCCCTCTTCATTGAGCGCCCCGGGCCGCCAGTAGGTGTCCAGGGCCCCGTCCATGGCAGCGGCGGGCGTCGCACCACGGGGCTGGCGCCACGTGGCGTCCACATCGGCCGGCGAACTGCTGGCCTCGAACGTCAGACCCGGCTCGGCGACCGTCCCCGCCTCCCCGAACACCCGGTAGTCGTGTACCGCGCGCTTCTGCTCGAACTCCTGATCCTCGGTCATGGTGGCGGATTCGTTGTCACGCATGTAGCCGAACGTCACCTCCCGCCGCCGGTCGGTGTCGCTGACGATGCCGTAGGCCGACGCGAACTCCGCGTTCTCGGGGTCGGCCTCGAGTACCACTGTGCGATTGCCGAGTGCGCCGGCATCTGCCAGCGACAACAGCGCCTCCGGCCCTCCCGACACTGCCACCGGATCGTCAACGGGCCGCAGAACCACACGCGGATCGCTGGCCCCATTGCTGGCAGTGACTTCGAAGATCTCGACCGCCGGGTAGCTGAAACGCGTGCCCTCGTCCGCGATCACCTGGCTGCCTTCATTGCGATCCACGATCGGTCCGAAGAAGGCGACTCTGCGGATCCCCTTGCTGTCCTCAAGCGCCTGGTGCACCCGGATCGGTAGTGGAGCCTGCGCGCCGGGGGCGAGGTCGTTGCGGACCACGAGATAGCGCACACCCATGCGGTTGAGGTACTGGGCCAGTCCATCGCTGCCGCGACCGGCCTCCAGCCGCGCTTCCACCGCGTCGAGCATGCGGATGTTGCCGGCGCTCGACAGCGGCACCGCGTCCCGAACTCCCCAGGGATAGCCGCCGAGTGCCTGCAACGGCTCGTCCTGGGTGCGGCCCCACACGTACTGACCGAAGGACGCGCCGGGGACGATCAACGCCCTACCCGGGTCCGCTTGGTTGTTCAACCAGTAGGAGGCCTCCTGCCAGTGATCGGCCACCGCGACGTACGTGCGGCCCCGTGCGAGCTGCCCTGTGACCGCGGGCCACCATGTGACCACCAGCGCAGCGATGAGCATGCCGGTGACCAGCGGTCGCCACCGAGGTCTGCGTCCTCGCGGCCACACGGATACCAGGACGTGCGCGAATGCGATCGTCAGCGGGATCCGCAGGACGAGATCGAACTTGTGGACGTTGCGTACCGGAGCGCCGGCCCCATCCAGGAACGCCTGGATCTGCTCGCTGCCCAGGCCCGACAGCACTCCGGTGTGGCCCAGACCGACCAACACGGCACCGGCGACGGTCCCGCCCACAAGGAAGGCACGGTGCGGCAACGAACGCATCGCCAGACCAGCCATCCCGGCCGCGGCGACGACCCCCGTGGCGATCACGAACACCGGGTATGTGGCCAGCATCCAGCCGGCCTTCCACACCGAGGCGGAACCGAGATACGCCAGCCAATGATCGGCGCCGCGCAGGACGGTCGTGGGGTCGGTGATCGACGTGGTGAAACTCGCCGACTCGATCCAGTCGAGGAACGGCGGCGAGTACCGACCGAGCAGCAGCAGGGGGATCAGCCACCACAGAATCGCGAGAACGGTCATCCCCGACCACCACAGCAGCAGTTGCCGACGACGGGGGCCGGGTTCCAGGGTCAGCAGCCACCACAGTGCCAACGGCAGCACCGCCCCGGCCGCCACGGCGTTCACACCACCAGCCATGAGCACCGCCAGTGCGGAGAGCGCGGCCGCGCGCGCGACGTTGCCCCGCGTGGCGGCGCGCACCAGTGGCAGGAGCACCCAGGGGGCGACGGCCATGGGCCAGATCTCCACCGAGATCGCCCCGAGCCCGGATTGCGGTCGGACTGCCAGGGCGTAGGCCAATCCCGCCAGGATCTGTGGCCAGCCCGTCGCCACCTGCAAGGCCCGCACAAGCAGGTACATGCCCAGGAACGCGGTCACCAACAGCAACGACCACCACAGCCTCTGGACGACCCAGTCCGGCAGGCCCAGGGTCTGTCCCAATCCGAAGAACGGCCCCATCGGCCACAGGTATCCGTAGGCCTGGTTCTGCAACTGCCCGAAGAAGCCCTCTGGATCCCACAGGTGCAGGGATCGGCCGAGGAAACCCCAGGGATCGACCGTCAGATCCAGCTTGGTGTCCGCCGCGATGCGCCCGGGATCCTGCAGGAAGGCGAGGGTCACCAGCGCCAGACACACCGCCACGACCCGAGCGCGCCAGGCAGGCTTCGGTTCGGGTGGAACAGGTTGCGGCGCAGCATCAGCGCGGCCATCCAGCAGAGTCATCGCTTCCTCAGTATGAGGGCCACGTTCCAGGTGACGATCTCCCGCAGGACCGGTATCCGCCTGCTCCAGAAGAGACTGGCTGGGAGGTAGCGGGGAATCACATCCACGACCTCCGCCGATCTTTGGGCACGAGCCCATCGGACTCCGGCGGCCATACTTACCGGGAACAGCGACTCACCATAGAGGTTCTTGGGACGATGTCCGGTCCGGCGGGTGTAGCGCCGGGCGGCGAATCTGCCGTTCACGTAGTGCCAGGGGGCCGTCTCATGTCCACCCCAGGGTCCGTACCACAGGGTGTAGGAGTAGAAGATCAAGCCGCCTGGCCTGCAGACGCGGACCATCTCATCGCCCATCCGCCAAGGATCGGGCACGTGCTCGGCCACATTGCTGGAGTACACGAGGTCGAATGCGTCGTCGCGGAACGGCAGGGCCTGCCCGTCGCCGATCACGGTTCCCGGCAGTGGCACGCGGCCGTGTAGCGCCAATTCGCCGGCATCGGCGTCCAGGGGTGTGTAGGTGGCACCGGCGCGCGCGAACGCCTCGGCCCAGTACCCCGGTCCTCCGCCCACGTCCAGGACATGCGCCCCCGTGAGATCCGCGAGACAGGCCAGTTGGGCCACGGAGTCAGCGGCCATGGTTCCGTAGAAGCGGTCAGGGTCGCTCTGTTCCACCTGGAAGTCCTGGAACAGGGTGAATGCGCGGGACCACGTCGCCATCTCCCGTAAGCGGGCGCGCGCGCTCTGTGGGCTCACGTCGGTCACTGTTCGAACCTAGGCCACGTCCCCCGCTTGGTGTTGTGGATGGGGGTACCGTGTCTCGAACAAGGAGGCGTTGTGTCGCTGCGAGTGCTGTTCCTCAACTGGCGCGACACCCGGCACCCCGAAGGCGGGGGGTCCGAGGTGTACGTGGAGAACGTGGCACGTTCATTGGCCGCCGCCGGCCACGACGTCACCATCTTCTGCGCGATGTACGAGGGTGCTGCTGATCGGGAGACCCTCGAAGGCGTCCATTACGTGCGGGCCGGCACCAAACTCAGCGTCTACGGCGAGGCGGTGCGACGTCTGCGCCGACGGGAGTTCGGACCCCTGGATGTCATCGTGGATGTACAGAACGGCATCCCCTTCATGTCCCGAGCGGTCGCCGCGGGGACGCCGGTGGTCGTCCTGGTGCACCACGTCCACCGGGAGCAGTGGCCCGTCGTGTACGACCGGGTACGCTCCCGGATCGGATGGTGGATCGAATCGCAACTGGCACCCAGGCTGTACCGCGACTGCACATATGTGGCGGTATCGGATCGCACCTCGGCCGAACTCGCCGAACTCGGCGTCGATGCCGACCGCATCCGGGTGATCCACAACGGCATCGAGCAGGCACCCGGCCTCGATGTCGAGCGGTCGGAGGTCCCGCACATCCTGGTGGTCGGCCGCCTCGTGCCCCACAAGAGGGTCGAACATGTCCTGCGAGCCGCGGCGATGCTCCGGCGACGTCATCCTGATCTGCGCGTCACCGTAGTGGGTGACGGCTGGTGGTCCGGGCGCTTGCGACGGGTTGCCGAGACGCTGGGAGTGGCAGATCTTGTCGACTTCCGCGGTTTCGTCGACGAGAAGACCAAGCATGAGTTGTACGGGTCGGCCTGGGTGTTGGCGTTGCCGTCCTTGAAAGAGGGCTGGGGCATCGTGGTCATGGAGGCCGCCACCCATGGGGTTCCGACGGTGGCCTACCGATCAGCGGGCGGGGTGACCGAGTCGATCGTGGACGGTGCGACCGGGGTCCTGGTGGATGGCGACGTCGTCGACTTCGCCCGCGCGCTCGGCTCACTCCTCAACGACCAGCCGGCCATCATCCGAATGGGTGCGGCCGCACGTGAGCGGAGCGAGCAGTTCACATGGGCAGCGACCGCGGAAGCCTTCGCGGAAGTGTTGGCATCGGCGACGGGTCAGTCCACGCCGCACGTTTCAGTGGCGCCGGCCCCGTCGGGTCACGTGGAGCACCACCGTCCCGACGATGCGTGGGATCAGCTGTCGCCGTAAACGATGAAGGGCTTGTCGACCGGAGCCGGTGTCGCTGTCTGCGAGCTCACGATGCCGAATGCGGCGCCGACCGCGAGAATCGCGCCCACGACTGCCGCGATGATTGCGCCTGCGGGACCACCCATCGAAAGCCTCCTGTTGATGCCACCTGTAGTCCGACGAAAGTAGCACGTTTGTCCGGTTCATGGCACAACCAGCACGACACGAACCGATTACGACGGTCTCGGTATCGCGTGAATCAAGCGGTGTTTTCCGAAGGACGATCCCTTCGAGCGCGTCGAACGCCCCGCCAGGCGAGGATTCCCACCGGGAGCAGACACACGAGCGCCAGGACATCGATGAAGACGAGTACTCGATCCTCAGCATTGACAGCGCGGACCGGACCGGGGATCTCTCTCAGTTGCAGGCCCGGTCCCTCCCAGACCACAGGTATACCGGTCAGGTCCGCGACGCGTCCTGGCTGCGGTTGATCCGTCTGGACCACGACCCACCGGATGCCCGTGTCCGCGAGAACCGGCGCCAACGGGCGGCCGGAGTCGATGGCCTCGCCCACGACCCTGGCGCGCGGATCGTCTCCCCCGACCTCGACGATCCGACCCTCAACAGTCACCGGAAGGCGGTCGTTCCACACCACGGTGCGGGTCAACTGTCGCGGGAGCGGGTCGAGCACCACCTGTGACCCGTTCCAGTCGTAGCGACGGAACGCGGCCCACGGAAGGGACACCACGTCGCCGTCGCGTTCGCGTCCAGCAACGGTCGCACGCAGGTCCTGCCACGCACTGGGGTACGCGACCGGCTGCAGTCTCCCGAACGCACCCCACGCAAGATCGGGCAGCGCTGCCAGGGGAAGCAGCGCCAACGCGACCGCCAGGAACGTTCGCAGGGACTCCTCTGCCCGCCGGCTCAGCCAGGCCAGTCCGGCGGGAGCCGTGACCGCCACCAGCAAGACCCAGAAGATGGTCCATTTCTGTCCGTCCCGCAGCAGCCCACCCCCGGGCGGCCCGCTCACCAGCGCCTGTGCCCACCCTTGCTGCCCCGCCACGCCCGAGATCCACGCCCACCCGAGGCCCACAAGGCCCAGCACCGTCAGCCACACTGTTTCCGGACGGTATCGCTGATACCTGGCGGCCCAGCCCATCGCTGCCAGCACGATGACCACCAGCGCCAGGAAGAACGCGAACCAGGTGGTGCGCGACCCGAGAGTGGCCTGCGCATTCCACACGCCGCCTCCGGCCAGAACGCTGCCGAGGACTCCCCCGGCGCCGTCCGCCCGGGCGCCGAACACCTCGAGACCCAAAGGATCCGACACCTCGGACACCGGACTGCGCAGTGCGGCGAACCACCAGGGGGCGTTGAACAGCAGGACCGCGGCGACCCCCGCGATCCGCGATCGGACGCGGGCCGCGGAGCCGGGACCGACTGCGATCGGAATGGCCGCTGATGCAAGGACAAGGCCACCCGTGGGGACGAGGGCCCCGGCCCCACACAGGAAGGCGGTCCCCCACACCGAGCCCGTCCGGCGAGCCTGCCGCGCAGCGAGGATCGCCCACGGGAGCAGTGCGTAGGCCCACAGCAGACCCCAATGCCCGAGCAGGAGTCGGCCGGCGAGATACGCCGACCAGAGGTAGAGGGAGGCGGCGGCCATCTGCTGAAGGCGTGGCCCACCGGCCAGTCGGCCCGCCCCGGTGCCTGCGAGCACCGCAGTGGCCACAAGGACGACCTTCTGCAGGATCTGTCCGGGCAATGGACCGGACACCAGCGCCACCAGGGCGTCCTGCGGGACGGACCGTGGAAGCCCACCACCGATGCCGAGATTCCACGGCAGAAGTGTCTGCTGGGGGACGAACACCATGTCGAGGTGCAACACATACCCCGGGGCCAGCAACGGGGCGAGGATCAGCGCGGACAGCAGACACGACCAGCCCAGCAGCGCATGACGCTTCCAGGCAGAGGGCACTCGCCTAGGGTGGCATCCGGGAGGCCCGATGAGTACCGATGACACGGCCCGCGACACCCAGAAGCTGGTGGGTGGCGGCTTGCTCGTGGCTGTCGCGCTCGGGGTCGGTCAGCTTCTGGCCTACGCACAGACCCTGGTCGCGGCACGGACCTTGGACCCGGCACAGTTCGGCGCCTTCCAGGCACTCCTTGCCCTGCTCCTGATCGGCAACACGATCGCGCTTGCCACCCAGGCCGTCACGGCTCGCCACATCGTGGCCTCCGACCCCGTGCACCGGGCGGATGAGACGGCGGCCGCGTGGCGCACCACGATCCAGGCGGCGGCGCTCACAGCCGCGTTCTGGCTGGTGATCTCTCCACTCATCGGCTGGGCCCTGCGGCTGGACTCCCCCGCGACCTATCTCCTCCTGGCGCTGACCTTCTTCCCGTTGACCGTCATGGGTGGTGCGCTTGGGATCGCGCAGGGTCACGAGACCCATGCTCGACTCGCGTCCGTCTACCTGGCCGTGGGTGTTCCGAAGGCGCTCGTCACGATCGCGGCGTTGGTGGCGGTGGCCACTCTGACAGCGGGCATCTTCGGCCTGGCAGCAGGTTGCGCGGTGGGCGCGGTGCTGTGTTGGCTGCTCGTGCGCGGCCAGTTCCGGGGTGGGGTGGCCCGGCACTCGACCATGCTGCGCGAGATCCCCGCTGCCGGCTACGCCCTTCTCGCGCTGTTCGCCCTCACCAATCTCGACATCGTCCTGGGCCGGGTGTTCCTCACTCCCGAACAGGCGGGCCAGTACGGCGTCGGCATCATCGTGGCCAAGGTGGTCACGTGGCTGCCGCAGTTCGTGGCCGTCATGGCCTATGCACGGATGGTCGACGCCCGCCGGGGCCGGACCACGCTTGTCGGTCTCGGGATCGTCGCGGTCATCGGGGTGGCGTGCACGATCGCGATCTGGCTGGCGCCTGAGTTGGTTCTGTCAGTGATCGCCGGACCCGAGTATGCGTCGATGGCGTCGCTGTTGCCGTTGTTCGCGCTCATCGGTGCGTGTGGCGCGCTGCTGCAGTTCGTGGTGTTCGGTCTCGTGGCGATCCGGGACCGGCGCCTGATCCCCATCATCTGGGTCGGCTGCGGGGTTCTCATCGGCGCGGTCGCCCTGTGGCACGAGACGGTCGGGCAAGTCGCCGTCGTGATGCTGACCGTGGTCGCAACGGTGACCGCGATCGGCGTGATCTGGCTGATCAAAGAGCGGGACGTCCCGGTCGCGGAAGAGGTCTCAGTGGGCGGCTGAGTCCCAGTCGGGTCCCGCACCCACGGACACCTCGAGCGGTACCCGCAACTCCTTGACGCCGGTCATGGCCTCGATCACCACGGCCGTGGCCTCGGCCTGCTCCCCCGGACCCACCTCGAGCACCAACTCGTCGTGGACCTGCAGCAGCATCCGCGTCCGCAGCCCGGCATCGTGCAGGCTTCGGTTCACCTCGAGCATCGCGACCTTGACCAGATCTGCCGCACTGCCCTGTACGGGGGCATTGAGTGCCATCCGCTCGGCCATCTCGCGACGTTGCCGGTTGTCGCTGTTCAGGTCCGGCAGATAGCGTCGCCGGCCCCACAACGTCTGGGTGTATCCGTCGACGCGGGCGCGCTCGACGACCTCGTGCAGGTAGTCACGGATCCCGCCGAACCGGGTGAAGTACTCCTCCATCATCCCGGCGGCCTCGTCGGTGCCGATGCCGAGTTGCTGGGACAGGCCGTACGCCGATAGCCCGTACGCCAACCCGTAGGACATCGCCTTGATACGGCGACGTTGTTCGGCGTCCACCTCGTCGACCGGGACCCCGAAGACCTTCGAGGCCACCGTGTTGTGCAGATCCTCGCCGGACCGGAAGGCCTCGATCAGCCCGTCGTCCTGGCTCAAGTGCGCCATGAGTCGCATCTCGATCTGGCTGTAGTCGGCCGTCAGCAGGCTCTCGTAGCCCTCGCCGACGACGAACGCCGCCCGGATCTGCCGGCCCTCCGCAGTCCGCACCGGGATGTTCTGGAGGTTGGGGTCCGTACTGGACAGCCTGCCCGTGGCAGCGACGATCTGGCTGTAGGTCGTGTGGATGCGGCCGGCGCCGTCGGCCAAGGGGATCAACCCAGCCACCGTCTGGCGCAGTTTGCTCTTGTCCCGCCAGATCAGCAGGCACTCCAGCAGCGGATCCTGGGTCTTGGCGTAAAGCGTGCTGAGGGCCTCGGCGTCAGTGGTGTATCCGGTCTTGATCCGCTTGGTCTTGGGCAGCCCCCGCTCGGCGAACAGGATCTCCTGCAGTTGCTTGGGCGAGCCGAGATTGAACTCGCGGCCGGCCAGCGTGTGCGCCTCGGCCGTGACCTCTGCGATCTGTGCGTCGAAGGCGTCCTGCAGTCCGTGCAGCCGCTGCAGATCCACAGCGATGCCGGCTCGTTCCATGGTCACCAGCACGTGTTCCAGGGGAAGCTCCATCTCATCGAGCAGAGCACGACCCACCGGACCGAGTTGAGTGGTCAACTCCGTGTGCAGGGCCAGGACCGCGGCAGCGCTGTCCGCGAGTTCCTGGCCGGCGGTGTCCTCGAGGCCGTCCATGGTCAGCTGATCCGATGCGCTGGGCTCCACAAGATCTCTGTGGAGGAACCGGGCACTGAGGTCGGCAAGAGGAAAGGAACGCTGACCGGGCAGCAGCAGATAGGCCTCCAGCGCGGTGTCGCCGACGAGCCCGGCGATGTCGACACCCATGGCGCGCGCGGCCAGCAGGGGGCCCTTCGCGTCGTGGAGCACTTTCCCGATGGCGGCGTCACCGAGCCAGCCGGCCAGATCCTCCGACATCGTCTCGAACACCGCAGCCGTACCGTCACCGTCGGCGATGGCGATCCGGTCAATGCGCCCGGTGCCGGCGCCCCACGTACCGATCACGTGCACACCGAACGGCCCGGGTCCGGCGTGCTGTCCCAGCCACTGTGCGGCGTCGTCGGCCAGTGTGGTGGTCGCCGCGGGAGCACGCTGCTGCTCCACGTCGTCACCGAGGGAGTCGAACAGGCGCTCGCGGAGCACCCTGAACTGCAGGCTGTCGAACACCTCGTGGACCTGTTCCCTGGAGAACGGGGAGCGCTCAAGGTCAGGGACGCCGACGTCGATCGGCACATCGTCCACGAGGGCGGTCAACTGACGGTTGGTGATCACCTGGCCGAGGTGGTCGCGCAGGGCGGCCCCCGCTTTGCCCGGCACCTCATCGACATGAGCCACCAGTTCGTCGAGCGACCCGAACTGGTTGATCCATTTCGTCGCGGTCTTCTCTCCCACTCCCGGGATGCTGGGGAGGTTGTCCGACGGGTCGCCCCGCAGGGCGGCGAAGTCCGGATACTGGGCCGGCGTCAGCCCGTACCTGTCCTGCACGGCCGCCGGGTCCATCCGCGCCATCTCAGAGACGCCCCGCTTCGGGTACAGGACGGTGCAGTGGTCGTCGACGAGCTGGAATGCGTCCCGGTCACCGGTGACGATGAGGACGTCGAGGTCCTGGGCGCGTGCCTGCTTGGTCAGCGTCGCGATGATGTCATCGGCCTCGTACCCGTCAACGGACAACTCCACGATGTCCATGGCGGCCAGCACGGTCTTGATGAGGTCCACCTGGCCCGCGAACTCCGAGGGCGACTTGGACCGATTGGCTTTGTACTCCGGGAAGGCTTCGCTGCGGAACGTCTGACGCGAGACGTCGAAGGCGACCGCCACATGTGTGGGACGTTCGTCGCGCAAGGCGTTGATGAGCATCGACGTGAATCCGAAGACCGCATTGGTCGGCTGACCCGTCGTGGTGCTGAAGTTCTCCACGGGCAGGGCGTAGAAGGCCCTGTACGCCAAGGAGTGTCCGTCGAGAAGCAGCAGGCGTGGCCGGGAATCGTTCATCGCGTCGAGTCTAGGCGGTGCCCCGGACACCAGTGGACCAACCGACCCGCCTACCGTGAGGTCGTGAGCACTGACACGTGGCCCGAGGAGTTCAAGGCGATGGGCATGGGCGCCCTGGCCGAATCGATGGGCATCGAGATGACGATCGAAGACGGTGCGGTGGTCGGGCGCATGCCCGTGGCCGGCAACACCCAGCCCTACGGGATCCTGCATGGCGGGGCAACAGCCGTGCTGGTCGAGTCGATCGGTTCAGTCGCTGCCGCCTTGACCGCACCCGGCAGACTGTCCCTGGGCATCGAAGTGGGTGTGACCCACCATCGTGCTGTGCGGGAAGGCTATGTCACAGCGCGCACCGAGCCCGTGCACG
>ERZ724503.732-NODE-732-length-14428-cov-4.895290_pt1 | contig 14428 bp, 17 predicted proteins | sample MGYA00376036_ERZ724503 | MGnify/ENA primary metagenome ERZ724503 (study PRJEB28724, sample SAMN07190885) | wastewater metagenome | isolation source: influent of sewage treatment plant in Hong Hong | place: Hong Kong | collected 2016-03-17 ...
TTGGATCAGATGTTCCTTTTTTTGGTGGTTGTCCTTTAGTTGGATTCAACACAATAAATGCAGTAACAGTTTTAAATGATGATTCTGGTCAATCACCTTTACCAGACCACACAAAAAAATTTAGTGTAAAAAATGATGGAGCAACCGACTTAAATGTATCTTTTGATGGTGGGGCTACATTCCCATTAAAAATATATTCCACAACTGGAATTGTGTCTTTTGGAGATGGGAATAGTATCATAGTTGATGGCGGTACTAACGTGGTTTTTGCTGGCAGTGTAACTTCTAAATATACCGTTTGGTGGGAATATTAAGAACTATTATATTATTCATACTTTTTATAAACATATCTTATTCTCAAGTTTATAAAATCCCAGTTCCAAATGTTCGCTTTGGGTCAGGCGTTCCAATAGCATTAAGTACAGATAAAGAAAATGATACATATATAAGGACTGATGACGGTCTTTATACAGGAACTTTTTTAGAAGAGTACGTATTTGATAAAAATTATAATGCTTGGATTTTATGTACTTTAGATGCAAGCGGTGTAACGTCTTTAGAAACTGATTACATAGATGGTGTTTTAACCACAACTATAAACGGTGTAATGTATGATACTGCCCAAATTCCAACAAGCGGCGGCGGCGGTTCTGATAATCAAGCTTTAAGCATTACGGCCGGAAAAGGAACAATAAACCTAACAAATTCAAGTCCAATAACTTTAGGAGATAGTTCATCTACAAACGAGATACAAACTATTTCAACAACAGCAGGTAAAGGCACAATAAATCTATCATTAGGTGGGGGGAATATTACATTAAATGATTCATCTTCTACAAATGAAGTCCAAACAGTTGATTCATTTAATATTACTACAAATCAATTAAGGTTTTCACTAAGTCAAGATCCAACAACTTATACTGTAAGCCTCACACCGTATTTAGACAATACAGATGCTCAAACTTTAACTTGGACAAGTGCAAGCGGAAACTTAGATATTTCAGGTGGTAATACTGTAAATTTAGATGGTCGCTATTTGTTAAGTGAAGTAGATGGAAGCACCACGAATGAAATCCAAACAATAGATACCTTTGCCTTTGCTTCTAAGAATTTAAAAATAAGTTTATCAAGTGATAATGTAGGGGCTTCAAACGTTTATTTAGGTCAATTTTTAGATACATCAACTGTTCATAGTGGTGATGTTACTGGTATTTATTCTAATTTACAACTAGGTGCAAGTACGGTAACAAGTACAGAAATAGGAAATGGCGAAGTAAGTACAATAGATTTAGCAGATAGCGTCATAACGTCTGCTAAGTTAATTTCTAATTCCGTTGGTACGACTGCTTTAGCGAGTGGATCAGTCTCAACTCTTAAACTTGCAGATAGTTCAGTTACTGCAATTAAGATAATTTCAAACTCTATTGATTCAATTCAATTAAAATCGACAGGAGTTACAAAAGGAAATTATACAAACGCAAATATATACGTAGATATTGATGGGCGTATTATAGCTGCTTCAAACGGAACAAGTGGCGGCGGTTCTTTAGCCCCTATTCGTATTGGGTGGGATGGTCAGGGCGGCGTTGTTTCAACGGGATCAACAAGGTACTATGTTTTACCATATGCTTGTACAATTACAGGGTGGTCAATAGTAGCAACCGGTACAAGTCCAACAACTACTATCGATGTTTGGAGGGTTGCAACTGGAACAAGTTTGCCAGCCGTAGGCAATACCATAATGGGAACCAAACCAGCTTTAAGTACTGGAAATGCTGTAAGGTCAACTACTTTAACAGGGTGGTCACCTACGACATTTAGTGCTGGTGATATAATTGGTTTTAATTTAGACGCTGTTTCAAATGCTTTAACAATAGTTTTTAGTTTAGAGATTCAATGATAAAAAAGATACTCATATTATTACTTTTTTCGATTCAATGTTTTGGAGCTACTCGTTATTGGGTAGGTGGTCATCCAACTAATAACAACTGGAATCAAACTGGTTCTGGTACAACAAATTGGAGTGCAACTTCAGGCGGTGCGGCTGGTGCAAGTGTTCCAACATCTACTGATGATGTTATTTTCGATGGGGCTGGCGCAAGCGGAAATACAGCTTCTACAATTTCCGCTACAATAACAGTTCTAAGTTTTACTGTTACTAGTGGATATACAAATACAATAACTCATAATGCAGTTTTAACCGTAGCTGGAAATGTTACATTAAACACTTCTTATACAATCGATGGAAGTTCAGGAATGACAATAAGTGCAACGAGTACTATAACAGCAAATTCTAAAACATGGCCTAATGTTATGACGTGGTCAGGAGCAAATACTAAAACAATAAGCGGAAACTTAAATATAAGTGGGTTATTAACAGTATCAAGTTTAACTACATTAAATCAAACAGGAACAGATACATTGGTTTTGGCCGGTGGGCTTACTAATTCAAGCGGCGCTATAAGCGGAACAGCTAGAATAAAATTAACTGGAGGTACTTGGACAGGTGGTGCCGCATCTGCTATTTCAAATAATTTAGATTTTGCAGGGAATATAACACTAGGTACAAACGTAGCTTTTGGGGGTGTTAGTTCTACTTTAACATATATTAGCGGAACAATAACAACAACATCAAGCACACTAACAACAGCAAATAATATCATATTTAATACAAATGGAATTACATTTAATAATATAACATTTGCTTCATCTAGTACATTTACTTTAAATTCGTTGTTAACTGCTACTGGAAATGTTACCGTAAATGCTGGTATTTCACCTACCTTTGCAGGGTCATATGGATTTAATGTTGCAAATTTAATAATTAATAATGTAAACGCTCAAACAGTTACATTAAATGACGCTGCGACATATACAATAACAACAAGTTTAGAGGCTTATAAATCTAGGGTGGGTGCTATTTTAACAATAACATCAGATCATGCTTCAAATAAAGCAGTATTGACACTAAATCAAGGTGCTACTTGCAACCTATTAGCCAATTTAACTAGAATAGATGCAAGTGGCGGTCGAACCATTCGAACTTTTAATGGTACGGTTACGAGTTGCACCAACGTACAAGAATTTCACGATTTACAAACAATAGGATTTTAAAAATATGAGAGGCTGTATAAAAAAAGATTCTTTAAAAACAATTCGAGGGGCTAATGTCATTCCGGTAATTAACGGTAAAATAAAATGGCACTTGGATGAAACATACTTACCAAATACTATGGATAAGTACAAAGTGATTTTGGCGTTTCAAAAGACGTTCCAAATAATCCAAACGGAATTTAATCCTATTATTTTTGAAAGTACAAGCGAAGTAAAAGAGGCTCCGATTATCATAAAATTCGCCTCAAACGAGCTGAAAAATATGCCTGAACAATTTGATGAAGGTGTTTTAGCATATGCTTATGGTAATTTTTCAAACTTTGCTCATGCTTCGGATTTATTCATAAATTTAGCGTACCAATGGGATGAAATGCACAAACCAGATAAAATCAATCTGGTTAAAGTTGCGGTTCATGAATTAATGCACGCTTTAGGATTCGATCATTCAGATATTCAAAGTGATATACTTTTTTGGCAGTATCAAGAAAATGATGAAATTAATTTCAGCGAAGATACAAAGAAAAAAATAAGAGAGTTCTACAAACTTACAGAACCGATTAGCAAAGATGCTAAATCAGCTCTTAAAAATTGGGTTAATAATTCACTTGGATACGTCCAAATGAGTGAGCGAAGTTTAATCAGTTTAGCTAAAGAAATTGGCTTAACTTTGCATGAAGTACAACCGAAATCAACAAACCAAATTTTATTCAAGAAATATGTAAACGATGAACATTCCTAGTTGTATTGAACTGCCATATATCGGACTTTATGGGGCTTGTGATGAATCAAGTTCAAGCGGTATGTTTATTAACGACTTGGAAGGTATGTCTTTTAATTTAACGGCTTCTTTAGCAAATGAAGAAAAATTAAGAGGTGAAACGTTATTCAGATCAAAAGAAAAATTAGCTATACAGACTGTTATAAGGGATTTTTTAACCTTAGTTCAAAAAGATTTTACATTTTTAGATATTATATATGAAAATACGATTCGTGGTAATTGGTCAGATTATACGGCGGTTAACAAAGTGGGTCTTATCATTAAAAGGTGTAGCGATCCTTTTATTGGTGTAGAAATGCGAGAAATTGCGGTTTTTCCTGAATTTGACATGAAGGTAACCGTTGTACATTTAGAAAATGAGAAAGAAATTAAAACTGAAAATTTCACTTTAATTGGTGGTCAAGTAAACTACATACCAATTAAGGTTAAAACAACTGCCCAAGAATATCAAATTTATATAGACTTTTGTGGACATAGAATTAAAAGGCTCACAAATTGTTCATGCTGTACGCAAGGGCATTGTAATTGCAATAATTGTGCAGACGTTTATCCTATTTATGCGGAAACTGATGAATTTACGCAAGGTGGTTATTTTTATATGGGGTTTTCGATCCTTTGCCGGTGCTCATTTGATAACTTAATATGCAATTATCAAGAAAAACTTACAATGGCTATTTTGTATCAATTAGGTATTAAACTTTTACATGAATTAATGTTCACTGAAAGGGTTAATCCTTTTATAACAAACCAAAAAGAGGAAGCTAAAGAACTTTTATTAATTTGGGAAGGTGTGCCAAATGACGCAAACTCAATAGATAAAAATTCAGAGTACTATAAATCTTTAATCTATGCAGTTGAATTTGCAAGAAACTATATTAAAACAGTGAGTACAATTTGCAAAGAGTGCAAAGGTACTCATATTCAAGAAGTAAAATTTTAAATCCAAATATATGGCGTGTTCAGGATGCGGAAAACGAAACAATACACCTCTAACAACCCCAGAAAAGCGAAATACTGCTTTGCATGGAAGGGTAGTAAATTTACCAAACGGTAAAAAGATCGAATTAGCCAAAACAGAAAGCGGCAAAATGAAGTCTATTAAATTAAATTAATGGCAGCTCAAAGTATTCAATCTTTTATTGGTGATCTAAAGGCGTACAAAAAAAACGTTTTAGAAACAAGGGAGAATGCTGAAATTTCGGCTTTAACCAAGTTAAACGAATTAGTACAAGAAAGGGTTTTTACTTTTAATCAAGGAACTAAAGGTGAAAGTTTTGGTACATATCGAAGCGAAGCTTATAAAAAAAGACGTGAAGCAAAAGGTAGGCAAACAGTAAACAAAGATTTAGAATTTACCGGAGCGTTTAGAAAGAGTATCAAGGTAGGTAAAAATCAAGGTAAAAACGTTTTAGGTTTTGACAATGAACTAAGTATAAAAATACGTGAGGGTCAAGAGAAAGGATCAAAAACTAGGGGTGGTGTTGATGTTAAACAAATAGGGTTTGAAATATTTGAACCTAACAGCGAAGAAATAGACCTAGCTTTTGCCGAATACGAAAGAGTGATTTTTAAAAAATTAGATGAATTAGCTAATGTTTAAGACAGATATAGAAAATTTAGTTCAAGCCATAAAAAAAGAAATGTTACCAAACTTTGATAATGTTTACTTTAGACATTCGTGGGAATTAAACGGTATAGATGACTCTAAACAATACCTATGCTATATAAGCTATTCAAATGAGAAAGAAACTATTACTGTTCAAAAAGGAGCGCAAATAGGACACACTTTTTTTCAGGTCAAAATGAAAGCTGTTTTCCAGTTTCCAACTTCAATAGATTTTGATTCGGCCTTGCAAAAGGCTTATTATTGTATATCGACTTATAAAATGAACGGTGTTAATACCGTTGTGGATTCTGTTTTGCTTGATAGTTCACAGATTATAAAGAATGAAACAAACGTAAATTCTAAGAAAGAAATACCATTAATTTTGATTAACTTTGTCCTTAGAAAATCAATGCTAGTTGCTTCGTGTGGGCCGCTATGTGAAAACGAATGTAAATGAATTTAGTGTTATTATATTGTTTGGCGATTGCAATAGGCTTTATATCATATTATTTTGCCGTTGGGCTTGATTCTATGATGGATTGGGGGTCTATTTTCTATAAATATCGTTACAATAAATTTCTAAAATACGCTAAAGACAATAACAAAGATTTAATCACTAAATCGGCTTTAGTACATACAATGGAAGCAAAAGAAGGCGAATTAAAACTAAGGACTAGAATAGATTACATGGCTGGTTTATACTGGGAGTTAGCTACTTATGTTCCTAAGTTTAAACTTTACATTTGTCCTGAATGTATGAGCGTCCGAATAGCCTCATATTTGAATATTTTTATTACTTTATTTATATATCTTTTTTTAGGGAGTTCTTTATTTATTTTTTTAAACCTTCCATTTACGTTAATGGTAAGCATTTCTATTATTTACTTTAATATTAGGGCGAATGGCTAAATGTGAACCATACTGCGACAATACATTTAATGTAGGCTGCTATTCTAGTTGTGGTAAAATAGTCACTGAAGTAGTTGCTAATATGTCAGGAGTTTGGGAGATTAGATTCGTATGGCAGGGCAAAACATATATAGAGAAATTTTACTGTAAAGAAGGTAATTTTATAGAGTTTAATAATAGATTTAATGAAAATGCAGAAACAATATTCACTTTAATCCAACCAAACGGAACGCAATTCGTTTACGTTCACTTTTGGAAAGATTTTGCATATTGTGAAAGCTTCAATAAATTTAAAATAAAAATTGCACCGAGTTACGAATTTGTTACACCGTGCGATATTTGTGAAACGTGTATAGATGATGATACAATCGACTGTACAAGATAATTTAGTAATATGAGCTGTATATTTAATGTAGAAGGTAGACCAAAGGCGATTCCAAACGGCTCCGCAGAATGTGAGTTAAATTGGACAGCTATGGGTATTATTTGGGATGCTTTAGGATGCTTGGGTAAACAAAATTGTCTAAGTGAATTAGTATGCTATACTTTTGATGGGGTGAGTGAATTTGATTCATTCGAGATCCCATTTGAAGACATTAACAATGCAGAATTAACCGACTGTTTGATGCTGTTTTTCAAAGATGGGGTTCAATATGGGCTTCAATCTAGTAATCCAGATAGCCCATTATACTACGAAATTGATGAACAGATCACCAAATATGTAATAAATTTAAGTACTCCGATAGGTGAAACCGATAATTTAAGCGATTTAGAAGTAAAGATATTTGTTAAAACAACTTTTGAGGCGTTGTTTACGTGTGATGATAGAACGTGTCCTGAATAAATTTTAGATTTGAAACACCAAATGCAAACTAAAATTTAAAAAATATGAGCTGTTTATGTACTCCTAAGTGTTCAACTCCAAAAACTTGTACGTGTGCTGTTTCAGGTGCGGACTGTTCAGAGGATTTTAACAAACTTTTTAAAAGTGCAGATTGCAATGCGGTTGTGGTTAGTTCATGCCCTACTAAGGATCAAGTAGAAACAAACTGGAAAATATTAGCTCAAAATAACGCTGCTTTATGTTTGCTAAAAGCTTACAAACTACATAAAGAAACAACATACGCTTATAATCCAGTTCCAAAAGTCACAACCAATACGCCTTATTTAGCTCCTTTAAAGCCTTGTATTGGTGACCTTCATTCAGTTACTTACTTGGAAACACCGGAAACAGATACAACCGATGCGGTTTATTCACATGGCTTATATAAGTGGATTGGCACAGCTTGGGTAGATATGTTAGGTTCCCAAGTATGTTTGAGCGATACTGTAATGTTAGCCTTAAAACCAGATAGATTTTTTATTGATGGCGTTATTGGCTTGGATCGTATTGATACTGGATTTTCTTTTATTGGAGTGGATTATAGAGATTTAGAGGTTTACTGGAATGATGGGCATGAAATATTCCACAAAGATGAACAAACGTCTGGCGGTGTTGTGGTGTATGACTTTAATACGGTCGATGGGAATATATTTTTCTTGCATGGACCCGAAGGTGATGGAACATATTTAGATCCAGTATTTTTGGGAACAACCGAAGACCCAGCATATTTCAAAGTAATTAAAAACAATTACGGATCTTCAATGTCCGTTTTAAGCTGTTAAAATATGAAAAAAGTAATATTTTTATTATTAATTTGTTTTCAATCGTTTGGTCAAACTCCTTTGAAGTCAATACAACCATGTAAAGTTGGTGGTGTTGTAACTGATTCATGTTTTATCATGACTGATGTAAACGGGGTTCAAACATATATTTCTTATCAAGATTTGATTACTATTGTTAGTGGTGGCTCAGTTGTTTGTACTGCTTTAAATAGTTTTACAAATAGGGTTCCAATAGCAACCGATAAGGTATATTTTAACAATGGTTCAAGCTGTTATAAAGGTACAATTTCAGATCTTTTAGGTATAAATAAATTTAATTGTGATAGTGTTTTGGCTTGTATGACTTCTGGTACTCTTTGCGCTGCTTTAGCTGCTTTAGATGAAGATAACATAACATCAACGGATTATATATTCTTTGAAAATAGTTCCGGTGAATGTAAAAAAGGCTTAGTTTCTAGTATTTCAGGATTCGGCTTTAATTGCGATTCTGTAATAACTTGTTTGACTGATGGTGCATTATGTGAGGCGTTGGAAGCCTTAACAGGTGGTACACCAACGGGAACAGATAGTGTATTTTATTTTCACAATGGCCAATGTTTAAAAGGGCCAATTTCAGCAATTACAGGATCATTTAATTGTGATTCTGTTTTGGCTTGTATTGGTGATGGTACATGGTTTTGCGATTCAATAGAGGCGTGTTTAAACGATGGAGTTTTGTGTAATGCTTTAAAAGAATTAGACTTTATGAGCGTAGAACAAAATGGTGAAATAATATGGATTACAAATGGCGGAACTTGTAAACGTGGAAATGTTGCGGATATTGCGGCTGCTTATCAATTATGTGATTCCTTAAATGCTTTAGAAGATACCGAATTTGATACAACGGCTGGTAAAGTTATTTGGATCGATGGGGGCGAATGTAAGCAGGGATCTTTAACAGAACTATTCAGGAATTTCAATGCGTGTGATTCGTTCACCAATACAGGGTGTAAATTAAGATTTGTTTGTGGTGCTACTGGTGCGGTGTCAACAAGTGACTATCATATTGAGCCTGGAAGTGGTACAAATGAGTTTAATTTAATCCTATCTGATAACTTAGGTAATTCATGTTTGAGATCTACGATTGAAATAGGTTCAATAGTTTCAAATATTACAAGCTCATTAAGTTGTGGCGAAAATAAGTTAGTAGTTACTAAAGATGGTGCGAGTGTTGACGTTGCATTACCTGAATTTACATTAAGCAAAACAGGAACGGCGGCAAACCCCATTATAAATTTATTGCAAAATGGTGTCATTTGTTCAAGTGTTACGATCCCAATTTGTGATGGACTTAATTGTGGTGGTGACTTTACGGCTCCAGACAATTTCGATAGATTTAAGGCTAAAAACTTATCCTTACCTGAAAATGGAAACCAATTAAAAAGATATAAATCTCATAAAGAGGCTGATAATGATCCTAACTTACCAAGCGGGGGCTATTATTTAGTTGGAAAATATAGATCAATTCAAGTTAAACCATAAACGAATGAAAAAAATATTATTTTTACTTTTATTCCTTATATCGTATTATTGCGATGGACAAATAAAGCTTAATCAGTTACAACCATGTAAAATAGGTGGTGTATTAACGGATAGTTGTTTTATTATGACCAATTCGCAAGGTATACAAACCTATGTACCTTATTCTACGGTCGTTTCAATGGGCGGCGGTGAAATCACTGATAATGGTGATGGTACATATACTTATACAACTATGTCCGATTCGATTCGATTTGGATATACTTGTAATATCACTCAGGACACGATTATAAGGATATATAACGAGCAGGGAACTTTAGCCTCTACGTGTTCAGTACGTGGAATGTACAAAGCCATCAAAACGGTGGCTATGAATACAGACACTACATTGATTTTTACTAATGTAGGTGGTCAAGTTTTCACCGTAGATATGTGTCCATTCGTTCGGAATTGCCAAACAACCACAACACTAACCTATGACGTGGCTACTAATAACTTAGAATTTACTAATGAACTTGGAATACCACAAACCATAAACCTAAACGAGTCAAATATAGTTAACCGCACAAATGGAAGTTATACACATACAAACCAAAAAGGCGATACTTTAAATTTCGGATATAAACTAAGTTGTGTCAATGACAGTACAATAAGATTAACAGATCAAGATGGAACTATTGTTACAACCTGCGTAATTAAAGGTGGTGCAAGTGGTGACGCTGTGACCTTAGTAGAATTAAGTCCGGATACGGTATTGCACGTAGTTTATTCAAGTGGCGCAGAAACAGATATAGACCTTTGTCCAGTTGTGAAAACGTGTGAAACAAAGACTATTTTTGTAAACAAAATAGATGGGTCTTATGATTATTACAATGAAGATGGAACTATTTATACCGTAGGCTACAAATTTAAAACCAACGAAATATCTACAAATGGTTATTTATACTTAACCGATCAAGATGGTACAAAAGTTGACAGTGTAGATCTTTGCGGTGGTAATTGCCCGCCTTTGACCGTTACGGCTGTTAATGATACTTTTACTTCGACAGTTTGCACCTATATAAGTGGTATTTTAAATTCAAATGATACCGAATGTAATAAGGGTTTAAGTACTTATTCATATGTTCAAAATTCAGGCGTTGGTGGTTTTGCAATGGTCGATGCAAATGGTAATTTTACATACTATTTTACTAATTGTTTAAGTGGTGCGGTTCATTCATTTTCATACATGGTATGTTGTAAAGATGGAGTTTGCGATTTTGCAGACGTAATTATAACGCCTCCTAGTTGTGGCGGGGGTGTGGCTAATTTAGACTTATACTCATTACCACGTGCAACTACTTTGAGCTTTAATGTAGCTGCAAATGATGCGCCTTGTACGGCTCCAAAACTTATTACCTATTCACTTTTAACCACAACATATTCAGGGGCTTTATACTTACCTTCAAATGGTCAAGGCACTTATTCGCCTTTGCCTTCGTTTCAAGGGCGTGATAGTGCAATAGTTCAGATCCTTTGTGACGGTACAATTTGCGATACTGCCTATTTAAAATTCAATGTAATCGCTTCAAGTGTTTATGATGACTTTTATAGTATAGTAAATGGTGGCACAAGAACCGGTTTAAATAATACAAGTAATGATGTAGCATGTTCAAGTGGTGTAACTACTTATGCGTGGTATGATTCTTTGTACCCCTTAGGTGTGGGTAATATAATAGGTACTAATCCAAGTTCATACAATTTTTATGCAAGTACTTCTTTTTGTGGCGTGGCTCATAGACAATATGCCCAATATTGTGATGCTGTTTTGAGTAATGTAGCAACGGCTTACTTTTATGTTTCATGCGGGAACGCAATAGATGACATTTATGAAAGTTCAGATACTTTAATTTCGTTTGATGTAAGTAATAATGATAATTGGTGTACTAATGGTGGTATCACTACCTTTCACCTAATTAACGCAATGACTACGAGCGGAACGGGATTAGCCTACGTAGTTGAGGATTGTTTAGGTGATAATTGTCCAGGTGGTACACCGTATGCAACGGGTGACGCTCGTATAACAACCTGGGATACTACAAATGGACACATGAAATTAGGTGTAAAATCTGATTTTTCGGGTGACGTTTGTTTCAAATATGTTCTTAAATGTAAGTCAGGCGGTACGGTGTCCTTAGATACAGCGTGTGTTCATATAATCCGTGAAGTGGCTGCAATGGCTAGTTTACAAATTACAAACCCAGACACATTGCAACCAGTGTTCCAATTTAGAATGGGCGGTTATTGTATGAACGGAAATAATAAGGTGCAATTAAAAGATGGTGACCACATGAAACTTTACTGCCCTACTGCAAACGGTAATATAGACGTGGAGTTAATCGTAGGTCAAAACATTAAAACTGGATTTACCAATGATGTAGGTGGTTATTGGGCTGCTTGGTGTGTTCCATCGGTTAACAGTGTAATACTTTCTAAGTCTGCTTTACTTGGCGGTGTAATGACGTTCACATTTAGAAAAGATACTTTTGCTAAAAAATCTCAGAATTGGGGTGATGGAATTGTAAATGTTAATCGAATAGGTCAGGAACTACTTTGGTCTAATTATGTAAGAACGTCCGACTGTGGCGGTTCAACGGCTGCAATAGACACAATGCCGAAATGTTATGACATAATGACTACTTACCATTGGAATTTTAGCCAAAATACACCGTGTAATAAAAAACACTCATTTGCTTATAATCAAACTAATGTAAGCGGCTCATTTTGGAGTTGTGGTACGGGGTGTAAAGCATATCTACAAAGTACTGAAGTAGGGGCTACAAGCGAGATTCAATGTTATGGCGGTGGATGGGTTAATTTAGCGAATGAAACTTGCAACCCTTATAATACAGATGCTTTATGTTACTGTATGGATGGTTGTACTTTTACGAGTACGGGGCGTGATTATGCTCATAGAGGCGTTGTTAAGAGATTTAATGGGTTAAGTAATAATATAAACTATCAAGACACAATTTATACAAGGGGTTACAATGGGGATTGTCCAGGTCAGGCAGCGTCTACATTATTAACATCGGTTTATTCATGTTCGTTTGTAAGTGGTCATGTTAGGTTAAATGCTTCAAATTATAGCGAGGGCGGTGGTTGTGGTAAAGTAGTGACTACTAAAACAGTTCGGGTGTGTACAACGCCAGGATGCGGAACGGCCACAACGTCACCAATAGTATTTAGTGGGGCTGTAGCAGCTAACCAAACTGATATAGTTCCAATAGGTAGATACACTACTGAAGGCAAGTATAAGATATGGACAATTGGAAGTGCAACGGGGGGAACTCAACAATTCGAAAACAATGTATTTTTCTATGTCTTCAGCTTTTAAATATGGATAATGGGTTTAGATATAAAGGGTTTAGCAGACGAGAATCTAAAAAAAGGTTCAACAAGATTACTCATAATAGTAGTTTTGACCGCAATAGTCGCAATTGCCGTACAATATCAAGTAATGTCAAACAACAATATAAAATATGATAGGGCTTTGTATGATAAATGTCAAACGAGATTGGAAGATTGTAACCAGCAACGTATTATTGAAGCTCAGGACTACATTAATAGGATTGAACGATATTCTGAAATAATTAATAAAGTCAGGGATGAAATTAACGATAAAACCAGACAAGTTGAAAAATTAAAAACCAAATGAAAACATTTATTTTTGCAAAATTAGCTTTATTTACGATTTTAGTATTACTTTCGTTTAGTCCTAAGCACGTTAATATTAATGAAGGAGACCCAAATGTAACGAGGTGTAAAAGTAAAGCCGATTCAATGACCTACTTATTAAACGCTCAAATTGATAGTTTAATGAGCGAAAAAAACAACTATATAACAAAGGTAAATATATTAGAATTTAAAAAATCAAATAAAAAATAAATTTATATGGAAACTTTTAAAAAAATTCTTTTAGTAATTTCTACTGTTTTGGGATTTATTGGTAAAATACCGGTTTATCTATTGCCCAAGCAATTAAAAGGATATCGAACAATTTTAATAAACACTTTAGCTACTATTGTGATATTTTTACAGTCTTTTGACATTGTAAACATATCCGAAAGTATCTGTAGTTTGTTTAATTGCGACCCTACTAATATTCAAACGATATTTGGGTTATTGCTCGCTGCTGTAAATATTGACCTAAGAAGTAAAACAGATACGGCGGCTCCTAGATTATAATAAAGATGCTTCGTTCTTTTTTCAAAAATGTTTTGGTTTAAGTTGTCGATAGCCGTGTAAAAAGCGGCTATTTTTATTAAATTTGTAGTATGAATAATTCAGATAGACTATTCGAACAAGCTTTAAGATATGAAGGTGTTTCCGAAATAAACGGAATTGACACAAACAAAGTAATAAAATCTTGGATAGCGTGGGCTATGCCCTGGGTCAAGAACGAACCAGATTTGGATTCTCGTTATGCTTGGTGCGCTATTTTCATATCAAAAATGCTTGATGAAATTGGCTTACTGCCCGATCATAAGCCTATTGTAGCAGCTCGTAAGTTCTTAGATATTGGCGTGTGTATGGATACTCCCAAACGTGGTGACCTAGTAATTTTAGAACGTGAATTATATAAAGGTCATGTAACGATTTTTAATAAGTTCTTAGAAAATGGATACTTTGAAGGATTAGGAGGGAACCAAGCCAATAAAGTAGGGCTTAATCGTTTTCCTTTAAAGCGTGTTTTAGGGTTTAGATCGCTTGATTAGTTGCTTTTAGTTGCTTTTTAACCTTATTTTTGATAATATTCTAATTATCAATTACTTACATATTTGATATATATAATTTCT
>ERZ724503.735-NODE-735-length-14413-cov-5.136161_pt1 | contig 14413 bp, 10 predicted proteins | sample MGYA00376036_ERZ724503 | MGnify/ENA primary metagenome ERZ724503 (study PRJEB28724, sample SAMN07190885) | wastewater metagenome | isolation source: influent of sewage treatment plant in Hong Hong | place: Hong Kong | collected 2016-03-17 ...
GGACTGGTCGCCACCGGCGCTGCGGATGGCCGTCGACATGCCCGACCGCACGGCGGGGTTCGGCTACCCGCCCGGGGCGGTCGTCGCGCGGCTCAGGCAGGTCGGTGCGCGGGTCGACGAGCTGCCCGACGGGCTGCTCGAGGTCACCCCGCCGAGCTGGCGGCCCGATCTGGTGGAACCGGCCGACCTGGTCGAGGAGGTGTTGCGCCTGGAGGGCCTCGACGTGATTGCGTCGGTGCTGCCGTCCGCCCCGGCCGGGCGCGGGCTGACCGCCGAACAGAAGCGCCGCCGGGCGGTCGGCAAGTCTCTGGCACTGGCCGGCTACGTGGAGATCCTGCCGACCCCGTTCCTGCCCGCCGGGGTGTTCGACACGTGGGGACTGGCCGGCGACGATCCCCGCCGCGACACCGCCGCCGTCGTCAACCCGCTGGAAGCCGACCGGCCGGAGTTGGCCACCACCCTGCTGCCCGGGCTGCTGGAAGCCTTGGGCCGCAACGTGTCCCGCGGCGCTGCCGATGTCTCGCTGTTCTCCATCGCTCAGGTGGTGCTGCCCACCCCGCACACCGCGGCCGTCGAACGGATTCCCACGCACCGCCGGCCCACCGACGCCGAGATCGCGCAACTGGACGCGTCGCTGCCCCGGCAGCCGCAGCATGTCGGCGTCGCACTGACGGGGCTGCGCGAGCCACGCGGGCCGTGGGGCCCCGGACGTCCCGTCGAGGCCGCCGACGCATTCGAAGCGGTGCGCACCATCGCGCGGGCCTGCGGTGTCGAGGTGACCCTGCGTTCCGCGCAGCGGTTGCCCTGGCATCCGGGGCGGTGCGCCGAGGTGTTCGTCGGCGAGGTCAGTGTCGGATTCGCCGGTCAGCTGCATCCCGCCGTCATCGAACGCGCGGGCCTGCCGAAGGGCACCTGCGCGGCGGAACTGGAGCTGGACGCCATCCCGATCGCCGACACGTTGCCCGCGCCCCGGGTCTCGCCCTTCCCGGCGGTGTTCCAGGACCTCAGCCTGGTGGTCGACGCGGACGTCCCCGCTCAGGCCGTCATCGACGCGGTGCGGGTCGGCGCCGATGAGTTGCTCGAGAATGTCGAGCTGTTCGACGTCTACGTCGGGCCGCAGATCGGGGACGGCCGCAAGTCGCTGACGCTGGCGCTGCGGTTCCGGGCGGCCGACCGCACGCTGACCGAGGATGAGGCCAGCGAGGCGCGCGACGCGGCGGTCGCGGCCGCCGCCCAGGCGGTTGGCGCCGAGCAACGCCGCTAGTCCAGGCCGGGGCTGATCGCACGCCGATTACCGCCGACGAATGCGTTTGCGTCTAGATGCATAAAAATGCAAGTATGGTCGCCATGGTTTCGGTGGCGGTGGCCGGCGCAAGCGGATATGCCGGCGGCGAGATCCTGCGGCTGCTGCTCGGGCACCCGGCCCTCGCCGACGGCCGGCTCGCCATCGGCGCGCTGACCGCCGCATCCAGTGCCGGCACCACGCTGGCCGAGCACCACCCACACCTGCTGCCCCTGGCGCAGCGCACCCTCGAACCGACCGAGATCGACGCGCTGCGCGGCCACGACGTCGTCTTCCTGGCGCTGCCGCACGGACATTCCGCCGCGATCGCCGAGCAACTCGGCCCGGACACCGTGGTGATCGACTGCGGTGCCGACTTCCGGCTGTCCGACGCCGCGGACTGGGAGCGGTTCTACGGGTCCGCCCACGCCGGCAGCTGGCCCTACGGACTGCCCGAACTGCCGGGCGGCCGGGACGCCCTGCGGGGCGCCACCCGGATCGCGGTCCCCGGCTGCTATCCGACCGCGGCGCCGCTGGCGCTATTGCCGGCCGTCGCCGCGGGCCTCGTTGAACCCGCCGTGACGGTGGTCGCGGTCAGCGGCACGTCCGGCGCCGGACGTGCCGCCAAGGTGGACCTGCTGGCCGCCGAGGTGATCGGCTCCGCGCGGGCCTACAACATCGGCGGCGTGCACCGGCACACCCCCGAGATCGCCCAGGGGCTGCGCGCCGTGACCGACCGGCCGGTGACGGTGTCGTTCACCCCGGTGCTCATCCCGACTTCCCGGGGCATCCTGGCCACCTGCACCGCACCGACCGCCGCCGCGCTGCCCGACATCCGCGTCGCCTACGAAAAGGCTTATGACGCAGAGCCTTTCGTCCATCTGCTGCCCGAGGGCCGGCTGCCCCTGACCGGTGCGGTGATCGGCTCGAACTCGGCCCAACTCCAGGTCGCCGTCGACGAAGCGGCGGGGACGTTCGTCGCCGTGTGCGCCATCGACAACCTGGTCAAGGGCACCGGGGGAGCCGCGGTGCAGTCGATGAACCTGGCGCTGGGCTGGCCGGAAACCGAGGGACTGTCGACCGTGGGGGTGGCGCCGTGACGGGACCGGCCTTTGACAGCACCTCGGCGTCCCGACTGCTGCGCACCCAGGGGGTGACGGCGCCGGAAGGCTTCCGCGCCACCGGAATCGCCGCGGGCATCAAGGCCTCCGGGAAGCTCGACCTCGCCCTGGTGTTCAACGAGGGCCCCGACTACGCCGCCGCCGGCGTGTTCACCCGCAACCAGGTCAAGGCCGCACCCGTGCTGTGGAGCCAACAGGTGCTGACCACCGGCCGGTTGCGTGCGGTGATCCTGAACTCCGGCGGCGCCAACGCCTGCACCGGCCCGGGCGGCTTCCAGGACACCCACGCCACCGCCGAGGCCGTCGCCGCCGCGCTGTCGGAGTGGGGCACCGAGACCGGGCCCATCGAGGTCGCGGTGTGCTCGACGGGCCTGATCGGTGACCGGCTGCCAATGGACAAGGTGCTCGCCGGCGTCACCGAGATCGTGCACGAGATGGCCGGCGGCCTGACCGGCGGCGAGGAAGCGGCCCGGGCCATCATGACCACCGACACCGTGCCCAAACAGGTTGCGCTGCACCACAGGGACAACTGGACCGTGGGCGCCATGGCGAAGGGGGCCGGGATGCTGGCCCCGTCGTTGGCCACGATGCTCGTGGTCATCACCACCGACGCCGTCGCCGAACCCGCCGCCCTGGACGCCGCGCTGCGGAAGGCCACCTCGGTGACTTTTGATCGGCTCGACGTCGACGGCAGCTGCTCGACCAACGACACCGTGCTGCTGCTGGCTTCCGGCGCCAGCGCGATCACCCCCAGCCAGGACGAACTCGACGACGCGATCCGGCGGGTCTGCGACGACCTGTGCGCCCAACTGCAGGCCGACGCCGAGGGCGTCACCAAGCGGGTCACCGTCACCGTCTCCGGGGCGGCCACCGAAGACGACGCCGTGGTGTGCGCGCGGGCCATCGCCCGCGACAGCCTGGTCAAGACCGCGCTGTTCGGCTCCGACCCGAACTGGGGCCGGGTGCTCGCCGCCGTCGGGATCGCGCCCGTCACCCTCGATCCGAACCGGATCTCGGTGTCGTTCAACGGTTCACCGGTGTGTGTCGACGGCGTCGGCGCTCCCGGCGCCCGCGACGTCGACCTGTCCGGCGCCGACATCGACGTCACGGTGGACCTGGGGCTGGGCGACGTGTCCGCGTCCGTGCGCACCACCGACCTGTCGCACGCCTACGTCGAAGAGAACTCGGCCTACAGCTCATGACCGGCGCATCGACGAAGACCAGCACCAAGGCGACCGTCCTGGCCGAGGCCCTGCCGTGGCTCAAACAACTGCACGGCCGCATCGTCGTCGTCAAGTACGGCGGCAACGCCATGACCGACGAGACGCTCAAGGCCGCCTTCGCCGCCGATATGGTGTTCCTGCGCAACTGCGGCATCCATCCCGTGGTGGTGCACGGCGGCGGTCCGCAGATCTCGGCGATGCTCAAACGCCTCGGCATCGCGGGCGATTTCAAGGGCGGCTTCCGCGTCACCACCCCCGAGGTGCTCGACGTGGCCCGCATGGTGCTGTTCGGTCAGGTCGGCCGCGAACTGGTCAACCTGATCAACGCGCACGGCCCCTACGCCGTCGGCATCACCGGCGAGGACGCACAGCTGTTCACCGCGGTCCGGCGCAGTGTCACCGTCGACGGGGTGGACACCGACATCGGCCTGGTCGGCGACGTCGACCACGTCAACACCGACGCCGTGGTGGATCTCATCGGCGCGGGCCGCATCCCGGTGGTCTCCACCATCGCCCCGGACGCCGACGGCATCGTGCACAACATCAACGCCGACACCGCGGCCGCCGCGCTGGCCGAAGCCCTGGACGCGGAGAAGCTGGTGATGCTCACCGACATCGAAGGCCTCTACACCGACTGGCCCAACCGCGACTCACTGGTCACCGAGATCGACACCGGCGCGCTGGCCCAACTGCTGCCCCGGCTGGAATCCGGCATGGTGCCCAAGGTGGAGGCCTGCCTGCGGGCCGTCGCCGGCGGGGTGCCCAGCGCCCACATCATCGACGGCCGGGTCGAGCACTGCGTGCTGGTCGAACTGTTCACCAACGAGGGCACCGGAACCAAGGTCGTGGGCCGCTCGGCGACGAAACCGGAACGAGGAACGAGTTCCGGTGAGGAACCGAGCCATGGGGGTATGCCGTGATGACGAAAAACCAAGAGCTGCAACAGCGTTGGGCCGCGATCATGATGGACAACTACGGCACCCCGGCGCTGGCGCTGGCCACCGGCGACGGCGCGGTGGTCACCGACCCGGACGGCAAGACCTACCTAGACCTGCTCGGCGGCATCGCCGTGAACCTGCTGGGTCACCGGCATCCGGCGGTCATCGAAGCGGTCACCGCCCAACTGAACACCCTGGGCCACACCTCGAATCTGTATGCCACCGAACCCGGCATCGCCCTGGCCGAGGCGCTGGTCGCGCAACTGGGCGGCGAGCACACCGCCCGGGTGTTCTTCTGCAACTCCGGCACCGAGGCCAACGAGGTCGCCTTCAAGATCAGCAGGCTGACCGGCCGCACGAAACTCGTTGCCGCCGAGGGTGGATTCCACGGCCGCACCATGGGCTCGCTGGCGCTGACGGGTCAGCCCGCCAAACGGGCCCCGTTCGAACCGCTGCCCGGCGAGGTCACCTTCGTGCCGTACGGGGACGCCGCCGCCCTGCGGGCCGCGGTCAGCGACGAGACCGCCGCGGTGTTCCTCGAGCCCATCATGGGGGAGGGCGGCGTCGTCGTCCCGCCGTCCGGCTATCTGGCCGCCGCGCGGGAGATCACCGCGGCGCACGGAGCGCTGCTTGTGCTCGACGAGGTGCAGACCGGAATTGGGCGCACCGGAACGTTTTTCGCTCACCAGCACGACGGCATCACGCCGGACGTGATCACCCTGGCCAAGGGGCTCGGCGGCGGACTGCCCATCGGCGCGTGCATCGGCGTCGGCGCCGCGGCGGACCTGATGACACCGGGCCTGCACGGCAGCACCTTCGGCGGCAACCCGGTGTGCACGGCCGCCGCGGGCGCGGTGTTGCGCACCCTGGCCGCCGACGACCTGGTGGCCCGTACCGCCGCCCTGGGCAAGAACCTGCAGCACGACATCGAGGCGCTCGGTCATCCGCTCGTCGACCATGTCCGGGGCCGCGGCCTGCTGCAGGGCATCGTGCTCACCGAGGCCAAGGCCAAAGCCGCCGAAACCGCCGCCCGCGACGCCGGGTTCCTGGTCAACGCGGCCGCGCCCGAGGTGATCCGGCTGGCCCCGCCGCTCATCGTCACCGAAACCCAGCTGGACAGCTTCGTCACGGCGCTGCCCGGCATCCTCGACGTCGCCCGGGACGCGGAATGAGTTCCAAGACCACCCCCGAGGTGGCCGCCACCCGAGCCGGCCGGCAGGCCCGCATCGTCGCCCTGCTGTCGGCGCGCGAGGTGCACAGCCAGGCCGAACTGGCCGCCCTGCTCGCCGGCGAGGGCATCGACGTCACGCAGGCGACGTTGTCCCGGGACCTCGAGGAACTCGGCGCCGTCAAACTGCGCGGCGCCGACGGCGGCACCGGTATCTACGTGGTACCCGAGGACGGCAGCCCGTTGCGCGGGGTCTCCGGCGGCACCGAGCGGATGTCGCGGCTGCTCGGTGAGCTGCTGGTGTCCACCGACGCCAGCGGCAACCTGGCCGTCCTGCGCACCCCGCCCGGCGCCGCCCAGTACCTGGCCAGCTCCATCGACCGGGCCGCCCTGCCCTACGTCGTGGGCACCATCGGCGGTGACGACACGGTGCTGGTGGTCGCCCGCGAGCCGATGACCGGCGCCGAACTCGCCCAGACGTTTGAAAACCTGCAGTAACACCTGAACCGAAGGAGTTTCACCCATGTCCGATCGCGTCATCCTGGCGTACTCCGGTGGCCTGGACACCTCGGTGGCCATCAGCTGGATCGGCAAGGAGACCGGCAAAGAGGTTGTCGCCGTCGCCATCGACCTGGGCCAGGGCGGTGAGGACATGGAGGTGGTGCGTCAGCGCGCTCTGGAGTGCGGGGCCGTCGAAGCCGTCGTGGTCGACGCCCGGGACGAATTCGCCGACGAGTACTGCCTGCCCACCATCAAGTCCAACGCGCTCTACATGGACCGCTACCCGCTGGTGTCCGCGATCAGCCGGCCGCTGATCGTCAAGCACCTGGTGAGCGCCGCCCGCGAGTTCGGCGGCACCATCGTGGCGCACGGCTGCACCGGCAAGGGGAACGACCAGGTTCGCTTCGAGGTCGGATTCGCCTCGCTGGCACCGGATCTGGAGGTGCTGGCCCCGGTCCGCGACTACGCCTGGACCCGCGAGAAGGCCATCGCGTTCGCCGAGGAGAACGCCATCCCGATCAACGTCACGAAACGCTCGCCGTTCTCGATCGACCAGAACGTGTGGGGCCGGGCGGTGGAGACCGGGTTCCTGGAGCACCTGTGGAACGCGCCGACCAAGGACGTCTACGACTACACCCAGGACCCGACGCTGAACTGGAACACCCCCGACGAGGTGATCGTCGGTTTCGAGAAGGGTGTGCCGATCTCCATCGACGGCCGGCCGGTGACGGTGCTGGAGGCCGTCGTCGAACTGAACCGGCGCGCCGGGGAACAGGGCTGCGGGCGGCTCGATGTCGTCGAGGACCGCCTGGTCGGCATCAAGAGCCGGGAGATCTACGAGGCGCCCGGCGCGATGGCGCTCATCACCGCGCACAGCGAACTCGAGCACGTCACCCTGGAGCGCGAACTCGGCCGCTTCAAGCGGATGACGGATCAGCGCTGGGGCGAGCTGGTGTACGACGGCCTGTGGTTCTCGCCGCTGAAACGCGCACTCGAGTCGTTCGTGGCCGAGACGCAGGAGCACGTCACCGGAGAGATCCGGATGGTGCTGCACGGCGGGCACATCGCGGTGAACGGCCGGCGCAGCCCGGAGTCGCTGTACGACTTCAACCTGGCCACCTACGACGAGGGCGACACCTTCGACCAGTCCAGCGCCAAAGGCTTCGTGCATGTGCACGGCCTGAGCTCCAAGATCTCCGCCAAACGGGACCTCGGCCTGTGAGCGCGGAAGCTCGATGAGCACCAACGAGGGCGCCCTGTGGGGCGGCCGGTTCGAGGGCGGACCGTCGGATGCCCTTGCCGCACTGAGCAAGTCGACGCATTTCGACTGGGTGCTGGCGCCCTACGACGTCGCCGCGTCGAAAGCCCATGCCCGCGTTCTGCACCGGGCCGGACTGCTGACCGACGATCAGCGCGACGGACTGCTCGCCGGGCTGGACAGCCTCGGGTCGGATGTCGCCGACGGCAGCTTCCTGCCGACGGCCGCCGACGAGGACGTGCACGGGGCGCTCGAGCGCGGTCTGATCGACCGGGTCGGACCCGACCTCGGTGGCCGGCTGCGTGCCGGCAGGTCGCGAAACGACCAGGTCGCCACGCTGTTCCGGATGTGGCTGCGCGACGCCGTGCGCCGGGTCGCCGACGGGGTGCTGTCGGTCGTCGACGCGTTGGCCACTCAGGCCGCCGCGCATCCCACCGCGATCATGCCCGGCAAGACGCATCTGCAGTCCGCGCAACCGATCCTGCTGGCCCATCATCTGTTGGCCCACGCGCATCCGCTGCTGCGCGACGTGGACCGTATCGCCGACTTCGATGACCGCACCGCCGTCTCGCCGTACGGTTCCGGCGCGCTGGCCGGCTCGTCGTTGGGACTCGATCCCGACGCCATCGCCGAGGAGCTGGGCTTCCGGGCGGCCGCCGACAACTCGGTGGACGCCACCGCCGCCCGCGACTTCGCGGCCGAGGCGGCCTTCGTCTTCGCGATGATCGCCGTCGACCTGTCCCGGCTCGCCGAAGACGTGATCATCTGGAGCTCAACGGAATTCGGCTATGTGCGCCTGCACGACTCCTGGTCGACCGGCAGTTCGATCATGCCGCAGAAGAAAAACCCCGACATCGCCGAACTCGCTCGCGGCAAGTCCGGGCGCCTCATCGGCAACCTCACCGGGCTGCTGGCCACGCTCAAGGCGCAGCCGCTGGCCTACAACCGGGACTTGCAGGAGGACAAGGAGCCGGTGTTCGACTCGGTGGCGCAGCTGGAGCTGCTGCTGCCGGCGATGGCCGGCCTGGTCGGCACGCTGCGGTTCGACGAGGACCGGATGGCGGCGCTGGCGCCCGCCGGCTACACCCTGGCCACCGACATCGCCGAATGGATGGTGCGCCAAGGGGTTCCGTTCCGGATCGCGCACGAAGCGGCGGGCGCGGCGGTGAAGACGGCCGAACAGCGCGGCGTCGGACTCGACGAACTCACCGACGAGGAATTCGCGGGCATCGACCCCGCGCTGACCCCGCAGGTGCGCGAGGTGCTCACCGTCGAAGGCTCCGTCAACGCGCGAAACGCCCGCGGCGGCACCGCGCCGGTGCAGGTGGCCAAGCAGCTCAATGTGGTTCGCGAGACCGAAGCGGCGCTGCGAATCCGGCTGCGCCGCTAGAGTTCCCGCGCCACGCCGAGCGCGGCTGACGGATTTTCCATGCGTTCGGGCATACCCTGTTCGGGTGGTATCCCGCAGCAGGTCAGCCGTCTATGCGCGGCGCCGCAAACGCCGGATGGCCAAGGTCGAGCATGACCTGACCGACGCCCAGTGGGCCGCGCTGAAAGACGCGTGGAACGGCTGCGCCTATTGCGGGGCGGCGGCAACGGATCTGCAGAAGGACTGCATGCTCCCGATTTCCCGGGGCGGCCGCTACACCCTGGCCAATGTGGTGCCGGCGTGCCCTTCATGCAACGCCAGCAAGTGCAACTTCGAGGTCACCGGCTGGCTGCGCCGCAAGAAGCTGGACGAGGAGGCCTTCCTGGTCCGGCTGTTCACCATTCGGCGTGCCGTCGCAGGCGAAGCTGATTAGTCACCCCACGTCCTCGGAGAGCTCCAGCCAGCGGTCCTCCAGTTCGGTGTGTTCCGCTTCCAGCGTCCGCAACCGCTCGGTGAGTGCCGCCAAACCGGTGTAATCGCTGTGGTCGTGGTCGGCGATCTCGACGTGCAATGCGTTGATGCGATCGCTCATTTTCTCCAGCTTGCGTTCGACGGCCGCCAGTTCCTTGCGGTTGGCATAAGCCTTTGAACCCGAACCAGCGCCCGAACCGTTCTGGACCTTGCCGGCCGGGTCCGGGGTAGCCACGGCGTGCGATGTCAGCCGCAGGTATTCGTCGACTCCGCCGGGCAGGTGCCGCAACCGTCCGTCGATGATCGCGTACTGCTGGTCGGTGACCCGCTCGAGCAGGTAGCGATCGTGGGAGACCACGATCAACGTGCCCGGCCACGAATCGAGCAGATCCTCGGTGGCGGTGAGCATGTCGGTGTCGACGTCGTTGGTGGGCTCGTCCAGGATCAGCACGTTGGGCTCGGCCAACAGGGTCAGCATCAACTGCAGGCGACGGCGCTGCCCGCCGGACAGGTCGGCCACCCGTGCCGAAAGGTGTTCGCGCCCAAAGCCCAGACGCTCGAGCAACTGTGCGGGGGTGACCTCCTTACCCTCGACGACGAACGTCGTTTGCAGGCGGCCCAGCACGTCACGGACCAGGTCACCCTCGATGTCGGCGAGGATGCCGGCCTGTTGGTCGAGCATCGCCAGGCGGACCGTCTTGCCGCGCTTGACCCGGCCGGAGTCGGGCGTCACCGTGCCGGCGATCAAACCCAGCAGCGTCGACTTGCCGGCGCCGTTCGCGCCCACGATCCCGGTCCGCTCGCCGGGGCCGATGCGCCATTCGACGTCGCGCAGCACCGTGCGCCCGCCGAAGGAGACTGAGACGTCCAGCAGGTCGATCACGTCCTTGCCCAAGCGGGCGGTCGCCAGCTTGGCCAGTTCGGTGGTGTTCCGCAGCGGCGGGACGTCGGCGATCAGGGCGTTGGCGGCGTCGATGCGGAACTTCGGCTTCGAGGTCCGTGCCGGCGCCCCGCGCCGCAGCCAGGCCAGTTCCTTGCGCATCAGGTTCTGCCGCTTGGCCTCGGTGGCCGCGGCGATCCGGTCGCGTTCGACGCGCTGCAGGATGTAGGCGGCGTACCCGCCTTCGAACGGTTCCACCATCCCGTCGTGCACTTCCCACGTGGTGGTGGCGACCTCGTCGAGGAACCAGCGGTCATGGGTCACCAGCAGCAGGCCGCCGGCCCCGCGCGCCCAGCGCTCCTTCACGTGGGCGGCCAGCCAGGTGATGCCCTGGATGTCGAGGTGGTTGGTCGGTTCGTCGAGGGCGATGACGTCCCACTCGTCGATCAGCAGCGCGGCCAGTTGCACCCGGCGCCGTTGGCCGCCCGAGAGCGTGGAAACCCGGGCATTCCAGGCAATGTCCGCGACGAGCCCGCCCACTACATCGCGGATCCGGGCGTCGCCGGCCCACTCGTGCTCGGCTCGGTCTCCGACGAGTTCCCAACCGACAGTTCGTGTTTCGTCGAGTGTGTCGGCCTGTTCGAGGGTTCCGACGCGCAGTCCGCTGCGCCGTGTCACTCGCCCGGCATCGGGTGTGATGCGCCCGGTCAGCAGGCCGAGCAGACTCGACTTGCCGTCCCCGTTGCGCCCGACGATGCCGATCCGGTCACCATCGTTGATTCCGACCGTCACCGAGTCGAATACCACCCGCGTCGGATATTCCAGACGCAGTGACTCGGCGCCGAGCAGGTGTGCCATCCGGCCGACCTTAGTTGCACCCGGAATCGGGATGCCCAAGCCCGGCAGGTCGGTGCGCGGCATGTGCCATGATGTGAAGGCCGTCGGGGGCGACGCCGCACGAGACACTAGGGGAGCGCCGGTGGACCTGAATCTTTCCGCGGTGGCCGGGCCGATCCTGCGGCCGGTCGGGCGGTTGGTCGCCACCGCACAGAACGGCCTGGAAGTGTTACGGCTGGGCGGCCTGGAGACCGAGTCGGTGCCCTCGCCGTTCCAGACCGTCGAGACCGTGCCGATGTACCGGCTGCGGCGCTACTTCCCGCCGGACAGCCGGCTCCGCAAGAAGGCCGGCCCGCCGGTGCTCATGGTTCATCCGATGATGATGTCGGCGAACATGTGGGACGTCACCCGGGAGGACGGCGCGGTCGGCATCTTGCACAACGCAGACCTGGATCCGTGGGTGATCGACTTCGGCGAACCCGACAAGGTCGAAGGCGGCATGCGCCGCACGCTGACCGACCATGTCGTGGCACTGTCCGAGGCCATCGACACCGTGAAGGCCGAAACCGGTCGTGATGTGCACCTGGCCGGGTATTCGCAGGGCGGGATGTTCGCCTATCAGGCGGCCGCCTACCGCAAGTCCAAGGACCTGGCGAGCATCGTCGCGTTCGGGGCACCTGTCGACACGTTGGCGGCGTTGCCGATGGGCATCCCGCCCAACCTCGGGGCGGTCGCCGCCGGTTTCATGGCCGACCACGTCTTCAACCGGCTGGACATCCAGGGCTGGATGGCGCGCACCGGCTTCCAGATGCTCGACCCGTTGAAGACAGCCAAGGCGCGCGTCGACTTCGTCCGGCAACTGCACGACCGCGAAGCGCTGCTGCCGCGGGAACAGCAGCGCCGCTTCCTCGACTCCGAAGGCTGGATCGCCTGGTCCGGGCCGGCGGTGTCCGAACTGCTCAAGCAGTTCATCGCGCACAACCGGTTGATGTCGGGCGGATTCGCAATCAACGGACAGTTGGTCACGCTCAACGACATCACCTGCCCCGTGCTCGCCTTCGTCGGTGAGGTCGACGACATCGGCCAGCCCGCCTCGGTGCGGGGCATCCGCCGGGCCGCGCCGTTGGCCGACGTGTACGAAACGATGATCCGGGCCGGTCACTTCGGCCTGGTCGTCGGCTCGAAAGCCTCCGAGATCACCTGGCCGACGGTCGCCGACTGGGTGCACTGGGTGGACGGCACCGGTCCGCTGCCGAGCAACGTCGAACCGATGCAGGACGGCCCGCCACACACCGAAAGCGCCGACACCGGCGTGCCGTTGTCGGCGCGGGTTGCGCACGGTGTCGGCGAGGCCTCCGAGGTCGCCCTCTCGCTGGCCCGCAGCGCCGCCGAAGCCGTCGTCGCGGCCAACAAGTCGGTGCGCACCCTGGTGGTGGAGACCGCGCGAACGCTTCCGCGGCTCACCCGTCTCGGCCAGATCAACGACCACACCCGAATCTCGTTGGGCCGCATCATTTCCGAGCAGGCCAAGGATTCCCCGAACGGCGAGTTCCTGCTTTTCGACGGACGGGTGCACACCTACGAGGCGGTCGACCGCCGCATCAACAACGTGGTTCGGGGTCTGATCGACGTCGGGGTACGCCAGGGCGACCGGGTCGGCATCCTGATGGAGACCAGACCCAGTGCGCTGGTCGCCATCGCCGCGTTGTCGCGGCTCGGCGCGGTGTCGGTGCTGATGCCGCCCGACGGCGACCTGCACGAGGCGGCCCGGCTCGGCGGGGTCGCGGAGATCCTGACCGATCCGACGAACCTGGACGCCGCACGGCAGCTCGAAGTGCAGGTGCTCGTCCTGGGCGGCGGCGAGGCCCGCGACCTGAACCTGGCCGAAGACGCCGACGTCATCGACATGGAGCGGATCGACCCGGAGGCGGTCACCCTGCCCGGTTGGTATCGGCCCAATCCCGGCTACGCGCGTGACCTGGCTTTCGTCGCCTTCAGCACCGTCGGTGACGAACTCGTCGCCAAACAGATCACCAATTACCGGTGGGCGCTGTCGGCATTCGGGACCGCCTCGGCGGCGGCCCTGTCGGCGGGCGACACGGTCTACTGCCTGACCCCCCTGCACCATCAGTCCGGCCTGCTGGTCGCGGTCGGCGGCGCCGTCGTCGGTGGGGCGCGGATCGCCTTGTCGCGTGGTCTCAAGCCGGAGCGGTTCGTCCAGGAGATCCGCCAGTACGGCGTCACGGTCGTGTCCTACACGTGGGCGATGCTGCGCGATGTGATCGACGACCCGGCGTTCGTGTTGAACGGTCACCACCCGGTGCGGCTGTTCATCGGTTCGGGCATGCCGACCGGATTGTGGCAGCGGGTCACCGAGACGTTCGCGCCGGCGCGGGTGGTGGAGTTCTTCGCGACGACGGACGGGCAGGCCGTGCTGGCGAACGTGTCGGGCGCGAAGGTCGGCAGCAAGGGCCGGCCGTTGCCCGGCGGCGGCGAGATCGAACTGGCCGCCTACGACGCCGACTCCGACCTCATCCTCGAAGACGACCGCGGATTCGTCCAGGTCGCCGCGGCCGACCAGATCGGTGTGCTGCTGGCCAGCCCGCGCGGACCGGTCGACCCGACGGCGTCGGTCAAACGCGGCGTCTTCGCGCCGGCCGACACCTGGGTGTCGACGGAGTCGTTGTTCCGTCGTGACGCCGACGGTGACTACTGGCTCGTCGGGAATCGCAACGCCCCGATCGCCACCGCGCGCGGGGTCACCTTCCCGGAACCCATCACCGAGGCGGTCAGCCGGATCACCGCGGTCGATCTGGCCGTGACGTATGCGGTGCCGGTGGCCGGGGGGCTCGAGGTCGCCGTCACGGCGTTGACGCTGCGACCCGGCGCCTCGATCACCGCGGCCGACCTCACCGAAGCGGTTGGTGCGATGCCGGTCGGGCTGCCGCCGGACGTCATCCATGTAGTTGCCGAGCTGCCGCTGTCGGCGACGTTCCGTCCGCTGGCCGGCGCGCTGAAAGCCGCCGGGCTGCCGCGGGCCACTCGGCAGGCGTGGTACCTGGATCCCGACGACGGCCGCTACAAGCGGCTGACCACCGCGGTGCGCTCCGAGATCGCCGGTACCGGCCACCGCGTGTAACGTCGCGGTGTTTGCTGACGAAACCGCTGGTAGGCTCGCCCACAACCATTCCCGCTGGAGGATGCCATGTCATCGCAACGCCGCCTGATCGTCAGTGCTGTCGCCGGCGCCGGACTGGCCCTGTCGCTGGGCCTGGGGTCCGCGGCGGCCGATCCCGAAACGCCGACGCCGACGTCACCCACGCAGGCCGCGGGCACGCCCGGTCTGCAGCTGACCGGCGGCGCAG
>ERZ724503.741-NODE-741-length-14364-cov-17.569362_pt1 | contig 14364 bp, 14 predicted proteins | sample MGYA00376036_ERZ724503 | MGnify/ENA primary metagenome ERZ724503 (study PRJEB28724, sample SAMN07190885) | wastewater metagenome | isolation source: influent of sewage treatment plant in Hong Hong | place: Hong Kong | collected 2016-03-17 ...
AATACAGTTTATCCGCTGGGTTTAAAAGCACCTAAGATTGACAAAGATAGGAGAATAAAATGAATCCATTAATCCAAAGTTTGACTGAAGGTCAACTTCGTACTGACATTCCTTCATTCCGTCCTGGTGACACTGTACGTGTTCACGCTAAGGTTGTCGAAGGTAATCGCGAACGTATCCAGATTTTCGAGGGTGTTGTTATCTCTCGTAAAGGCCAAGGCATCTCAGAAATGTACACTGTACGTAAAATTTCTGGTGGTGTTGGTGTTGAGCGTACTTTCCCAATCCACACTCCACGTGTTGATAAGATTGAAGTCGTTCGTTACGGTAAAGTTCGTCGTGCTAAATTGTACTACCTACGTGCATTGCAAGGTAAAGCAGCACGTATCAAAGAAATCCGTCGTTAAGATAGTCCCTTGGACTGACGTAGTCGGATTGAGAAGAGGCAGCGTTAGCTGTCTTTTTTTGTTCTAAACATTTATTCAGCAACAGTCTATGATGATATCGAAAAGAAGGGCAGTTTGGAAGTATACTGAGAGGAGATATCTGGTAAAATATGAGACAGACGTGTCGCAATCTTTCTATTCATCATTAATTGTGATAAACTAAATATAATATCATATGGTTGGCAGTTTTCTAATACTGCCAATACTTATTTCATCATTTAGAAAGTCAGAAATGAAAATAATAAAACAACTTTGGTGGTTTTTTAGGCTAGAGAAAAAACGGTATGTAATGGGGATTGTTTCCTTGTGCTTGGTAAGTGCATTGAACTTGCTTCCGCCCTATATCATGGGAGAAATTATTGATCAGATTGCAGGGAACCGTTTATCAGGCAATCAACTTCTGATTGGGGTAGCTGGTTTGGTTCTCTCTGCAATCGGTATGTATGTATTGCGTTATATTTGGAGAATGAATATTCTAGCGACTTCCTTTCGGCTTGGCAAAATTATGCGTGCTAGGCTATTTGAACATTTTATGAAAATGTCTCCACCTTTTTTTCAAAATTACCGAACAGGTGATTTGATGGCGCACGCTACTAACGATATCAATGCTTTGACACGATTAGCAGGTGGAGGAGTGATGTCATTTGTCGACGCGACGGTAACGGCCCTCTTGACCTTGGTGACCATGTGTTTCATGATTTCTTGGAAAATGACCCTAGTTGCCATTCTGCCCTTGCCTTTTATGGCCATGACAACTAGCTTTTTGGGCAGAAGGACACATGAGAATTTTAAGGCGTCTCAGGCGGCTTTCTCAGAATTAAATAACAAGGTTCAAGAATCGGTATCAGGTATCAAAGTGACCAAGTCATTTGGTTATCAGGAACAGGAAACTCATGCATTCCAAGAAGTCAATCAAGCAGCCTATTTACAAAATATTAAGACCATGCGGTATGATGCCATGTTTGATCCAGCCGTTTTATTCTTTGTTGGTCTTTCTTACGTACTGACCTTGTTCGTTGGTGCTCAATTTATTCGACAAGGTCAGGTGACAGTTGGGCAACTCGTAACCTTTATGACCTATTTGGATTTACTGGTTTGGCCATTAATGGCGATAGGATTCTTATTTAATATTACACAACGTGGCGCTGTTTCTTATGAGCGTATCCAACGATTATTAGATATTCGTTCAGATGTTGAAAATCCACAGAATCCTTTACCTGCACCTGAAAATGGAGACATTCGTTATGAAATTGATGCATTTTCATATGAAGAACAACCGACACTTGAAGACATCTATTTCACTATTGAAAAAGGGCAGACGGTTGGTCTAGTAGGTCCTACAGGGTCTGGGAAAACTACTTTATTAAAATTAATCTTGCGTGAATATGATGTGGAAGATGGTCGTATTTTATTGAACAATGAAAATGTAAAAGACTATCGTTTAGCAGATTTGAGGAGTCTGCTGGGCTATGTTCCCCAAGATCAGTTTCTATTTGCAACAAGTATTTCAGAAAATATCCGCTTTGGACATCCCAATTTGGGAGAAGAGGAGATTGAGGAAGCTGCTAAAATTGTTCATGTGTATGATGATATAATGGATATGCCTGAAAAATTTGACACCGTTGTGGGAGAAAAAGGTATTGCCTTATCTGGTGGACAAAAGCAGCGATTGGCTATGGCACGCGCAATGATTTTAAATCCAGAAATCCTATTGTTAGATGATTCCTTATCAGCAGTTGATGCCAAGACGGAACATGCTATTATTGAAAATGTCAAGGAGGGCAGACGAGGTAAAACAACCATTATCACAGCCCATCGTTTATCGGCAGTAGTCCATGCAGATATGATTTTGGTATTAGAGAATGGGCGTATTACTGAACGGGGACGTCACCAAGAATTACTTGAGAAGAAAGGTTGGTACTATAATACATATAGGATGCAGCAATTGGAAATGGAGGAGTATGATGAATAAGAAAGCACCACAAAATGTCTTTTGGCGGCTATTGTCCTATGTCAAACCTTATCTATTTCTAACCATCGCTGCCTTAAGTTTTTTATTGTTAACCACAGTTATTCGTAGTATCATTCCCTTGCTGGCATCTTATTTCATTGATCATTATGTCCATCAAGTAACAGATGGGGTTTTGTTGGTTTTAGGTGGCTATTTTGGTCTGTATATCCTCCAGATGTTGTTTCAGTATATTGGTAATTTTTGGTTTGCTAAGGTTTCTTACAGTATTGTTCGAGATATTCGCCAGGATGCCTTTTCTAAAATGGAATCTTTGGGGATGGCCTATTTTGATCAAACACCGAGTGGTTCGATTGTATCTCGATTGACAAATGATACGGAGAGTATTTCAGAGATGTTTTCTGGGATACTGTCCAGCTTCATTTCCGCTATTTTTGTCGTAGCTGTCACTTTGTATACCATGTTTGCTCTTGAGTGGAAATTAACCAGCCTCATTGTCCTCTTTTTACCAATCATTTTTATATTGGTGAATATGTATCGAAAAAAATCAGCACCCGTTGTGGAAAAAACACGGAGTTTATTGAGTCAAATCAATAGTAAACTTGCTGAGAGTATTGAGGGAATTCGGATTATTCAGGCCTTTAGACAAGAGGAACGTTTATCTGATGAGTTTGAAGCTATTAATCAAGAACATCTAGCCTTTGCCAGTCGGTCAATGGCTTTGGATAGCCTGTTTTTGCGACCTGCTCTTTCGCTGATAAAAATACTAGCCTATGCTTTTCTAATGACCTATTTTGGCTTGGATTGGTCAGATGCACCGGTTTCCGCAGGACTGATTTATGCTTTTATCCAATATGCCAATCGTTTATTTGATCCTCTTTTAGAAGTTACCCAACACTTTTCAACCCTTCAGACTTCTATGGTGTCTGCGGGGCGCGTGTTTACTCTAATGGATCAAACGATTGAGGAGCCAAGGCAAGAGAGTACGGATGTGCGAATCATTAAAGGTGATATTGTCTTTGAAGATGTGTCATTTTCTTATGATGGCAAGCGGAAAATTTTGGATCATGTTTCATTCGAAGTAAAAAAAGGACAAACCATTGCTTTTGTTGGGGCTACAGGATCTGGAAAATCTTCCATAATAAATGTATTTATGCGTTTTTATGAATTTCAATCGGGCCGCATCCTCATTGATGGACAAGATATACGTCAATTCGCACCTCACGAATTGCGTTCTAATATTGGGCTTGTATTGCAGGAACCGTTCTTGTATCATGGAACAATTGCTTCCAACATTCAAATGTATCAAGATATCAGTCAGGATGACATCATTGAAGCTGCTCGTTTTGTTGATGCAGCACCATTTATTGAAAAATTACCTAATGGTTACCAACAGCTTGTTACAGAGAGGGGTTCTTCCTTTTCAACTGGGCAACGGCAGTTACTTGCGTTTGCAAGAACCATGGCTAGCCAGCCCAAGATTTTGATTCTAGACGAAGCGACTGCTAATATTGATTCTGAAACAGAACAGACTGTTCAGCATTCACTTGAAAAAATGAGAAAAGGACGTACAACCATTGCAATTGCGCACAGGTTATCAACGATTCAAGATGCAGATTGCATTTACGTTTTAGATAAAGGCAAAATTATTGAATCAGGTAGCCATGAAGAATTACTAGCCCTCAAGGGAACCTATCATCGGATGTATGAGCTTCAGGCTGGCCAATTGGCACGGTAATTAAATTGTTAAACCACCGTAGGAGGTATTATGATGACTCAACCACATATCCCATCAGTCATGTCTGATTTACGACAAGATATTGTTCAAATGCCCGAAGTCATAAAAGAATGTAGTGGCATTCGCATTTATGGTCGTCGCATTCGTTCCATCTTATTTACCACCGATGTTTCAATTATTGCGAATCATAATGCGGATGCCATTCTAGCGGTTTATCCCTTTACTCCAATTCCTGCCATTATTAAGAGTATCATGATGGTTGCTTCTGTACCTGTTCTGGCTGGCGTGGGTGGTGGCTTAACAACTGGTGTGCGTTCGGCTAATATGAGCTTATTGTCTGAATCAGAGGGAGCCTATGCTGTTGTTGTAAATGGCCCAACAACTGTTGAAACAATTGAGGAAATCAATAAGGTCATCGATATTCCCATTATTTATACAGTCGTTTCAGATAAATCTGATATCAAATCTCGGATTGAAGCGGGGATTGATATCTTGAATGTTTCATGTGGTGTTGAAACCCCGAAAGTTGTAGAAAAAATTCGGAAAGAGTATCCCGATTTTCCTATCATGGCAACTGGTGGACCAACCGAAGAAAGCATTCGTCAAGTTATAGCAGCTGGAGCAAATGCCATCACCTATACCGCCCCAAGTAATGGGGAATTGTTCAAAGGAAAAATGGAAAAATACCGTAAACATGCAGCAGACTAAAACAGTCTCAGTCTTGCATTCTGTCCTTTTCTGAGTTACAATAGAAAGGCAGACTTCCCTTAGTTAAATGGATATAACAAATTCCTCCTAAGAATTAGTTGCAGGTTCGATTCCTGCAGGGAAGATAGAAATACAGAAAAACCCTTGATTCACAAGGGTTTTTAACTTTCTTGCCCCAAATTCGCCCCACTTTTTTTATGAGCAATCTTTCCAGACATCTCTGATTTGATTAAATTCGGCTCTTTGTCAAATAGTGTTGATGAAGAAATTTAGGAAGAAATTAAGCAACTAATTGTTGCTTAATTCCTTTTTGTTTTGGGCCAAACATTTTTGTTATTAAAAGAATCTTGTCCTAAAATGGTAATAGTTTCTAAAGCCGTAGGTATTTCTTTCAAGTACTTTTATTTTATTGTTTATTCCTTCGATAGGGCCATTTGTTCTAGTTGGATGCTCACAAGTATTTTGAATATATGGCAGGTAAGTAATTAGAGTCTTTAATACTCTTTTTAAACCAGGAGATAGGTCTAATTGTGTAGCTGCTTCAATCGTTACCTTGAATTCTATATAATCTCTGTCCTGAATACATTTACGAAGTGAATGTACAACCTCATAATCATTTTTAAGAGATGGATTGTTTTCTAAGATATAATCTACGATTCCTTTGCTTGTTATAAAACTTTCAAAAAGCATATAACGACTATATTTATAGTTCTGAAATTCATTAGGATTCTTTAAAATTAACTTCCAATAATGTTTTAACTTTCGATATAATTTAGGGTCTTTATAACGATGCTTATCCATGACACGTAACCGAGTTCGATTTAATTCTCTATTTAAGGCTTGTAGAATGTGAAAAGGATCAATGATAATTTTTGCGTTAGGAAACATTTCTTTTATTAATTGAATGTACGGTAAGTACATGTCGATTGAGATAGTTTTTACCTTTAATCTAGTCTTAGGCTCAAAACGATGAAAATACTTTTTCAAACTGTAAGATTTTCTATCTCTTACAACATCGACTAGCTTGTGTGCTGTGCTATCACAAATAATGAAACTCATATTACTATCGGAAGATTTAACGGATTTAAATTCATCAAAACACAAATGCTCAGGAAAATCATGTGATGGTTTAATCGTTAATAATCGTGCTGTATCATCTATGATACGTCTTACAGTATGAACTGAACCGTTTTTTCTTTATGATAGTGCGTGGTCTTCTTTGCTTATTAGTCGAGAATAAATAAAGTTTTTCATGAATGAGTTGAAGTCTTCGGATGTAACGACTATTTTTCATGACATGTTGAGAATAGTTCTTTTTGAGATAACTTTCGTTGTGTAAGGTTTTTTACATAAAAATTAAAATGAAAAATGATATAATTAATAAAAAAATATTGTCGTAGGATTTGAGGAGGTAATTGAAATCTATTCGTTACACTGTAGTTTAAAGACATCACCTTATATGTCTAGTAGAAGAATATACTAGTTTATTTCCAGCTATATTAATCTAATGATGAGAATAATCTGTGAGAATCCTTATTTTGCAGATGAAATGTAACTATAATTAAATTTTGAAAAAGTATCTAGGTTGTGTTAGATACCCAAAGAGGAGATAAATCAAATGAGAGAAAAAGTTATTGTTATTGGAGCAGGTATGGGAGGGCTTTCCGCAGCAATTCGTTTGCAGTTAGCCGGTTATAACGTAGAAATCTATGAAAAAAACCAAACTCCTGGAGGGAAAATGAGTCAAATTAAGGCAGAAGGATATACTTTTGACGTGGGACCTACAATTGTTATGATGCCAGACTTATATTGTAGTCTTTTTGAGTTGGCAGGAAAGAATCCAGAAGATTATTTTCATCTAAAACGTTTGGAGCCTATGTACGATGCTTATTTCAAGGCTGAAATTTATAGAAAATATACTATAACTAGTGATTTAGTGGAATTGATGAAGATGAATGAGGGATTGGGTCAAGAGACAGCTTTAGGATTTCTTCAATATCTCAGTGAAATGTATAAGCGTTATCAAGTTGCCGTAGAATCCTTTATTACGAAGCCTTTTCGATATGCAAGAGATATTTATAATCCTAAAATGCTTAGAGAAGTTCTTAAGCTTAAGACATTTAATAGCGCAGAAGCTATGATGGCTTCGTTTATTCCTAATAAAGATTTACAGCAAATGATGGGATTTCAGACGCTCTATATTGGTGTATCTCCTAAAAAAGGGCCATCCTTATATAACATGATTCCAATGATTGAACTACTATATGGGGTTTGGTTTATTGAAGGCGGTATGCATACCTATGCAAAAGCTTTGGAGAAACTTTTCTTCGAATTAGGTGGGAAAATTCACTATGGAAAAGATGTTCAGAGGATTTTAGTTGAGAACGGCAAAGCGAGGGGAATAGTATTAGCAGACAGGGAGATTGAAGCAGATATCATAATTTCTAATGCGGACTTTCCTTACACGATGCAAGTTCTTATTCAGGATAGCTGGGCAAAAGGGAAATATACTCCGACTAAAATTGAATCCATGGATTACTCGTGCTCATGTTTAGTGTTTTATTGGGGAGTAAAAGGGACATTTACAAATCTTAAAGTTCATAATTTTGTGATTTGTCCAGATTTATCATCTAATTTAGATCAAATTTTTGATGGTAATCTAATTGAGGATCCTTCTCTTTATCTTCACATTCCGTCATTGTGCGATTCCAATTTAGCTCCTGAAGGAAAATCTTCTTTCTATGTTTTAATGCCTGTATCTGAATTAGGAACTTCTAAATATGATTGGACTCCGGAAGTTATTGCTCACTATCGTCAGTGTGCTTTAGATTCCTTAGCACCTCTCGAGGGATTGAATGATTTAGCAGATAAAATTGAGTTTGAACAAGTATATACACCTAAAGAATTTGAAAAATCTTTTAATGCCTATCGTGGTGCTACTTTTGGACTTCAACCTACCCTTAAGCAAAGTAATCATTTTAGACCACAATCAAAATCTTTAGAATGTGAAAATCTCTACTTCACCGGTTCTTCAACACATCCTGGAGCTGGGGTTCCTATAGCTTTGGAAGGTGGAAAAATTTGTGCAGAAGAAGTAAGAAGGGATATGGAGGATGCGTTTAAATGAATAAAGACTTAACTCTAACTAAATCTTATCAGGCTGCCGAAAAGATAATGAAAGAACATTCTAAGAGTTTTTTTCAAGCTTTTGCCTCTATTCCCAAAAAAAGATTTCAGGGAGTGGTTGCTGTTTACTCGTTTTGTCGCTATGTTGATGATTTGGTTGATGAAGCAAGCGAATCGAATGAAATCGTCCTAAATCAACTAAATGTTTTAGAAACAACCATTCTCAGTTTAGGAGAGAAGCAATTACAAAATTCTATTACTAAACTAGATTGGTGGCCTGCTTTTGAAGAAACTGTGTTCAATTTTGGAGTTCAAAAAAAGGCACTTTTGGAACAAATAGAAGGTCAAAAATCAGATTTGTGTTTTTCTCCTTTTGAGACTATGGAATCGTTAGAAACCTATTGCAGAAATGTCGCTGGCTCTGTAGGAGCGATGTTGTGGCCTATGATTGGTGATGAGAAGTTTTTGACTGAAACTAATCAGACAGTTTATTTAGAATATTGTTATCAATTAGGAATGGCTATGCAAATAACGAATATTTTACGTGACATTGGCGAAGATGCAAGAAAACGTGGACGAGTATATTTACCAACTAAACTATTATCAGATTTTGGCTGGACAATATCAGATGTTATGGAGTTAAGCAACAACGCGAAATCATGGAAAGATATTCCTGAAAATTTTTCTAGTATATGGGAAGAGGTCTCCAAGATTAGTCAAAAATACTATAATGTTTTGGATAATCATATTGATATTTTTCATCCTAGTTGTCGTTTAGGACTTTTGTCAGCAGCTAATATTTATCATGCTATTGAAGATGAGATTCGAAATGATCATTATGATTGTGTTACTAAACGTCAATATACAAGCCGTTTCAAACGATTATCTATCATTAATGATATGAAAAAAAGACTTCAAAAAATCAGTAAGTCTTAAAAGTTAAAGAAAGATTTTTTTGAGGAATCTTAGACAATTTGGTACAAAATTTCTACTTCAAATGTTAGTATGTATGTTTATTGTCTAGACGTCGCGTAAGATTTATAGAAAAATATAAAAGGGGACTAAGCATTATTAATTTGCCTAGTTCCTTTCATTTGTCTAACCATTGTTGTAACAGGATTTTTTTAGATGCAAACGATTCATTGATTTCTAGCTTATATCAAAAAAGATATACTTTAAAATAGAATTCGTTTAACTACGTGGGGTTTATATTTTGAAAAAGTTACAATTCTTTTGGAACGCAATATTTAGAGGATATTTAGTTATCTTTCTCAATGAGTTCTTTTATGGGGTTTATTCTCGGATTAATAAGATACAAATCTTTGAGTTAGCCAAGATTATTTATGATAAGTCATGAAAATTGCAAGAAAATGCTCTTGATTTCTGAAAAGGATGGTGCTACACTAAACAAGTAACAAATACCTCCTTAGCTCAGTTGGTAGAGCAGTAGACTCTTAATCTATGGGTCGCAGGTTCGATTCCTGTAGGGAGCATATAACTATACATAAAAAAGCCTTTGTTTAAAGGTTTTTTTGGTTGTCTAAAGAGGATTTGTCCCATCATTTATCCCGGAAAAACATCTTGATTTAAATCTCAATGACAAATTTACAATCTTACTTAGATGCTAGTTCTCTTCCACAAATTTTTTTACAGTTTTCTTTATTTCAGCTCCATGTCCCTCCATCAAATGTCCCCCATTTTTGAAGATCTTTTTTGTTAACCTTGGATACCTATAAAGAGATTGTTTAACGTGACCTTGTGGAGCGGAGTATGGTGCAACTTTATCATCTTCTGAATGTATGATCAATGTCGGTACTTTTAAATCTTCAATCCTATAATCGTTAAAATTAACTGCCATATCTCGATTGGTAATGTCACTATCTATATTGACACCTTTTGCTCTTTTATCAATCGGAAACATTTGATAAATCGTACTTGGCTTCATCCCCATCGTTTGATCAAAAAATGGTGATATTAACCACATTGCAATATTATTATTTAAAAATTCAGGAGGTCCCAATCGCTTTGGAACATGATTAGGTTTTTTGTCCCAAGGAGAAGCTGAACTATATAAAATTAGTCCTCTACATCTCTCTGGATGATCAAGAGCAAATTTTATAGCAACTGTTCCACCTGCAGACGTACCAACTACAAATACCTTATCAATATTTAAATGGTTCAACAGTTCAATAAAGGAACTAACTTGTTCTTCAGGACTTCCATTTCCTTTTATATCACTGCCTAGATAACCAAATCGAGACGGAGCAATTATTCGATAAGTATCAGAAAAATCTTTTAGATTATTAAAGGCTTGATCATAACCACCATATAATCCATGAACGGAAAGTAAGATATTTTCACTATTACCATGGTCTAAATATGTTACTTTCCCATAACTTAGCTTTACTTCTCGATGGTCTAAATGTGTTAACTTTTTTTCAGATTTATTTAAAGCTTTAAAAAACGATATCATATTGAAAATAACAAATAAACATAATAGGGTTAGAAATACATTGAATATTTTTTTCATTTTTCATTTCTCATTTCCATATATGCATAATAAAAATCAGTTACCATTAATTCTATTTCTTTTTTTGCCTCATCAATTTTTTCATGATCAAGGTCGTATTTCTGTAATAAGAAAAATAGAGGTGAGTAAAATTTCACCGCTAACACATGCGAGTCATTTTTGGGTATTACATTATTAGTAATCATCATTTTAAAAATTTCTTCTTCCTGAGTGATAACAGATTCAATATATATTTCTTTGAATTGTATATCCAGTTCTGGAGAATTATATCTTTCAATCATTAATAGTTTTCTAAAATTAGATACAAAGTAGTCCAATAAATGATACTCAAAAAGTTGTATAGTATTATTTATCATTTCAACTAATGTGACTTTACTATAATATGTTTTTATTTCATTATTATCAGGTAGACCAATAATTGAACTCTTAGCACGTATTTTCTCATAAAAAGTATCACAACATGCATCAAAGATAGCTTGTTTACTCTTGTAATGTTTATATAATGATGGTGTTTTAATCCCTACAGCTTCTGCTATTTCATTCATATACACAGAATCAAAACCTTTTCTAGAAAATAACCCTAATGCTTCATAAATTATCTTTTCTTTTGTATTCATATTATCTCCAATTAAGCTAATTCAAATTAGCCTGTTTTAATTATACTACTTATAGTTTCAATATCAAGTAGAATAATAATATAATGATTAACAAAGCTTTATATATCAATTTGATATTTATCTTTTCAATCTATCAGCCGTTGTTAAAACTGCATCTCCTTAATTTGGTACAGTGCTATTTTAAGGTAAACTAAAAAAGAAGCCACTCTAGGCTTCTTTTTTTCTAATCCTACTTCACAAAAAGAAAATTGTTATGATATAAGATACTTTATTAAAAAATAACCATATAAGCCATGTACATTAAATGTTTGACGTGTCTTTTTCTTTAAAATTTTATTTTCGCCAGTCCCAGTCAATTTGGTAAATAATCTTTTATCTGGATTGTCTATATATCCAACTTTCATGTACTCGTCGTATGCTTTCAGCCACTCGCTATCAAACGGCACATCTCGTTCTGATTGCGGATTCTTAGTAGGTCCCCAACCTTTCTTCTTTCCGTAAACCTTGTAAGTCCTGCGGATTCGTAAACACATATTTTCGCGGTCAACGATAGGTTCTGTAATGCCGGTTGCTTCTGAAAATCACAAACCCGTCTTTCCAATTGTGTACAGGAAGAAGTGGGACTGGTACTTGATTGTCTTTCGATAATCTGTGATTAATTGTTCATATTCATCTAGTTCTAAATAATTGTCTTCTTCTCTTTTGGACTCGACATCGGAGAAAACTTTGACAATTTCGGTAAAATCTTATTTTTAAAATACCTTGATGGAAAGCAACTTTAATTGATGCCCTTATATGCGAATTGAACCTTTTGACACTATCTTTCACATAAGATTTTGCCAGTTCGTTTATAATGTTTTGATAGGAAGTAGCATTTATCTTTGAGAGTTTCGTTTCAGGGAAATATTTAGTAATTAGTAGTCGAGACATTGGTTGTGGGATATGATGATGAACAAGATGCCAGAGTTGCAGCAGATAAAATCAGTAGCCTTATAGTGGTAATTTTTTTCATTGTATACTCCTGCGCTTTCGCTTTGATCATACTAGGTCTTTCAGGAATGCTAATCATTGGCTATGGCATTTACAAGGGCACAATAAATATTCAAAAAGTGGTTAACCACCTAGAGGTTACCATTGAAGCGAATTCATAATACTATATATAATAAAACTACAAAAAAACGCATAAAATCAAGCTTATTCGGAAGACGATTTTATGCGTTTTACTTTTCATGGCAATATCAGCTTATTTTGGGAACTTGGTGTTTATGCATATTTGGTGTTTATGCATATAATATGTATTCTCTTCCATTTATCTCACTTGCATTCCATAAATGGTTTGCTTTCGATTGACAAAATACGCTATGATAAGTACGGGTATTGCGTATTGGATGATACTACTTCCGAACACTTCGTATCCAATAAAAATAGGAGCTAGTAAGGTATTGGTGGCTGTTCCAAATACGGCACAATACCCAAGGGCTGCAGCAAGTTCAGTTGGTAGACCTAGTAATCCTGCTAAAACAGCCCCAGAACTTGCTCCAATCGCAAAGAGTGGAGTAACTTCGCCCCCTTGAAAACCTGCAGCCAAACAAAGACAGGTGAGTAGGAGTTTTAGTAGCCAATCGTAAGCAAACACCTGTTCCCCAGCTAAACTTGCATCGATCAAATTGGTTCCTAGACCAGTATAACGACCTTGATGGAAGAAAAATAGTAGAACGGTCAGTCCAACTCCCATGATAGCTATTTTAATGTAAGGATTTGGAAGCCATCGAGCTGAGATGCTTTTTGATTGCGTCAAAAACCAGGCGAATAAATTGCCGATGAAACCGAAGCAAATGGCAATAAATAGCCATTTGAAACTATCTGTAAACTGGAATGAAAAAGATGAAATAGTGTGGGAAAATTTCTCTAATCCCAATAAATGGGAAGTAGTAGAAGCTGTGAAGGCGGCAACTAGACAATAGGGGAGACTAGTCCAAGAATATTGGCCAACGATTAAAACCTCAATGGCAAAGAAACCAGCAGCCAATGGTGTTTGAAATAGCCCTGCAAAACCTGCGGCCATACCAATCTTTGTTATCATGTCTTTTGGCAAGTGTGTGAAACCATGTTTTTTTAACCAGTGTGAGAGACTGGCTCCAAGTTGGACAGCTACCCCCTCGCGACCAACGGAAGCGCCAAAAAGATGACTGAGCCAAGTTGTAGCGATGATGAGCGGAATGAGAACTGGAGAAATTTGTACTATCTCCCCTTGTCCAGCTTTGAATACTAAGCCCATACCTGCTTGGACTTCCCTCCCCCATTTTTGATAAATGAAAATAATCAGCACCCCTACAAGTGGCAGAAAGGGGATTAGATATATAAAATATTCAGATCGTAAGTCTCCAACCTCTAGTAGAATTTTCCCAAAAAGTGTGGTGATAATTCCTGCACCGACTCCAATTAAGCAAGAAAAGAAAAGGAGTTGGATGGCATGTTTCATCTTATTACTCATGATTCGCTAACTTGGAAGATTGATATGCTCTTGATTGGGCTATCATATCACTAAAGGTCGCTTGAATAGCAGAGCGGTAATCATCCTTTTGGACTAATTTTCCAACTCTTTCAAGAACAGCTTTTTCTCGGCTGGTATCCAAAACAGGCTTACCTGTTGCTCGTTTGTAGGCTGCAACTTGATCAACAAGCTCCATTCGTTTTTCCAATAGTGCAACAAGTTCCTCATCAAGCTGATTAATTTGTGAACGAATCATGTCTAAATCCATTATTTACTCCTCCAGAGATTGTTTCAGTTGGTTTTTAGTATAGCAAAAAACAAGGCGAAAAACCAGCCTTGTTAAGAATGTTTACCAACTTGCTTTTTTAACCCCAGGGAGTTGACCAAGATGGGCTAATTCACGGAAAGTAATTCGACTCACACCGAATTTTCGCATATAAGCATGCGGACGGCCATCTGTCCGGTCTCGGTATTTCAGTCGATTTGGATTTGAGTCGCGAGGCAATTTTGTGAGTGCTTGGTAGTCACCTTTTTCTTTGAGACTTTTTCGCAAATCTGCATAACGTTCGATTAGTTCCAACTGCCTCTGATTGCGGGCCATTTTTGATTTTTTAGCCATAAAATTCTCCTTTTCCTAAAAACTTAACCAGTTAACTATATATCAAAAAAATAAAGATTGCAAACAATAGGTGTACAATCTTATTAATAGGCTAAAAAAACAGACCAGACCTATTGA
>ERZ724503.745-NODE-745-length-14338-cov-6.176924_pt1 | contig 14338 bp, 14 predicted proteins | sample MGYA00376036_ERZ724503 | MGnify/ENA primary metagenome ERZ724503 (study PRJEB28724, sample SAMN07190885) | wastewater metagenome | isolation source: influent of sewage treatment plant in Hong Hong | place: Hong Kong | collected 2016-03-17 ...
GGCCACCAGCGCGTGCGCCTCCCAGCGCCGCCACCGCGTCCGCCGTCGGCGGACGTCGCCGGCGCCCGAGGTCGCCGCGTCGGTCATGTCCGGCCTTCGTCGTCAGGACCCGGTGTGGAGGGTCAGCGGTATGTCGCCGAGGTCACCGTCTCCGGAGCCCACCGACACCTGCCGCGGTGCCGTGTCCAGCCAGTACGGGGTGCCGTCCTGATAGGGGTGGATCGGGAAGAAGTCGGCGTCGGTGAAGTCGCCGTCGGCCTCGGCTGCGAGCCGTCCGGTCACCTCTCCGGCCGCCAGACCGACGATCTCGAAGCTGCCCGTGGCGCCGTGCGTGCGGGAGCGGGCGGGGTGCTCCTCGACCGGGTTCGTGGTCGAGCCGGCCGGGTAGAGGAGCTCGTACGACAGCGTCGTGATGACGGGATCGCCGCCGTCGGCGTAGACCAACCGTCCCGAGGCGTGCTCGCCCTCGTCGAGCGGGACGTCGACGACGGTGTCCCGGGTCAGCTGCACGTCCGGGAGGCACCGGGGCGCGTAGTCCGCCGGATAGGCGTCCGAGCCGACCATGAACGAGCCCGGGACGAGGCCGTGGACCGTGAACCGACCTCTCGCGTCCGCGATGTCGTACTCGGCGAACGCCCCGAAGCTAGGCGCACCGTCCGGCGGGCAGAGGTCACTGGTGGTGATCTCCACGGTCGCGTGCGGAGCGGTCCGACCGCGCACCGTGAGGAACGGCTCGTCCAGGTCGAGGTCGCGGAGCGTGACGCGCGTCGATCCCGTCACCCGGAACGATCGGGCGCCGTAGCCGTGCTCACCCGCGACGACGACCGAGTACCGACCCGGGGGGAGCCCGCGGTAGGTGAGGGTGCCGTCGTCGTTGAGACGCGTGGCGTAGGGACGACCGTGGCGTCGCAGCTCGTCGACGGCCGACCTGGCCGGCTTCCCGTCCTCGACCACCCGCAGGGTGACGGTGGCGCCCTTCACCACGGCGAGCTCGACGGAGACGTGGGCGTTGGGCTCCGGTACGACGACCCGCTCCCGGGCCGGAGCCCAGTCGCTGCCGCGGTCGACGGTGACCCGGTAGGTGCCCGGCGTGAAGCCCTGCAGCCGGAAGGTGCCCCGAGGCCCGGTCTGGGTGGCCGCCACCGGTGTCCCGTCGCGGCGCTGGACCAGGAGAGGCACGGACGACGCAGGGCGCCCGCCGCTGATGGCGCGTCCCTCGACGACCGCGCCCTGGTCCAGGGTGGTGTCCACGACGGCCGGGTGGTCCGGGTCGATCGTCACGGGCTCGGACGCCCAGGGCAGCCAGCCGGCCCCACCCGCGGTGACGTAGTAGCGGCCGGCGACCAGGCCCTTGAAGGCGTAGTCGCCGTCGCCGTCGGTGCGCATGTTGAACGCCACGCTGCCGTTCATCCGGCGCAGCTGCACGAGGTCGAACGACGCGCCGGTGACCCGGCCGGTGATCTCGGAGGGGCGACCGACCGCGATGGTGCCGAGCGCACGATCGCCGGGCAGTGCGTCGAACAGGGAGCGCTGGAGCAGCCAGCTGTCGGTGGTGCCGTCCGGCCCGGCATAGGTGATGACGTAGTCCACGCCCGTGACCGTCTCGTCGCACGACCAGGGTCGGTCGACGCTCGGCTGGCACACCTGGACCAGGTAGCCGCTGCCGTTCTGGGCCACAGCGAACCTGCCGTCCGCGTCGGTCGTGGTCGAGAACCTCGAGTGCTCGCCGAGAGCCTTCTCCGGCACCTTGGCCGGACCGAGGACGTTCACCATGGCGCCGGCGACCGGGCGCCCGGTGGAGTCGACGACCCGGCCGGTCACCTGGCCGGACCGGGAGCGGTCGTCGGCGGCGGTCGCGCCGGAGGTCGTGGCGCCCACCGCGAGCAGCGGTAGCGCGATGGCGACGGTCGCTAGGCCGAGCCGTGCTCGCGGGTGTCGAGGATGGGTTCTCACGGGGGGTCCTTCGGTGGGTGCGGGTGGGTTCAGACGGGTCTACGCCCGAGCTCCGGGGTCGGTTGCATCGCGGTGAACAGCTGCGTGGCGCTGCCCGTGACCCGGACGCGCCGGTCGTCCCCGTCGAGGTCGACGAGCAGGCGGCTCGGCGCCCCCATGTCCTGGCCCTGCAGCACCGTGACGCGCGCCGGGACGTCGACGAGCGCGAGGTCTCGCAGGTAGCCCCCGAACGCCGCCGCCGCGGCACCGGTCGCGGGATCCTCGACGACCCCGCCTGGCGGGAAGGGGTTGCGTGCGTGGAAGACGGAGTGCGACACGCGGTGCACGAGGTCGACCGTCGTCCAGCCGAGCTCCGCCATCAGGGCACCGAGCAGGGCGAAGTCGTAGTCGAGGTCGGCCAGCCGCTCCCGCGTCCACGCGGCGAGCACCAGGTGCTGGTTGCCGGCGAACGCGACGTGCGCAGGCAGGGTCGGGTCGAGGTCGTCCGCCGACCAGCGCAGCGCATCGAGCGTGCGCCGAACCTCGTCGGCTGTCGCCGGACGCGTCGACGTCGGCGGGGACGCCAGCGTCGCCACGATCGCGTCGTCGCTCGACTTCGTGCGGACGTCGACGACCCCGGCCATGGTCTCGAGCCGCAGGTCGCCCGGACCGTGGCGGTCGGCCAACGCCACGGCCGTCGCCACCGTGGCGTGACCGCAGAAGGCGACCTCCGCGAGCGGGCTGAAGAACCGCAGCCCGAGCGCTCCGGCCGACCCTCCTGACGACACGAAGGCCGTCTCCGAGTAGCCGATGGTGCGGGCGATGTCGAGCATCTGCGTCGGCGTCAGGCCGTCGGCGTCGAGCACCACGCCGGCGGGGTTGCCCCCCTCGCCGTGGTCGGTGAACGCGGCGTAGCGCAGGACCTGAGGAGTCATGCCGGGACCTCTGTCGGATGGTGGCGGTCGATGACGGGAGGACCGCGCGGAGCTGGTGTGGACGTGGAACACCGTCTCCGAGCTCGGTTGGGCTCACGTTGCGGGAGCGTTGCGCGGGCCGTCGTACGCCGCCCAGCGTCGGGACGGCGCCGCCCCGTCGCGCGGCGACGCAGCGCCCTCCCCAACCAGGAGCCAACACGGACCCAAGACCTCGGCCGCAGCCTCGTCCCATGACGAATGGAGGCCGCATGAGGACGTTCGAGGTCGTTCCCGAGCAGGTTCCCAGCTGGCCGGGCATCACGGACGCCGGCCGGGTCGTGGCCGAGTTCCTCGGCAGGGTCCGGGTCACCGGCGATGCGGACGCCGCGGCCGCCCTGATGGCGCCCGTGCTGCGCTGTCATCAGATGCACTCGGAGGCCCCACAGACGATCGAGCGGTCTCCTGCCGACTACGCCGAGCACGTGCGCGACATGCTCGCCGCCTTCGGTCGCTTCAGGTACGTCGTCACCGAGCTGCTCAGCGAGGACGACCACGTCTTCGTGCGCTGGGAGCAGGCCGGCACCGACCAGGCACCGACGGACGACGGCAGCCCCTCGGGCCGGCCCCTCGTCGAGGTGGGCTCGGCCGTGTACCGCGTGCAGGGCGGCCGGATCGCCGAGTACTGGGTCCAGCTCGACCGGCACGGGCTGCTCGTGCAGCAGCAGCACCGACTGATCCCCCGCCCCCGACCGACATCCACCCCAGGAGGAACCCCATGAAGGCCGCCGTCGTCAACGCCCATCTCGACCAGCCCGCCGTCACCGTCACCGACGTCCCGGTGCCCGCACCGAAGCCGCACTGGGTCACCGTGCGCCTCGAGGCCGCGGCACTCAACCGGCTGGACGCGATGATGCTCGAGCACCGGGCGGACGAGCCCCCGGGCACGATCTACGGCTCCGACGGCGCTGGGGTCGTCGTCGACCTCGGCGACGCGCTCACGCCGGAGCCCGGTCTCTCGGTCGGCACCGAGGTCGTGATCTCACCATCGCTGTTCTGGGGGCCCAGCGACGTCGCCCCCGGCGACTCGTACGAGATCCTCGGGTCCCCCACCCCTGGCACGCACGCCGAGCTCGTCACGGTCCCGGCTGCCAACGTCTACCCGAAGCCCCCGCACCTGGACTGGGCAGCAGCGGCAGCGCTCCCCCTCGCCGGTGTCACCGCCTGGCGTGCGGTGGTGACCCGTGGCGGCCTGGCCCCAGGGGAGAAGGTCGTGGTCGGCGCGGCTTCGGCAGGCGTCGGGAGCATGGCGATCCAGATCGCGGCGGCGTCCGGAGCCGAGGTGGTCGCGGTGACGGTGGGTGCCGACAAGGCGGCCTTCGCCCGCAGGCTCGGTGCGACGGCGGTGGTCGACCGCTCCTCCGAGACCTTCCTCGACGACCTCGCCGCTGCCGCGGCCGGCGCCGACCTCGCGCTCGACCCGACGGGCGTGCTCTGGCAGCCGTTCCTGGACGTGCTGAGGCCGGGCGGACGCCTGGTCGTCGTCGGCAAGATGGCGGCCCCGACCGCCTCCGTGCGGGTGCAGTCGGTGTACTGGAAGCAGGTCGACATCCTGGGGTCGTCCATGGGCAGCCCGCGCGACTTCGCGGCGCTGCTCGACCATGTCCGAGACCACCGGTGGGCTCCGCCCGTCGACTCCGAGTTCCCACTCGAGCAGATCGCCGAGGCCTACGCGCGCCTGGACTCCCCCGAGCGCGCCGGCAAGGTCGTCCTCCGGACACGTCCGATCGCCAGCCAATAAATGTGCGCACGCACACACTTGACAGGCGGCTCTGTGCGTGACAACAATGTGCGTGCACACACACTTTATTGGAAGGACTTGCCATGACTTCTCTCATCAATCGCTCCGAGCTCGAGGCGCTCATCACCGCCGGCGAGGTGGTCGTCGTGGACGCCCTGCCGGCGTCCTACTACGACCAGATGCACCTGCCGGGCGCGCTGAACCTCGTCGAGGACGAGGTCGACGTCCGTGCCGCCGAGCTCCTGCCGGACAAGGACGCGGCGATCGTCACCTACTGCTCGAACGCCTCCTGCGGCAACAGCCAGGCCGTGGCGAACCGCCTCGAGCGACTCGGCTACACGAACGTCCGGAAGTACCGCGAGGGCATCCAGGACTGGGTCGGGGCCGGGAACGCCACCGAGCCCCGCGCCGCCTGACCGCGACCCGTCCACCCATCACCCAACACCCATCAAGGAGAAGGACCCATGAGCACCACCACGACCCCGACCCGCGACCTCGCAGGCCACGTCCTGCCCGCTGCCGGCACCTGGGACATCGACCCCGGCCACACCGACCTCGCCTTCGTCGGCCGCCACTTCATGGTGACCAAGGTCCGTGGCCGGTTCACCGGCGTCACGGGCGCCGTCGTCATCGCGGACGACTTCGAGGACTCCCGTGTCGAGGTCACCATCGACATGACCACGGTCGAGTCCGGCAACGCCGCCCGGGACGAGCACATCAGGTCCGCGGAGCTGTTCGACGTCGAGCAGTACCCCCGGGCCACCTTCCGCAGCACCCGCGTCGAGTGGTCCGGCGCGTCCGGGACCGTCCACGGCGACCTCACCATCCACGGCGTGACCAGGCAGGTACCGCTCCAGGTGACCTTCGAGGGCTACGCCCGCGACCCGTGGGGCGGCGACCGCGCGATCTTCTCGGCACGCACCAAGGTCAACCGGGAGGACTTCGGCATCACCTGGAACATGGCCGTCGAGACCGGTGGGGTCCTGGTGTCGAAGGAGATCCAGATCGAGATCGACCTCGAGACCGTCCTCCGCGCCGCTTGACCGGCACCGCCCGCATCGCGCCACGTGGGAGGTCGCCCCGCGACCTCCCACGTGCTCGCAACACCCGCGCAACCCCGACACCGGACCGTGGAGGTGCCCCCGGGCACCACCCCCCACCAGACCACTCACACCCAGGAGTCACCGTGTCCACACTGCTCTACCGCGTCGGCCGAGGGGCCGGCCGCCACCCATGGCGCATCGTCGCGCTGTGGATGGTCGCTGCCATCGCCGCGATCTTCCTCAACTCCGCCGTCGGCGGCGCACCGGACGAGACGTTCCGTCTGCCGGGGGCCGAGTCGCAACGCGGGGCCGACCTGCTCGAGGAGCGGTTCCCCGAGCAGTCCCTCTTCACCTCCAACGTGGTCTTCCACGACGACCGCGGGCTCACCGACCCGGCTGTGCGGCGGGCTGTCGAGCTGGTCATCCGCGACCTCGCGGCCGGTCCGCACGTCATGGACGTCGCCGGCCCGTTCGGGCCCGCGAGCACGGTGAGCGCCGACGGGACGACGGCCTTCGCCACGATCGCCTACGACCAGGAGTCGACCACTGACGCGATGCTGGCCTCCGCCGACGCAGCGGTTGCCCCGCTCCGCGCCGACGGTGTCGAGGTCGCGTACGACGGCTCCCTGGGGTACGCCACCGCCAACGGCGAGGGCGGCACGGAGATCATCGGCATCCTGATCGCCGTCGTGGTGCTCGCGATCGTGTTCGGGTCGCTGGTGGCGATGAGCCTGCCCATCGTCGTCGCGCTGCTCGCCATCCTCATCGGCACCAGCACCCTGGGCATCCTCTCGGGCGTAGTCGCCGTCCCACAGATCGCGACCGTGATCGGGCTCATGCTCGGCCTCGGCGTCGGCATCGACTACGCGCTCTTCGTCCTCAGCCGTCACCGGCAGAACCTCGAGGCCGGCATGCCGGTGCCCGAGGCCGTCGGCCACGCCAACGCGTCGGTCGGGCTCTCCGTGCTCTTCGCCGGCAGCACCGTCATCCTGGCGATCGTCGGGGTCCAGGTCTCCGGCATCCCGATGCTCGCCATGATGGGCTGGGGCGCTGCGATCATGGTGGCGGTCACGATGCTGGCGTCGCTGACGCTCCTGCCTGCCGTGCTCGGCATCCTGCGCACCCGGGTCAACAGCCTGCGCATCCCGTTCCTGCGCCAGCGGCGGGACGGCGGCGGCCTGACCAGCCGCTGGGCGCGGACGGTCGCACGGAAGCCCGCGGCGTACGCCGTCGGCGCCGTCCTCGTCCTGGTCGCCCTGAGCGTGCCCACGTTCTCGATGCGCCTGGCGTTCCCGGATGCAGGGAACGACCCGCAGGGCGCGACGACCCGCGTCGCCTACGACCTGATGGCCGAGGCCTACGGCCCCGGCACGGGTTCGCCGATGCTGGTCGTGCTCGAGAGCGAGCACGGTCCCCTTCCGGGCGGCCTCGCCGAGGAGGTCGCGGCGGAGACCGCCCGTGTGGACGGTGTCCAGAGCACCTCACCGCCGACGTTCAACGCCGCCGGGGACGTCGCCGTCGTCGGCGTGACCCCCACCAGCTCGTCGCAGGACGAGAAGACCTCCGCGCTCCTGGACCGCCTGCGGACGGAGACCCTTCCGGAGCTCGTCGACGGCCGTGGACTCAAGGTCCAGGTCACCGGCGGCACCGCCATGACCGACGACGTGTCGCAGCGGCTGCAGGACCGGATGCCCCTGTTCCTCGCCGTCGTCATCGGGCTGTCGTTCCTGCTGCTCGTGGTGGTCTTCCGCTCCGTCGTGGTCCCCGCCAAGGCAGCGCTCCTGAACATCCTGAGCATCGGTGCCGCGTACGGCGTCGTCGTCGCGATCTTCCAGTGGGGCTGGGGCGCAGACCTGATCGGACTCGAGGAGACCGTGCCGATCATGCCGCTCGCACCGATGCTGATGTTCGCGATCCTCTTCGGCCTCTCCATGGACTACGAGGTGTTCCTCCTCAGCCGGATGCGCGAGCAGTACCTACGCCACGGCGACGCGCGGCGCGCAGTGCTGGAGGGCGTCGGCGCCACGGGACGTGTCATCACCAGCGCGGCCGTCATCATGATCGCGGTCTTCGCGTCGTTCATCCTGGCGACCGACCCCACCACCAAGATGTTCGGGGTCGGCCTCTCCGTCGCCGTGCTGCTCGACGTCACCCTCGGCCGGATGGTCCTGGTGCCGGCCGTGATGACCCTGCTCGGCGAGCGCGCGTGGTGGCTGCCGGCCTGGCTCGAGCGCCGGCTCCCCGCCGTCGACCTCGACACCGAGACCGTCGACGAGGCCGACACGTCGCTCCTGGCCGTCCCGCCATGAGCCGTGCAGGCACCGCGCACGACGTCGGCTGACGCCCTGTGATCCCCCACCGGCCGAGGGGCTCTCAGATCGAGACGATCGTGCCCCCGGCCGGGTCGGTCCTGCCCTCCACCAGGTCCAGGTAGGCGGCCTGCAAGCCTTCCGGCGTCGAGACACGGGCGACCTGCAGCCACTCCGATGCCCACCGGGCGAAGGGGATCCACGCGTCCGCGACGGTGCGGTCCAGCGCGGGCCCGCCCCAGTCGGCGGTCCGCTTGGCGACCCGGTCGGGCGCGAAGAAGAACGTGGGTCGGGCGCCGGGGAGGTGCTCGCCGCCGGCCGACATCTCGGTCCAGTGGGTCGCGCCGACCACGGAGCTGAAGATCAGCCCGTCGGCGTACCGAGTGTGGACGTCGCGGCGGACCTCCCCGCTGCCGGAGAAGTCGACGTAGACGGCCCGCTGCCCCGGAAGGTCCGCGGTCTCGCTGTAGTCGAGCACCGCGTCGTAGATGTCCAGCTCGGTCACGAACTCGCGGTTGCCGGCCGAGGTCAGACCCACCACGTGAACGGCGTCGCGCCGAGAGAGCAGGTACGCAGCGATGATCGCGGTCTTCGACGACGCGCTGGAGAGGACGACCGCGTCGGTGTCGAGGAGGTGCTCGTCGGCGAGGAAGTCGTCGACCAGGAACGACGTGATGAAGAGCGGGAAGAACAGCTCCTGCTCGGCCTCGAGCTCCGGCGAGTGGATGGGGTCGGTGCTGACGTTGCGGTAGGTCTGGTACGCGGCCGGCAGGTCGGCGCGGTGCGGCGAGGCGTCGGCAAAGCCCCGGTCGGTCACCCGGGACGGGGTGAGGACGACGTCGGTGCCGGCCGGCAGGTAGCCATAGACCCTTGCACCCTCGACCACCTCGGGGTGCCGCGACCGCTCCACTCGGGCGTGACCCCACACCGGCACCCGCCCCCAGCCGGCCTCGGACACGGGGAAGAAGTCCCAGTAGCGCATCGCGTCGCCGAACACGGCGTACGTGATGTTGTTGGAGGTCAGACCGAACGACTCGACCCGCAGCAGCACCTGTCCCTCATCCGGCTCGGGCACGGCCCGGTCCACCAACCGCGTCTCGCGTACGTCGTCACGGCGTATCTCGAGGTCCACGGCCATCACCCTAGGAGACGTCCATGCCCGCCGAAAGGACCTGACGGCCCAGCCCACCGGAGCACCCAAAGGCCCTCCGCCGCCGGCTCCGAAGTGACGACAGTCGGACCCACGACCGTGGGTCCGACTGTCGCCGATGTCCTGAGACATCACACACGTGCTGGCTGTCGTGTCCTGGCTCAGGACATCGGCGACAGGTGTCTCACGACATAGGCGACACGAGTCTCAGGTGATCGGCGACAGGTGCGGTGGCCGGGACGCTCGGCCATGTCTAAGGCACGCCTGGTCATCACCGCCCTGTTCACCGAGGGTCTGACGCCCTCCCAGGTAGCCGAGCGGTACGGCGTGCACCGGGCCTGGGTCTACAAGCTCAAGGCCCGCTACGAGGCCGAGGGCGACACGGCGCTCGAGCCACGGTCGCGGGCACCGAGGACCAACTCGAACGCGACCCCGGCCGCCACGGTCGACTGGTCCTACGGATCCGCAAACAACTCTCCGAGGCCGGCCTGGACGCCGGCGCCGACACCATCGACTGGCACCTGCGCCACCGCCACGGCACCGTGCTGTCGCGGGCCACGATCAACCGGATCCTGGTCCGCGCCGGCGCCGTCACCCCCGACCCCTCCAAGCGACCCAGGTCGTCCTACATCCGCTTCGAGGCCGACCAGCCCAACGAGACCTGGCAGTCCGACTTCACCCACTACCGACTCACCCTCCCCGAGGGCGGCCCTGGTCAGGACGCCGAGATCATCACCTGGCTCGACGACTGCTCGCGCTACGCACTCCACGTCAGCGCCCACCCCCGGATCACCGCACCGATCGTGCTGGCCACCTTCCGGCACGCCGCCGACCTGCACGGATACCCCGCATCCACGCTCACCGACAACGGCGCTGAGGGGCATGGTCTACACCGTCAGGTTCTCCGGCGGCCGCGGCGGCCGCACCAAGCTCGAGCACGAGCTGCGCCGCCTGGGCATCGTCCAGAAGAACTCCCGACCCAACCACCCCACCACCTGCGGGAAGGTCGAACGGTTCCAGCAGACGATGAAGAAGTGGCTACGCGCCCAACCGACGCAGCCCGCCACCATCACCGAGCTCAACGCCCTGCTCGCTGTCTTCGCCGACGAGTACAACCAGCGACGCCCCCACCGCTCCCTGCCGCACCGCGCGACCCCGGCCACCGTCTACAACGCGCTGCCCAAGGCCGCTCCCGGCGCCGACCGCACCCGCGACACCCACGACCGGGTCCGCCACGACGTCATCGACGGCTCCGGGTGCGTGACCCTGCGCCACGACGGCCGACTCCACCACATCGGCATCGGCAGAACCCACGCCCGAACCCGCGTCATCCTGCTCGTCCAAGACCTCGACATCAGGATCGTCAACGCCGCCACCGGCGAGCTCCTCCGCGAACTCGTCCTCGACCCCCGACGCGACTACCAGCCCACCGGAGCACCCAAAGGCCCCACCCGCCGCCCCCCGAAATGACAACAGCCGGACCCACGATCGTGGGTCCGACTGTCGCCGATGTCCTGAGACATCACATGGAGCCGCCTGTCGGAATCGAACCGACGACCTATTCATTACGAGTGAATCGCTCTACCGACTGAGCTAAGGCGGCGTGCTGCCCGGCTCCGGAACAGGTCCGGTCCGGGCAACCCGAGGAAGTATACGGACGCCGGTCCGGGCCGTCTAAACGGCACCGGGACCGGCGTCCGGGGCTCCGATCGGGCGCGGCGAACGCGACAACCCGCGCCTCGTCGGAGGGTCTGCTAGGGCCGCGTCAGGCGGCGAGCGTGACCTTCGAGGTCGTCGTCGCGCCGCGGCCGGTGACCAGGGTCTGGTCGGCCCCGCACCAGCAGGTGAAGGACACGACGATGCCGTGGTCGGTGTTGGCCAGGGCGGTGACCTGGCTCGGGAAGATGAGCTGGCGCCGCTCGCAGGCGGTGCAGTGGTGGTCGAACATGGTGGCCTCCTCCGGGCATCGTGCAGACAGGTGTGCACCACCATGGTGAGTGATCGCAAGACATAGGGGTAGCCTTGGTTTCCTTCAGAAACCCAAGGATCTACCTATGCTCTCGCTGCACCAGCTCACCTGCTTCCTCGCCACCTACGAGCACGGGTCGCTCACGGCCGCCGCCGAGGAGCTCGGCTATGCCCAGCCCTCGGTCTCCGAGCAGATCCGGTCGTTGGAGAAGTCGCTGGGAGTCCAGCTCTTCCGCCGGGTCGGACGCGGCGTCGTTCCGACCACGGTCGCCGACTCGCTGCGCCCGCACGCGGAGAAGGTGCTGGCCGCCGTCGACGACGCCCAGGAGGCGGTGCGGAGCGTCCGATCGCTGGAGACCGGCACGATCCGCTTCGGCATGTTCGGGACCGCGCGCCTGTACGCCGGCGCGGGGCTCGTCGCCGACGTGCTGTCCCGCTACCCCGGCGTCCGCGTCGAGCTCATCGGCCAGAACTCGACGGACGTGCAGGAGGATCTGAGACGCGGCCGCATCGAGGCCGCGATGATCGCCGTACCGACCGTCGCCAGCGAGGGCCTGTCGGTGACGCCGGTCGCGCGCGACGAGCTCGTCTACATCAGCAACGACCCCGCGCGGCTCGCCGCGCCGGTCACCGCACTCCGGCTCTCGCAGTCGTCGCTGGTGATGCCGGAGACGACCTGGCGGGCCGACGACTCCACCCGCAAGGTGCTTCGCCAGATGCTCCACGAGACCGGGCGCAACCCGCAGACCCGGATCGAGGTCGAGGACGTCGAGACCGCCGTCGAGCTCGTCGGGATGGGGTACGCCGACTCCGTGATCCCCAAGGGCGCGGCGCTGCAGCTGCTCCCGCGCCTGGCGCCCGAGGCCGGGTGGGTCTCGCTGCGGCCGCGGCAGTACGACACCTTCGCCATCGTCCACCGGACCGGCGCCACCCTCTCCCCCGCCGCCCGCCTGATGATCGACCTGGCGACCACGCGCATCCAGGAGATCGCCGACCCGGTCAGCCTTCGAGGCAGCGCTACGGTCGGGACATGACCTCGGCCAAGTCGACCGTCCGCGCCTTCCTCGAGCACCTCGCCGCCAGGGAGACCGATGCCGCCATCGCCCTGCTCGACGACGAGGTGGTGTGGCGCAACACCGGGCTGCCGACGTTCGAGGGCAAGCGGGTGCACGCGATGCTGCGCGACATGGAGAGCCGGGGCATCGGATTCGAGGTCCGGTGGCACCACGTCGCGTCGAGCGGCGGGGTCGTCCTCACCGACCGCACCGACGTGATCAAGGCCGGGCCGTGGGGCACCTCGTTCCACGTGCGGGGGACCTTCGAGGTGCGCGACGGCAAGATCGTGCTCTGGGACGACGCGTTCAGCTGGCTGGAGCTGCTGGCGAGCGGCGTCATGGGACTCGGCCGGATCCTCACCGACCGCAGCTAGCGGTCACCAGCAGCCGACCCGTCCTGTCAGGCGTCCTCGGGGCGCCAGCCCCGCAGCCCGTCCGTGCACGAGACGGCGTCGTAGCCGACGGCCCGGAGCCACGCCGCCTCCTCCCGGCTCCGGTCCCCCGTCGCGCAGACCAGGTGGACCCGCACCCCACGTGGCACCTCCCACAGGCGCTGCCGCAGCTGGGTGCTCGGCAGCGACCGCGCACCGGCGAGGTGGCCAGCGGCGTACTCGACCGGCTCACGCACGTCGATGACGACCTCGCCGGCCTCCAGCGCGCGACGGGTCTCGGCGAGGGTCACTTCGACCACGGGTCGGGCGGACACCGTCAGACCTCGACCGGGGTGCGGGTGGCCTCCCAGGCGCTGAAGCCGCCGAGGATGTCCGACACGTCCGTGAAACCCTGGCTGCGCAGGTAGCTCGCGCCGACACTCGAACGCCAGCCGCCCGCGCAGTAGAGCACGAGCGCTCCGTCCCGCGGGACCTCGTCGAGCCGGCGACGCAGCTCGGCCATCGGGATGTGCAGCGACCCCGGAAGCGAGCCGGCCTCGAGCTCGCCGAGGTTGCGCAGGTCCAGGACCGTGACCTCCGTGCCGTCCGCGAAGGCGGCCTCCAGCTGGACCGGTGTCACGCGGCTGGCCTGGGCGAGGTGCTCGGGGACCTCGGCCAGCACCGCGTCGACCTCGGGGACGTAACCGAGGACGTGGTCGAAGCCGATCCGGGCGAGCCGGACGACGACCTCGCTCTCGTGGCCGTCGGGAGCCAGGACGACGACCTCCTGGTGCGGGTCGAGGACCATGCCCGCGGTCTCGGCGAACCGGCCGTCCAGCGGCACGTTGATCGCGCCGCGCAGGTGTCCGGCCGCGAACTCGGGCGCCTCCCGCGCATCGAGGAGGGCCGCGCCGCTCTCCGCCGCTGCGAGCGCCTCGTGCAGCGAGAGGGGCTCGGCCGGCCGGCCGTCGTACGTCGCCCGCTCCTTGCGGTTGAGGATGGCGTCGAAGACGAAGTATTCGGGCGCGGAGGGCTGCCCGGCGGTCACCAGCTCGAGGAAGCGGTCCTCCGACATCGGCTGGCAGGCGTAGTTGAACCGCCGCTGCTCACCGATGGTCGACTGGGTCTCGGTCGAGAGGTTCTTGCCGCAGGCCGAGCCTGCGCCGTGGGCTGGGAACACCCGGACGGCGTCGTCGAGGCCCATCAGCTTGTGCTGGACGGAGTCGTAGAGCATCCGCCCGAGCTCGTCGGCCGTGACGCCGATCGACGCGAGAAGGTCGGGACGGCCGACGTCGCCGATGAACAGGGCGTCTCCGGTCAGCACGCCGTAGGGCACCTCGTCGGAGGCACGCTCGTAGACGAGGACGCTGATCGACTCGGGCGTGTGACCGGGGGTGTGCATGATCTCCAGCACGACGCCGTCCGGCCCGCCCAGCTCGATGCGCTCACCGTCCTCGAGGTGGCGTACGTCGTACTCGGCCTGGGCCGCGGTGCCGTACCCGATCCAGGCCCCGGTGGCCTCGGCCATCTCCAGGTGGCCGGCCAGGAAGTCGGCGTGGAAGTGGGTGTTGATGACCCCGACGATCGTCAGGCCGCGGGCCTCGGCGTCCTCGAGGAAGTCGGCGACGTCACGTCGGGGGTCGACGACGACGGCCCGGCCGGAGGTCTCGTCCCCGATCAGGTAGGTGGCCTGCGACAGGCAGTCCAGGTAGTGCTGGGCGAAGTACACGGTGTCTCCTTGGGTGGACTTTCAGGTCGGTCGAGGGTGGGTCAGGACGAACGGGGTGCCACCGCGGCG